>Ga0315536_1000643_pt1 | contig 17619 bp, 19 predicted proteins | sample SalMarSW160230MG_FD_203093 | JGI IMG/M metagenome (GOLD analysis project Ga0315536, IMG submission 203093) | Salt marsh sediment microbial communities from the Plum Island Ecosystem LTER, Massachusetts, United States - Salt Marsh Sediment SW1602-30 ... | reverse complement strand
TTCATAAAGCGACAACTGCATATAGGAGATCACCTTTTTCATTAGTTGGGAACGGATTCTTTTGTATTGGTGATAGTGCTTGCATGTCAAAGAGTTTTAGCGGAGAAGCAATTGAATCATCTTGGAACGCAAGTTTAATCGCAATAGATGTAATTGATAATTGTTTAAAACAAAATTTAGAATTAAACAAAGAAAATTTATGGTCAATAAATGTTAGATACTTCAGGGAACGGGGGGCCAAACTCGCTGCACTACTAGCACAAATACCTGGAGCGGCTAATACCACGAAAAAAGATGTCACTTACTTATTTAAAAAGAATTTTATTTTCAGTGGAAGAGATTTTACATCAATGTGGGAAAATTTGGAAATGGATATGAACGCGGGCAGGATGATTAAAATAGTAGGGTTATTTTTATGGGGCTTATTAACAAGGCAATTCTCAAGAAAAGCACTTTCAACAATGATCAAATACATGGGAATTTCTGGAAAAATTCGCAAGCATTATGAGGAATATCCCAAAACTCTTGAAGATTTTAAGTTCTGGGCAATTAAAGCAGAAGAATTATGGGTACCTGTGGAAAAAATGAGATATACACTTGAAGATTAGTGAGTCTAAATTCTACCAATTATTATTCCATTAATAAATAGCATTTCAAGAACTTCGAATGATAACATATTTACAAGATTTCCTATTCTTGGTGTTGGGTAGAAAACAAATATTAGAGTTATAGGAAGTCCTATTATAATTTTGATTTACAGTTCCAAAAATTACTCCAGCACTTGGTACTGAGATTATTATAACTATTACCAAAGGAAATTGTCCGGAAGACCCTGTGCACCTTTCTGGAGAGTGTTTGGATCTATAGCGATAATTATTTCAAAATATTTATCTTTATGAAATAAAATTTTATGATGTGTGAATTAACTGGATTGGGTTATTTTACTTATAGTAGGAGAGGAATCCACACTAATTAAAAAGCTATATTTTTTAAAAAAGAAACATTTATCTTTAAAACTATAAATAAGGTGATTTTATGAGTTCTTTAATTATTTATTATTCAAGAACAGGTAATACAAAAAAAGTTGCTCAAATAATTTCAAAAGAAGTTGATTACGATCTTGAAGAGATTATAGACACAAAAAAGAGAAAAGGTTTTATTGGTTTTTTGAAATCTGGCTTTGAGGCTACTCGAGGAAAATTAACTATACTTAAAGAGATTGAGAAAAATCCAGAACTTTATGATTTACTCATATTAGGAACTCCAATTTGGAATAAGCGTATGTCCACGCCAATAAGAACATATATCACTCAGAATAAAAATAAACTGAAAAGAATCGCATTTTTTTGTACTGAGGGAAGTAAAGGAGGTCCAAAAACATTTGTAAGTATGGCAGAATTATGCGAAATGCAACCAATAGCAACATTAGAAATTACCCAAAAAGAGCTTAAAAAAGATTTATATTTAGACAAAATTAAGAATTTTATTCAAGAAATCGCGAATTCGCGATAAAAATTTGTTTTAAACAAATAAATCTAAAATTGATTCTTATTGCTTTAAAAATTAAATAATTTTTTCCTAATCATAAAATTCTGAACAAATTGGGTGTTTGAAGTGAATGATAAAATAGAGATGGACCCTGAAAAAATGTTGGAATTGATGAGATACTCTTTTCTTAGGTTGGACGGCGCATGGTTTATGGCTTCAGTAGAAAGATTAGGTTTGGAAACTGCAACGAATTTGGATATAAAAGCTTGGGAGATGTTCTCTGAAAGATTGGGAAAGAAAATTTCTTCTCTAACCAATTTGAAAGGTGAATTATCCCAAACCGTACCAAAATTAATGAAGATCCAAAATAAACTAATGAATATGAACGCAGAAGTAAGTATTATAAATGAGAATAAAATTAAATATAGGGTTTTAAGCTGTGAAATATGGAAGATGGTTCAGAAAGTATGGTCTAAAGATGCGATTCCATGTCACAAGGTTACCCTTGCAAGTATTCAAGGTTTGCTAAAGGGCGCTTTTCCTGAAAGTGAATTTGTTTTAGAATTTAAAAAGAAAATGCCCTTAGGAGATCCTTGCTGTGAAGTTGAAATAACTATAAAAAATTAATAATTAATTTTAATTATTTTAAGCATTACGAGGAATATCCTGAAAATCCAAATAAATTTGGAGATTGGGTTGAAAATTCTGAGTTTTTATGGGAACCCGTTGAAAAGATGAAATATACTCTAGCATAATGATTAAGTATAGAAAAAAAGTTTTTAATTTTAATTCAGAATTGCATAGATTCAAATAAATAGAAAGAAATAATATTAATAGGATGAAAGAAGAAAGAATAAAGCGATATTCTGATAAAATTGAGTATTTAAATCAAACAATAGAAAATTTATGTGATTGGACAGAAAGTATTAACTTAAACGAGTTTGTTGAAGGCAGAAATTTACAAAAAAAATATGGAATTTATCACGCATTCCAAATTGGGATTGAAATAATTACCGATTTAATATCAATGATGGTGAAAGATATTAGAATGATTCCAAAAGATGACTATTCTAATATAAAAATTATAGAAAATAAAAAAATCATATCAACAAATTTAGCTGCAAAATTAAGAGAAGCAAATGGTCTGAGAAACCGTATCGTGCACGATTATAATGGTTTAGAAGATAGCATAGCATACAATCGAATAAAACTTCTTTTAAATCATTTTAAGGAATTTAAGGTGAATATTAAAGAATGGTTGAAGCAAAATTATTAAATCAAATTGCTAATGACTTTTCTGAAATAATTAGGAATAAGAAGATTTTAGGTATATTATTATATGGTTCTCGCCTTGAAGAAAGAAATACAAATAGGAGTGACATTGATATATGTGTTGTTGCTCCCACTGAAGATATTTATGAATTAATTTCACAAATATTGCAAAATGTCAATGTTACTGGAAAAAAATATGATATCCGTGTTTTTAAAGAATTGCCACTTTATATTAAGATTCAGGTTATTAAAAAAGGAGTTCTAATTTATTCCTCAAATAAATTGGATTTATATGAATACTTCTATATTTACCGCAAACTTTGGGATGATCAAAAACATCGACAAGTGATATCAAAAGAAGAATTATTACAATTATAGAATAAAAAGAATAGAGCCTTAGGTTATAGTTTTGTACCACAATAGGAGCAGTATACTGATGTCCCTTTAACTTTCGCTGTTCCGCAATTAGGGCAATAACTCACTTTACTTTCAATAGTCTCAGTTTGAGGATTTGCCGTTGTAACATCGACATGTTTCATCTCACCAGTGGTAGATGAAAATTTGCCTCGTAAGAGCCCTCTAGCTTTCAAGTCTAAAACGATAGCTTGTACATCTCTAAAAGTTATCCCTGTTATTTGACTAATTTCATCAATTGTTGCCGTGGGATTCGATTCATATTCAAATAACACGGTATTCCTAAGTTTGCTTCGGTTCAACCATGCTGCAACTTGACTTATTGCAATAGATAAACCAATTCCAAGCCAAATAAATCCCCACCAAGCCACAGCTACGCTTTCAGTGAGAGGTCTTATCACAAGATCATTCAAACCCCAATAAACAAACATTCCAGCAATGATTAGGGTACAAATGCTCACTCCTTCGGAATATTGATTTTTCTTATATTTCATGATAATCTTATTTAATATTGTATTGTAAGATTTATACTTATTTTTTATAAAATAAAGCATTCTATTTTTGGAAAATTTTAATTATCTCAATTCAAAGATAATATTATGAAATTTCATAATAACCATAAAAATTATCCATTCGCACATACTTATTCAATTGTAGCGAGAGATGGAAAAACAGGACAATTAGGAGTAGGCGTGCAAAGTCATTATTTTAACGTTTCTATTGTTACTTGGGGTGAATCTGGAGTAGGAGTTGTTGCAACACAAGCATTTGTTAACAAATCTTTTGGAATTAAAGGTCTTGAATTATTAAAAAAAGGAAAAACTCCTGAAGAAGCTTTAAATGAGTTGATTTCTGAGGATGAAGGAAGAGATGTTAGACAAGTATCAATACTAGACGCAAAAGGAAGAGTTGCCACCCATACTGGTGTAAAATGCATCAAATATGCTGGTCATAAAGTCGGAAAAAATTTCTCAGTTCAAGCAAACATGATGCTTTCTGAAAAAGTGTGGTCATTAATGGCAGAAGCATTTGAAAAAAGTGAAGGATTGCCATTACCTGAACGAATTATTAACTCTTTAGAAGCTGCTGAGACTGTCGGGGGAGATATCAGGGGAAAACAATCAGCTAATATAATTATATTTAATGGCGAACCAATTAGCAATAAATGGGAAGAACCCATAATGGATTTGAGGGTGGATGATCACGAAGAGCCACTAAAAGAAATTCGAAGGTTACTAACATTATATAGAGCTTATGAACAAGGAGATAAAGGAGATCAAGCAATAGAAAGGGGAGATATTGATGATGCACTTGAATGCTATAATAGAGGAATGAAAATGGTTCCAGACAATCTTGAATTAAAATATTGGACTGCAGTTTCACTAGCAAATAGTAAAAAAATAGATGAGTCATTAGTTTTGTTCAAGGACGTATTTCAAAAATATGATAATTGGAGAACTCTCACCGAACGATTACCAGAAGTAAATTTATTACAAGTAGAAAAAGAAGACTTAGAAAAAATTCTTTCAATATAGGCTAATATTAATATTCAACCCATATTGGTCCTGCCCATGTCATTCTACCATTTTCTCCCACGAATCGTACCAAATAATAATCAAACCCTCCTGTATTTAAGTTACTCGGAATTATTGGATTGTCGCTATCTTGATTGACATAATATTGACCATTAAGTTCAATACAATAAGGTTCATAAGTCGTTCCTGTGATTGGAGTAGTATCAATAATAGAGACGTTTGAAATGGGACTTGAAATGTCTAATGATTGCCATAATTCCCCGTTTTTCATTATTTCGATTGATCCTTCCCAGTTTGGAATCCAATTAGGAGTAATGGAAGCAGCATCGGATAATTTGGCTACAGGAGCACCATCTTGTGCGAGAAAAATGTTTATCAGTCTATGTGAATTCTGATTGTTCACAATAAGTGTAGATCCATCCCCCACCTTGGTTCCATTGATATTAAAAAAAAGGAGTGGTCTGCCATGGTCAGAATTTGCGTAAATTCTTTGATTTTCTAATCCTGAAAACACGCCTTCACGAGTAAGGTTGTCAACAAATGCTGCAGTTAATCCACCTGGATATGGATGTTCATTTCTCGTATTCCAAATACTAAATGGACGTTGATGACCGATATAAGCCCTCGTATGGCTTAAGCTATGTCCTGGGTGTCCATCATGTTCATCGCTCGAGCTGTATAATGTCATTCTATAACCCATAGTGAATGCATCCATGATTGAAGATCCATGAGTATGAACGGGAGGTGGATCGATAGCTCCCCGATAATTCAACTCATTTCCATGTTCGAATAAAAAATCCCCATGAACTGATGAAACTTCTGCAATTTTAACATACTTTGGATTCAAGAATGTCCAATCTTGTGGATATGCTTTCTTAGTGGTGTGATGTGGCAATGCTAAAGCTCTCGCTCCCGTACTATCAGTGAAAGAATCCAGAGCGTTCCATAAATCTTGCGTCGTTGGGAGCAAAATATAGGAGAGGATTGGATCTTTCATTAATTGATCTCCACTAAAAATACAGGTGTAATGCCCCGTCTTTACTTGAGTCCATTCAATGCCATGAAAAGTTACAAATTCTCCGGGAACATAAGCGTTATTGGTGACTGTTTCTAAATAATTCATAGAAAATGGGTTCCACATCAAAATTTCGCCATGATCCGTGACTGCATTATAATCCAAATGGGCTATATAACGGGCATAATAATAAGAATGTTCAGGAGTGCCCGTTCCATCTGATAGTCCGGTGTGAGTATGAATATCTCCCCACACGATACTTTTTTCATTATTCGTTTGATTTTTTACCATTATCGGATTGCTAAAGTATACATTATTAGTATAGCTATCATTAACTAATACATAATGGAAGCCCGGTGTCTCAATACTCATTTCAAAAACATGGATACCATTATCTTTTCCGTCATTTATTTCATAAGCAATATCTGAACCAAATACTTGCCCTGTAAATCTGTAATCATCTGGAAGAGTAGCTACTGGAGCCTCTAATTCTTCATAAGTCGTTAAGTTAAAGGAAAGCAATGAAAACCCTATAACTCCCTTGTAGGTAGCACTTAACCTTTCAAACTGATCCCATGCTTCTACCGTAAGCTCAAAAGTTTCATTAATATTTACTGTTGAAGGAGCATGTATCCAAAGCAAACGAGGACTGTTGTCAAACATGACTTCAAAATCAATATTTATCATCGACCATGAAATTAATGGGATTATAATTGCAATAACTCGAGCTATGGTTTTAATCTTTCTTGAAAGCCTTTCGCAAGATTTTATTATTTTAGATTTATAGGTTTCTATAAACCCAAATTTCTTCTTTAAAATAACAATTATTAACAATAAAACAGCAAATGAGAGAAAAATACCTATACCTGACCAAATTGCTAAATTGAGGGGGGAAAAAGCTTTGTAATAGAAAATCAACACGGTTATAAACGCAATAGAATAAGAGAGTAAGATTCCATTTCTTTTCCAAGCAATATCTTTTGAAAATATAAATAGGAAAAATCCAATCAATAAACCAATAAAGGACCAAAAATACCAAAAGAATGTAAGAATCCCAAACAAATAAAGAGATAACCTTGGAATGCGCCACCATTGGTTCCAGTTTTTATTCCTTAAAGTTCTTATATGATTCTTTGAAATTTTATCCATGATCATTTATTTCTTAAAATTAATTTCGAGTTGATCTAAAATCTCCATTAGATCTAAAACTTGAAAATCAAAATTGTATTTATCTGATGCGTCTTGTAAATTTGTTTTACAAAATGGGCAAGTTGATGTGACAATTGAAGCACCTGTCTGTTTTGCTTCTTCCAATCTCTCTTTTGAAATATCAACAGCCCAATCGGGGTATCCAATCTTTACTCCGCCTCCTGCTCCACAACACCATGCAAAATTTCTGTTTCGTTTCATTTCAACTAATTTTAAACCAGGAATTTTCCTATAAATCTTTCTCGGTAGTTCATAAATACCCATGTGTCTTCCTAAATGACACGGATCATGATATGTTACTGCATGATTAAATTCTGATTTGAATTCAATTTTATCCTCATCCAATAATTTCTCTACTAACTCAAGTGAATGATATACTTCAAAATTATGTGGTACACCATATTTCTTAAAGTCCTTTACTAAGGTTCGATAACATCCAGCACAACTTGTAATAATCTTATTTGCTTCAGTCTTTTTAATTTCTGCTATATTGTAATTCATGTATTCATTTACAATAGATAATTGCCCTGTTCGAATCATTGGACTCGTGCAACAACGCTCGTCAATCAATGTAAAATCTATCCCTGCTTTTTTTAGGAATCTTAGAGTAGCATCTCTCAATGATTGTTGCCGGTAGTTTGAGGTGCATCCAATAAAATAAACCCATTCTGCTTTATCTGGAAGATCATATTTTGTTTTTAAATCTTCGTTCGTAGAATTTTCTTCTCCATAGGGATTATAATGTTCATTACAACGCGATACGAGCATCTCTTGATTTTTTGCGGGACCTACATGCTGAACTGCCAATTCTCGAAGTGCTTCTATCATATCAATTATGTAATCAGCGTGAGGGGCCTGACATGAATCGCTACACGCTCCACATGTTGTGCAAGCAAATATTGGATCGATTAAATCATTAGACCATTCCAAATCACCCAATATTAGACCCCTTATAGTTCTTATCCGCCCCGATGCCCAATAGGATTCGAAGAGAAAATGTTCTCCAGATGGGCAAGATTTCTCGTAGTTTTTATATCCATATTTGCACGAACTGCATTTTATGCATCTCTCAAATGCCATATCAAGAAATATTTTACCCACGATCTCTCTATCAACCGTTACCACTAAGTATTTCACCTTCCGGGGTTGAATATGTTATTCAACATTATTATGCAAACTCTTTGCCATTTAAAATTTCAATATTTTCTGAAAATGGAATATCTCTATTTATATTTATGTCTGATATTGATATTTGCTAATCTGACAAAAAAGTAACACTCTTTTTTTTATTATAATTCTAATGAATTATAAGGAAAATCTTGATATAATTGACGTATTAATAAATTATATTATTAATAAAATATATTTTTTAAAATTATAAATGAGAAGGTAAAAAACATGGCATTGTTCTGGAATTTGAAATTAAGGTTCATATTAGGGGGATGTATTGTATCAATTATAGGTGTTATATTACTCTTTATACACCCTGCTTTACAAGTCATCTCTTATGCACTAATAATCGTGGGAATAATTGCATTAGTAATCGGGTTAATTTGGAAATCTAAACCTAAAGTGAAACCAGAGAACTAGAGTATAAATTGAAAAAACTTATAATAATTTAACTTGATAAAACTATAATAAAAAACCAAAAAGCGATAAAATAATGATTAAAATTGAAAATTTAACCAAGAAATATGGAAACCTGACAGCTGTTGATAATCTTTCCTTGCAAGTCGAAGAAGGTGAAGTATTTGGTTTGCTCGGTCCTAATGGAGCGGGTAAAACAACTACAGTTCGGATGCTTTGTTGTCTTATATCAAAAACGAGTGGGAATGCAATATTGAATAATTTGTCCATTGATAACAAAAATAACAGACTCGAAATTCGTAAAATGATCGGATTATTACCGGAAAATGTAGGTCTTTATGAAGGTTTGTCCGCTTATAAGAATTTAGATTTCTATGCAAAATTATACCAGGTTCCTGAAAATGAGCGAAAAGAACGAATTGAATATTATTTGAAAATGTTGGATTTATGGAAAAAAAAAGATGTAACCGTAGGCACATTTTCCAAAGGAATGAAACAAAAATTAGCCATTGCTCGAACATTGGTTCATGAACCAAAAATCTTGTTTATGGATGAACCTACGGCAAATTTGGATCCAGAAGCGACTAAAATGGTTAGAGACTTTATCCTTGAACTGAAAAAAGAAAAACGGACCATTTTTTTGAATACTCACATGCTCGATGAAGCAGAACGAATCTGTGATCGCGTGGGAATTTTGAATACCCATCTAATAGCTATTGGATCTCCTGATGAACTACGCCGGTCTTTGTGGGGAAAGAAAACCGTTGTTATGGTAGATGCCGTTACTGATAGTATCCTCAAAGGGATAAAATCTCTTGGTTTTGAAAAGATTGTGGTAGACAATAGCAAAATAACCATTGACGTTAATGATCCCCACCACGATAATCCATCCATCATCCGCACGATACAAGATGCGGGCGGACAAATTCAGACGATCTCAGAGCTTGTTCCAACCCTTGAAGATGTTTATTTGAAAGAGATTAGGAGGAATGATTAAATTGAATAGAAAAAATGTTTGGACGATAACTACAAAAGATATTAGCCTTTTTCTCAAAAAAAAATGGATCCTTTATTCGGCATTAATTTTACCGTTAGTTTTTTCAATCGGGTTACCCACAATAGTTTGGTATATAATAAATCACAAAGATACGCCAATACAGGCCTTATTTCCGGTGTTTACTGCGTTTTCCCTCTTTTTCATGGTTCTTTCTGCGATAATTCCAACTGTTATCGCAGCTTACAGTTTCGTAGGGGAAAAAGTTGAGAAAACTCTTGAACCCTTATTAGCGACCCCCACCACCGATGATGAAATCTTACTTGGCAAGAGCTTGGCAGCATTCTTACCCGTAATCATAATGATATTTCTCAGTGCTGTTATATTCATGGTTCTCATGGATATCTTTACTTTCGCTAAAGTCGGTTATTTATTTTTCCCAAATTGGTCCTTTGTGGTTATATTACTTTTGGATGCTCCATTAGCATGCATTATGAGCATAGAATTAAGCGTCATAGTTTCTTCTCGCATGAATGATGTCCGGTCAGCCCAACAATTAGCTGGTATCGTATTAGTTCCATTCCTTTTACTATACATTCTTACAGAATTTGGTGTGATTACGATTGATGTTAATACAATGCTTTTAATAGCTGGAATTCTTGCTTTAATTGATATAGGCCTGTTTTTTGCCAGTCGAGCTACATTTCAACGCGAAGAGATCTTAACGAAATGGAAATAAATAATAATTCTTTCTCTTTTTTTACTTTCGATATTATTAACATAATAATGTTAAAATTTATTTAAGAATGGTCTTACAGGTATTTTGCAATTGTTAATAAAAAATTTACCTTATATTTCTTCCATTACGTATTCCACCTTCCAGGGTTGAAAATGTTATTAGGATCCAAGCAATTCTTTATTTTTTCAAATAAATTGAGCCAACCGGGATTAATTTTATCTCTTAGCTTTGCAGTCATCCAAGCTGGCGTCTTGTAAGGAATGCAACCCAATCCTATGCATGTATCAGTAATTTCTTCCAAACAAGCGTGATAACGCTCTTCTTCTCCCTCTTTAAATTTCATATAACGCATTATGGGTCTAAAGATCGAATAATGGCTGCTTTTCATTGATTTCATGTAAATAAAAGATGGGATATTATGCTTATGAAAGATTTTATCTATTTTTTCAATTAGTTCTTCTAATTTATGTGATGGTGCATATGAACCAAACCAAGTTAAACCAGAATATTCAACCAGAGATAATAAAGCTGCTGGTAAATCTAAGTAACACCTAACTCTTAAATTAAAAAGCTTACTAAACTCATCAACATCAGCCAGAATGATATTTTTACCCTTTTCATTTAGATAATCTATCGTTTTCTCTACAATCTCTTGCTTAGCTTCAAACTGTTTTTTTGTTTTAGCGGATATCACCAAGAGTGCCGCAAAATCTGGTTCTCCGGAATATTTGATTGGTTCAGGAACTTCTACTGACATTTTCACTACTTCAACACTAACTGCCGATATATCATCAATTACTTCAGTGCGACCAGCTTCCCTTAAAATAGAAGCAACATCAGTTAATCCAAACGTTACTGCAAGATAAATCTTCTTATATTTTACTTTTGGCCATAATTGCACAGCACATTTCGTCACCAATCCCGTCATTCCTTGCCAGTTTATGAATAATCCCATCAAATCTGGCATTGGATATCGAGACCACCATGATTTCACGTCTGCTTCATCTTTTCCGTAAAAACAAGACCCTATGCGCGCAATTTCGCCGTCAGCAGTTATGACTTCGATTCCATTGATTGAATCTCCCATAGACCCCAATTTACACGACATGTTGTTCATGCCACTTAAAATAACATTTCCTACTACTCCAGCATATGGAGGCGCAAATGGATAACTATAGCGCAAATTTGGGAAGTTTTCTTCGAGATATTTTTGTAATTGACCAAATGTGACACCTGGTTCCAACAATGCGTACATCATGTTATCATCTACATGGATGATCTTGTTCATTTTCTTCCCAAAATCTACTATAATTCCTCCTCGTTCAGGTATGGTCAACCCACCTACATTATTTCCCGATATATAGGGAACGATGGGAATAACGTAATTATTGCAAAATTTAACTAATTCCACCAATTGTTCTTTACTTTCGGGAATAACTATAAAATCTGGCATGTGTTTAGTACATTCTGTCATGTCATAAGAATATGGATATAAGTCTACTTGTTTATTGCTAACGTTAGTTGCTCCAAAAATTTCTTCTAATCTTGCTCTAACTTCTTCCATGCTAATTTTTTCATACATCTTTCGCTCCTTTATTGACGTCATTTTTATCTCGTCTCCTTGTTTAATTCATAATAATTTTGATTAGGTTGTGACGCCACCATTCTCATGGAATTGACAAAAATTTTAAGAAACTTTAGTACGATTCCAATTCTAAACATCCCTTTTATTTTGACTTTACCCTTCAATACAGCGTTTATTGGATTTAATCTTGCATATGCAATTTCTAAAAGCGACTTCAGACTCATTTTTACTTTTAAATCTACTTTCTCATCGAGTTTATCAATTTTAAATTTTATCTCATTTCCATCAAATACCACCTCAACTGGATAAAACTTTTCAATTTCAATGATTATTTTTTTATTCCAATTATTTACTAAACCTATGAAATCTTTATCCATTTTCCGATAGCTCAAGATATTGTTCAAAGATATTCCCAACAAATCATCGGCTTTTTCTATATTTAACATTTTTTTGATTTGAATCCCGATTTGATATTTATATGAGTAATTTTTACTTTAGATCATATATATTTAATTATTTTTTAAAAGATATTTTCTGTGAAAATTGACAATTGAAAACATACTCGACTCAATAAGACAATCTTTAGCCAATGAAAAAGAAAATGGTAAGCAAGTAAGATATTATCAATCACCAAAAGATACCTCTTCTTTCTTAGGGCAATCTAATATTAATGTAGGAGTAAATAAATATAAAGAGATAATTTTAGAGGAAGAAACGGGACTAGAATTAGGTGGATCAGGTGTTCAATCATTTTCATTAATTCATCCAATCATTAATAATGATCGAATTCAAAATGGAAGAATTACGGTTTTAGGTCCAGAATTCCAAGATATCCCACAATCAAAAGTACATTTTGGCATGTTTTTATTAATTGGAGTTGATTTTTTAACTGAGCAGCTTTTTCAAGAAATGCGTGGATTAAATTTAATTTCGAATGGTATCGAAGGATTTTCAATAAGGACAATACCAAGAAAGTTTTGGTGCAGGATAAATTCATCTCTATTAGCTAAAAATTTCTCTATGGAATTTTTGGGAAATGCTATTATTCATCTTTATAAAACAAAATTCAAGGATTTGATCCAATCAATGGAAATATTTTTTATAAATAATGATCCAGATTTTATTAACAAATTCATCCAAATTACTTCTCCTATCACGAATATCCACTTAGAAAAATGGAAGGAAAAAGTAAACGAGTGGAAAAAGAAGATCGATTGTGATTATGATTGGGGATGCGAAATATGTCCATATTTTGAAGAATGCGAAAATATTAAGGATGTGTTAAAATTTAGAAATCAGCTTGAAAATTAAAATTAGATTAAAGCGTAATTAATATGGAGAAACCGCAAATTATAGCAATAGTAGGTAAGGGTGGAGTTGGAAAAACCTTAGTCACCGCATTATTAGCCAAGATCATTTCTGAGGATTATGATTATAAGCTTCTCCTCATTGATGCTGATCCTACTCATCCCCACTTAAGCAAGATGGTAAAACTAGTTCCTTCAAAAAGCATCGAAAGCATTCGTTCAGAGGTAATTGAAAAAACACTACGCAAGAAAGAGAAAGTTAGCGAAATTGCAACAAGTATCGATTTTGAGGTGTACAATGCCATTGCTGAAAATAAATTCTTTAGCTTATTGTCAATAGGTCAACCAGAAGATCCTGGATGTTTTTGTCCTTCAAATGCTCTCCTTAAAAAAGTGATTCAGTCCATTTCAAGAGATTTTGAAATCATATTAATTGATTGTGAGGCGGGTTTAGAACAGATCAATAGAAAAGTAATCGAGAATATAGATTATCTTCTAATAATTACTGATATTTCTCTTAGGAGTGTTGATACTGCTGATTCTATTAGGAATAGTGCTGATAAATTTACTCATTATAAGCGTTGCGGAGTAATTATCAATAAATTTGAGGGAGATATTTCCAAGATAATTGAAAAATTATCAAGTTATGACCTTCCACTTTTAGACAAAATACCAAGAGATGAAGAGATCATTAAAATGGAATTACAAGGATTACCAATCTTTGATGTTAATAAAGGTTTTGTTAGTTACATCTCAATGAGAAAAATAACCAAAAAATTGATGGATTTATTAATTCATGGAAATAATCCTCTTAATTCGTGAGTTTTAGCTACTCGATCAATTGCAATCATGTATGCTGCATTTCGAAGAGATATGTTTTTTTCTTTTGAGAGACTCCAAACCCTTTCAAATGCTTCTAGTAATATATTTTTCATTTCTCGATTAACTCGCTCTACTTTCCAGAAATAGGAATGAACACCCTGAATATATTCGAAATATGATACACATAATGCACCTCCATTTGCTAAAATATCTGGAACAACAAGAATCCCTTTATCATTTAAAATAGCGTCTGCTTTACTTGTAACAGGTCCATCTGCACCTTCCAAAATTATTTGACAATCAACATTATCTGCATTTTTACTTGTAATTTGATTTTCGATTGCAGCTGGTATCAAGACATTGCATTTTAATTTTAATAATTCTTGGTTAGTAATTGATTTCGTATTATTATCTTTGTAATCTTCTACAGAATTACCTGCTAACTTCCAAGATATTACTTTGTCTATATCTAACCCTCCGGGAGAGTATATTCCTCCTTTTGTATCTGAAACAGCTATTATCTTACATTTATTATGATATAAAGTTCCCGCAATTACCATTCCAACATTCCCAAATCCTTGGATTACGATGTCTAACGAACTCTTATCGAAATTTAACTTATCGCATACTGCTTGGAAAATATAAAACATTCCCGTTCCAGAAGCCTCCCTTCTTCCCACAGTCCCTCCAATTTCTACTGGTTTTCCTACTGCAACAGAAGGAACAGTTCTTCCTTTTTGCATTGAATATACATCCATCATCCATGCGATGGTTTGTTCATCAGTATTTAAATCAGGACCCAGAATATCCATATCTGGACCTATGAGATTTATGATTTCTGCTGTATACCTTCTGGTGAGTTTCTCTAACTCCACTTTTGATAAACTTTTCACGTCTACTCTTATTCCACCTTTCGAACCTCCAAGAGGAATTCCCAGCAATGCAGTTTTAAAAGTCATTAAAAATGCGAGCGCTTTAACATCATCTAAAGTTAAATCTGCAGCGTATCTTACACCTCCTATAGCGGGACCGCGAAGTGTAGAATGGTGAACTCTATAACCTTCAAAAATTTTTAATGAACCATCATCCATATTTATAGGCATGGTTACTATCAACGATCTATCGACTTCTTTAAGATATTCGATGGTATTTGATGACAAGTTAATTAACTTAGCGGCAATTTCTAACTGTTTCTTCCTGGTTTCATAAGGATTTGGTTTTGAAATCATATTATCCTTCCTAGAATTTTTACACGATCTCTATTTCTTTATTTAATTCTTTTTATTAAAGATTAACAAGACAATATTGTACGAATTTTGTTGCATCAAATGCACAACCACCAGAATCTAATCCTCCTAATTTATCTATAATAGCTGGATCTACGTTATTTCCATAAAGCCATAAATCTTTTAAATTAATTAATGATTCTAAACCCCTTATATGAGAAATGTTATTATCACCTAAATCTAAAGTCTCCAAATCTTGAAGTGTCTCAAGTCCTTTAATATGCTCAATTTTATTACCCGAAAGAAATAATTTATTTAAGGTTACCAAGGGATATAATCCTTTAATTTCATTTATATCATTATCTTTCAAATTAAGAACTTGCAAGTTTGTACAATTTTCAAGTCCCTCAATTTCTTTAATATTATTAGAAGTTACCCATAATGTTTCTAAACCTTTTAGATCTTCCAAATTATCAATTTTCTTTAGCTTGTTATCGTTAAGATATAATTCCTTTAAATTTGAGAGGTAATCCATATTCTCAAGTTTAGAGATTTCATTTCCTGCAAGATTTAAAATCTTTAGATTTTCCAAATTATCTAATCCTTCAATTTTTTTAATTTGATTCCCGGCAATCCATAATACTTCTAATTCCTTAAGTGTTTCTAATCCTTCAATTTTTGTAATCATGTTCCAGGATAGATCTAATTTTTGTAGAGAAGGTAAATTATCAAGTCCAGATAAAGTTGATATTTGATTTCCTCGCAAGTACAATTCTTCTAATGATGAAAGATTTTCCAAACCCTCAATTTTTGTAAATTGGTTTGATGCTAGATGTAAAATCTTTAGATTTTTTAGTTCTGTTAACCCTGATATATGTTTTATTTGATTATTACTGCAATTTAATATTTCTAACTTTTTAATCGATTCTAGCCCTTTAATTTCTGTAATAGCATTTGAACTTAGTTCTAAATGTTTAATATTAAGATTATCTAATCCATGGATATCATCGATGCTTGCTATTTCTAATAAACCTAAATCCAAAAATCCTTTTTGAACTTCATACGTATCACCTTTATATTCCACTTGATTCATCTATAATACCTTTTTAAGAAAAGTAGATTCGATAAAAATTAAAGATCTAAGAGATATAATTGATTGCTTTTAATTTATAATTTATCGTTATATACTCCCTTTAGCTTTTCTTGTTATTTTTTATCAACAAAAGATTCAAAACTTCCGATATCATAATTGAAATATAATGATTTTTTGCATGAATTGTAAGGATCAAGTAAGTGGCAATAAAGAAGGTTATTACTTTTGTTCCAAGTGTAAAAAAATAGCATACTTTATAACCCTAAGATTCAAATGATAATCAACATTTGAAAAGTTGCGAAAAATAGCCATAATTGGATGATACTTGCATGAAAATAATAGATGCAATGTTGACAACCTTGCCAGGGTTTTAGCTATTTGAGTAACTCTAATTTCTTTTATTTAAATTTGGCAGCACTCCAAATCATTTTAAATAATATAACGGTTTCAAATTATTATGGCAGATCAATTTTTTTACAAATTACTCCAATTTCTCAAGAAAGTTCCCTCGATTGGTAAAACTATAGAAAGTTGTATTGATGGGAATTTTTGGCGGGTTAAATTTAGTATTGATATAGAGCATGCTTTAGCGTGGAATTTCGTTCAAGAACTTGCACACGTATTAAATTATGTATCTGTAGAGGAGAAGTTACCTACATTATTTAAACCCGTTTCCCCCCCACCATATATGAATGGTGGGCCTGGGGAATACTTGTCTTGGATGATAGAATGTGATTCTGGGGATTTTACCCCAGATAATGCTGCAGAATGGTTAGAAGGACGTCTACCAAGACCCGTTGATAATTTAAAGAAATGGAAAATAAAGCAATAGGTTTTTGAAGTTTTCTGATTAAAAATAAATGATTTGAGATGAAATATTACATAATCTGTAAAATTTGTGGCTTATCACATGAAAATCGTGAACCAGGAACATATTATTGTCCTCAATGTGAAGAAGAGGTTCGTTTCTATAAATTAGAGCTATTTGATGGTTCAAAACCCGGAGATTTATATGATTTAGATGAATAAAAAACAAAATAAAAAATTAAGAATATATTATTTTGCTCTTTCTTGATGCGATCATGAGTAGAGAGAGAATGCTAATTACCATAAACATGATATAGTAATTTCCATATGGAATCGCTGGTTGTGAGGGGGAAGAAATATCTTTAGTGAATAAGATGGGAAGATTAACCTCTTGTCCTTGAGTATCATTCGTAAAAATGGTGATTGTTATGCTTCCTTCATCTAAAGCACTCCAGACGGTTTGATTAATAGAAATAATGTTGATTCCATTAATTGGTGAGAAATAGTATCTGATTGTTCCAGAATT
>Ga0315536_1000642_pt1 | contig 17637 bp, 9 predicted proteins | sample SalMarSW160230MG_FD_203093 | JGI IMG/M metagenome (GOLD analysis project Ga0315536, IMG submission 203093) | Salt marsh sediment microbial communities from the Plum Island Ecosystem LTER, Massachusetts, United States - Salt Marsh Sediment SW1602-30 ... | reverse complement strand
ATGGACCACAACCAGGCTAACGGTTCCCTCTATATCTGGGGCGACTATCATATCCCTTCGGGTTACACTAATTATTGGAGTTATACTAGCGATTTCGACGGGACCGGCATTTCCGGCTCCCCCAGACGGTGCGATGTGAGAATAGACCCATCCGCTAAGGTCACCCTGGATGGAGGTACTTTGAATATGGTGGGAATTTCCGGAAATTATACCACTATTGACCGTCAGGGAGGTTCGGGCAGTTATCCCCTGGAAGCAAACTCAGGCACGTTCAACGCCAGCTACTATCAAATCAGAAATATCGACGCAGACGGCTTGAACCTTTCCGGACCCGTGACCATTTCCTCTCTGAACTACGGAGATTTCCTTTTGGAAACGACAGGCGGCAGTATGATTACCGCATCAGCCTCTGCTATCGACCACAACGCCGCCCTGGTCATTACAGGATGCCAGTTTTCCACCTCTTCGGGAGTCTCCTCCGGCTACAACGTGGAGAGGGTGGGTAATCCTTCTTTTGCCTGGACCTTTACCGGTCACTCCGGCAACTATGACGGAGAGAGCTATGATTATGACCCTGATGCCGACTGCGGCAAAATAAGATGGGATGACTCAAGCTGTCTGCTGCTGGAAGAGATTCATTACCGTTTGGGCAATGACGACGGGACAGAACTTTTGAGGGGCTGGACAAGGAGAAAATCTGTTTCCATCTTCAATTCTTCCAGTAGTGCCTTGACTAATTATCCGGTTCAGATAACAGTGGGATACAATACTGCCTCGGGCGTTGACGTCAACTGTGAAGGAAATGTCCAGGGTGATTTTGATGACGTGAGGTTTGTCAACGCAGCCGAAAGCGCTTTCCTGAGCCACTGGAGGGAAAGCTTCGCCACCAATTCCACCTCCAGCTTCTGGGTGAAGCTTCCTTCCTTGCCGGCTAATTCCACCACTAGCATTTATATCTACTACGGAAATTCCGAAGCCTCCTCGGCCAGCGACGGAGATGACACCTTCGGATATGAAGATGCCTCTACCCCCTATACATATGTAAAAGAAAATTCTTCCTTTTACTGGGAAACCAGGGAAAGCACGACCGATTTGGCCAACGGAGACGACGTTTGTTGTAATGCCACCCAGACCATGTCTTTCGATTCCCATTACTGGGGAGCTTCAGGCATAAACAGTTTCTGGGTCAATTCCAATGGTGTCACCTTCTTGAGACCTCAACCCTGCAACACGGAATACGACAACAACCTGATAGACTTCAGGAACAGAAAACAGGCCGGTTTCTGGGACGACCTGAGGACCGACGTGAACGGGGGAGTGGTATCATCAGCCGGCGTATATTTTGACAGTTTTGCCGCCAAGGCCCGCATTACCCACGAAAATACCAGGGCAGGGGATTCTTCCGACTCCGTTAAAACCCAGCTTATTATGTTTTCTTCGGGAAAGGTTATTTTCTCTGTGGGGGCTGCCAGCAACATCGGCGACTTCACTCCCACGGTGGGAATATCCAGAGGAAACGGCAGCAATTACTTCGATGTCAGCTCTGAAACAGCCGTCAACAAGACCTGGACGTTCTATTTAAGGAAGACAACCGGTGCTGAGCCTGATGTGACGGCAGTAGGGAATGAAGAGAGTTCCTCAGGCGCTACCTGGCTGGCCGCAGAAGATACCCCGGCTAATGTTTCCAAAGACGCCAATATTAGGGTAAGGTTTACCGTTGATAACACCGGCATGACAGTCAGTAATTACAATTACCGCCTGCAGGCGGCTGACAAAGCCTCTTCTCCAAGCTGTGAAGCCGTAGCCACCTCAAGTTTCTTTGATGTTTCCACCACTACGGGGGACGTTGTCATGGCAACCACCTCTTACTTTGTCGGATGTCCGGCTGGAAGCCAGGCTACCACCACTTATCAATTGTCATCTCCTTCAGGCAGTAGTTTTGTTCCGGGCAGGATGGTAGAGGCAACCTGCAACCAGACTGCCAACCACACCCTTCAGCAAAACGAATTTACCGAGATGGAGTACAACGTTAAAATTAATTCAGCGGCTACTGTTTCCTCATACTGCTTCCGAGTTACCAACCGGGGCAGTGATCTAGACAGCTACAGCGAAGTGGCAGAGGCAGTGGTCGCCCAGCCCGTATCCGTAGATGAGGTTTCCCTCAACGGCGGCAATGATATTGTTCTTATGGAAGGTTCTACTACTACGGTAACGGTGACGTCCTCGGTCACAGACTTTAACGGATATTCTGACATCGTCAGCGTAGATTCTGTCATATACCGTTCCGGCGTGGCTGGCGCTGAAAACTGCAGTCAGGACAATAACAGCTGTTACCAGGCCACCTGCGCCACTTCTTCCTGTGCAGGTAATTCCTGCCTGGCTACCTGTAGCTTCGATGTCTGGTATTACGCTGACCCGACCGACGGAACAGTGAGTCAGCCCAACGAGACACCCTGGTCGGCACAGCACTGGGAAGCGTTTGTAGAAGCTACGGACAAACAGAGCTTATCGGGTTCCGCCACCAACACCACCCAGCAGGTTGAAGTGCTTTCTCTGTTGGCCCTGGAAGTCACCGACGCTATTGACTACGGCAGTGATATGCTGCCCGGAGACAAGACTGACCCCCTGAATGCCACCACTACGGTAATAGCTACGGGAAACTGCTCATTGGACCTCGGTCTTTACGGAACCAATATGACAGCAGGCTTAGCCTATATTGGAGTTAACCAGCAGAGGTTTGCCAGTTCCAGCGATGCCTACAGCTCTTCCACTGCCCTGTCTGCAGCCGAGCAGGAACTGGAGCTTAATATACCTAAAACCACCAACTACGGCTCTCCCCAAAGCAGGAATGTTTGGTGGGGGATTGAAATCCCCGTGCCCCAGGCCGTGGGCAGTTACAGCGGCGTTAATACCTTCATCGGCAAGAAGAATGAAATTCCCTGGTAGCGGGCATTTGAAGATGGAGCCAGATAAGATATAATTCATAATAGAAGAAAAAAAATATGAAACTTAAAAGCTTTATCTCGCTTACCACCTTATCTGTCTTGATAATGGCTGTCCTCTTTTCCCTCAAGGAGCAGGAAATTTCCATGGCCGGAGACGACACCACTCCTCCGGAGATTTCAGAACTAAAAATAGCGAATGTTTCTACCAGTACGGTTACTATTCAGTGGACTACTAATGAGGAAGCCGATTCCGTAATCAACTATGGATTAAATAAGAACTACGGAGTAGCCAGGGACCCGATTTATTCCAAGTCCCATTATTTGTTGATCGATGAACTTATTCCCGGCACTACCCATTATTTTCAAGTAGTGTCTTCCGACCCCTCCGGCAATCAGGGGATTTCCAGAGGGTATCAATTTACCACCAGAAGAACCACACAGCAGGAAGTGCCTGGATTGGAACAGGTTCCTGCCGGCACGGAGAGGGAGCTGGTGGAACAGGCCTATGAGGCCATGAGCCAGATTACCTTGCCCGAATCTCTTGCTTTCCTGGCGGACCGTTTGGAAGAATTGGCGGAATTGGTGATGGAACCTCCCAAGATTATAGGCAATCCGGAACTGGAGATAGGAACGGACTATGTAGTTATCAAATGGGCTACCGATAAGGAGTCCAGTTCCATGGTGGCCTTAGCTGCAGAAAAGGACTATCAACCCTATGTAGAGGAACCCTATACCTGGAAGGAAGGTGAACCCAGTGAGATGGTTCTGGCACACGAGGTAAGAGTGAACGGCCTGGAATCTGCTACTACCTATCACTTTCAGGTGATTTCCAAGGCCCAGATCGGACCGGAGGGTAAGAGCGAAGATAAAACCTTTATTACTAAATCCCCTTTGCCCGTAATTTCCAATGTAAGAATAGTTAAGGTGCAGGAGGATTTTGCCACCTTAGCTTGGAATACCAATATTCCTTGTTCTAGTCTTCTGGAATATACTGACATGACCAGTAAGGAAACCAAATCCGCCGGCAATCCTGCCATGGTTTCAGACCATAACTTCCAGCTGACCAATTTAAAACTCGGTGTTTCTTATTCAGTGGTAGTGCGAGCGGAAGACGAAGCAGGTCAGAGAGCAGCGAGCGAACCATTCATCTTTACTACCATTGAAGATAAAGAAGCCCCCATTATTTCCAAGATAGAGGTAGAATCAGCCCTTTATCCTGAGGCAGAATCAAAAATCCAGAGTATCATCAGCTGGCTGGTTGACGAACCTTCGCTCTGTCAGGTTTTTTACCAGGAAGGTCTGGCTCCCGGAGCTGAAGCGCAGTCTTTTCCCAAGGATAAGGAATACAGCACTAAGCACGTGCAGGTTTCAACGGTTTTTACTCCGGCCACCGTCTATAAATTTTGGATAGAGTGCGAAGACGCCAGCGAGAATAAGGCAGATTCGGAATACTTTACCCTCCTTACTCCCCAACAGGAAAAAAGTATTTTGGACATCATTATTGAAAACTTCGAACAGACGTTCAGCTGGGTTCAAAAAGTTAAATTCGGAAATTAAAATTTTATGGATCCCATCATCAAAATACAGGGAATGAAGGTTATTTATAACCTGGGAAAATCCAACGAAGCCAGGGCATTGAACGGAGCTGATGTGGAGGTTTATCCCATGGAATACATCATCTTCTTCGGTCCTTCCGGATGCGGAAAGTCCACCATGCTCTATTCCATTCTGGGGGTACTGCCTCCGACCTTCGGAGAGGTTTTTATTAAAGGAGAAAACCCTTACAGTTTTTCACCCAAGAGGCTGGTGGAGTTCCAGCAGAATACGGTGGGCATCATCTATCAAGCCTTTTATCTGATACCTTCCCTGACTGTACTGGATAACGTGGCCCTCCCCCCAATATTCGCCGGTGTTTCCAGTGAAAAGAGAGAAAAGAAGGCCATGGGCCTGCTGGAAAGGTTCGGGGTTAAGGAACAGGCCAATAAGGTTCCCACAGCCCTTTCCGGCGGTCAGATGCAGAGAGTGGCCGTGGCGCGTTCTCTTGTTAACGACCCGGAAATTCTACTGGCAGATGAACCAGTAGGGAACCTGGACAGTATTTCCGCCAAGAAGGTTATGGATACCCTGGAAGAGATTAATGAAAAGGATAGGAAGACGGTGATCCTGGTAACCCACGACTCAAAATATCTGAGCTATGCCCACAGGGTCTATTATATGAAGGACGGCCAAGTCCAGAGAGTGGTGGTTAATCCTGAAAAAAAGCAAATTAAAAAAACTGAGAAAGGCAAAACCCTGGTGACCGAGATAGAAACTTTGGCCAGGATGTATCCTTATCTTTCCCCGGAAGAATTAAAGGTTAAAAGTATTATCAATTATATTACCCGCGACATAAGCTTTGAGCAGCTGGAAAAGATGGAAAAGTTGGTGCAGCTGATGATTGAAGGCAGGGTCAGTGAGGAAAAATTCCTTTCCTTACTTTCTGAGCCCTTCTCCCAGGGCGGGGTAGGACTTCATCCTTCCAAAGCCAAGACCATGACCGAGAGGATTCATCAGATTCTGGAAGAGTCGAGAGACGTAAGGAGATATCGCAGAGAAGTGGGAAAGGAAGCAGAGGATTCCCGTGAAAAAGAATTTATCGGTCGACTGAGGATGCATCTTCTTGACCGCTATGAAGGAGAAATAACTCCGGATCAGCTGGAGAATCTGGAGAAAACTATTAAAAGCAGAATATCGGGCAGCATCAGGAAGAAAGAATTCCAGGCAATACTTGATATGGCGGTGAAAGACGGCGGGGTGGGATTCAAAAGAAAGACTGCAGAAAATCTCACTCTCTATCTGGAGAAATTATTGGTTCAGGGAATATAAGGCACATTTATGAGACTAGATGACATCATAAAACTTTCCACCCGTATGTTCAGGACCAGGGCCAGCCGTACCTGGCTTACCATTTTGGGTATTGGCGTGGGCACCAGCGCGGTGGTGGTCCTGGTGGGTCTGGGATATGGCCTTCAGGGCATACTGCTGGAGAGGATTATTTTCGGAGAGAGCTTGCTCAGTCTGAACGTTTCCAATCCATCTTCAAAGACGGTTGTTCTGGATTCCCAGCAGATTCAGGAAATACTGGACATGGAAGAGGTTGAAAACGTTTCTCCCTTGGCCAGCTATTCTTCTCTCGTCACCTTTGAGGACCTGACTGGCAGTATAGCTCTCCAGGCGGTAGAACCTTCTTATTTTCGCTACGCCGGTATTCCGGCTAATGAGGGAGAATTTTTCAAGGAGGGGGAAAACAACAAGATAGTGCTTTCCACAGCGGTCCTAAAGATGTTTGCCACAGAACCCCAGGATATCATCGGCAAGACGGTCACTTTCAGGGTATCCGTTCCTATTAAGGATTCAGACAAGGTCCAGGAAATTTCCCTACCCAAGCATTATGAAGTATCGGGGACCATAGACAACCTCTCTTCTTTATTTGCTTTTATGCCGCTTTCCGAGTTTACTGCACATTTTTCTCCTTCTTTTTATGACAAGGCTCAGGTCAAGGTGAGCAAGAGCGAGTTTTTAAATGCTGCCGAACAAAAAATCATAGAAAAGGGCTTTGTAGTGAGCGCCTTTTCCAAGACCGTAGAACAGGCCAATAAAATCTTTCAGGGCGTTCAGGGAACTTTGGGGCTTTTCGGTGGTATCGCCCTTATTGTATCTGCCATCGGAATGTTCAACACCATGACCGTGACCCTATTGGAAAGGACCAACGAAATCGGAGTGATGAGAACTATAGGAGCTTCTTCCAGGGACATCATGATATTGTTTCTGGCCGAATCAGTCATCCTGGGGTTCTTGGGAGGGATTGTAGGGGCGGGTATAGGAGTGGGCATAGGAAAAGGACTCAACGGATTGATAAATACTGCAGCTACCAGGTTGGGGGGCGTGGCCATGACCCTTTTCGCTTTTCCCACTCCCTTTCTGGTCTTTATAATAATGTTTTCCGGGATTATGGGCTTTATCACGGGTATTTTCCCGGCCAGGAAAGCTTCTTCCCTTAATCCCTTGGATGCCATCCGATACAAGTAGCGTTTTATTTATCAAGAAGTTTTCCACACCCCTGTGTTTAATTTTTTTTGATAGAATAGTTATATAGAGAACAAATATAAACATAAGAATAAATAAAAAGGATTCCCCTAAGGCTCGTCTGGGAAAGATTTTATTATCTTTATTCGGGCGGGAAGGTCGATGGGGAAAAATTTAAATTTTATAGAAACAACCAAATTATGTCAGAAAAAGTAAAAAGAATGGCAGGTAAGACCATACCCTTTGTTATGATAATGGGTTTAATTTGCCTGCTGGCCGGAATGATTTTCAACGTTGGAGTATCTGAAGAAAAACAGCTGGTCAGGGCGGATACGGCCACTACCACCGTAACCATCGGAAATAAGGCGCCTGACTGGGTTCAGGATGCTGAGGAGGCTGCGGAGTCTTCCGTGGCTAATCCTACCAATGCCGGTAATGATGTCAGTTGGAACGCCATAGCAAACGATGTTAACGGAGATGATTATTATCTCCTGATTTGCAGCACCAGTTCAGTCCCTACAGCCAATGACGGAGCAGCGCCTGATTGTGCAGGAGGAAGCGCTAATCAATGGGCAGTTTCCACCAATACGGCCACCGGCACTACCAGTACAGCCACTTATACCACCCAGCCTACGGACCCTGAAGCCAATAACTGGTATGCTTTCATCTGCGACGGTAATGTATCAGGCGCCAGGTGTAATGCGACCTATAAAACGGGAACCGGCAATACCGCTTCTCCTTTCGTGGTGAACCACCGTCCTGATTTTGATGCCTTGAGCAACAATAGTCCTCAGGATCCGGCAGGAACCATCACCTGGAGCACTAACGCCAATACTTCCGACCCCGACAGCTACGGAGGCCAGGATACGGTTATTCTACACGTCTGTCAGACATCTGGCTGGAATACTTCCACGGCCCAGTGCTTGGGAGCTTTCTGGTGTTCCTCTACGGCAGTGGTGTCTAATCCCAGCTGCGGCTACAACCTCGGCTCGGTGGAACAGGACAGGACCCATCAGGCATTCGCTTTCCTGGTAGATGAGCACGGATTTGCCCACGGCGTTCAGGCTTCCAGCAGTGATTACGACGTCGGCAACGTGGCCCCGACCATTACGGCAGCAAGTATCAATCTGCTTGATACCGACGGGTCAGGTAACCTACAACTGCTGCCTGCTTATGCAGCCACAGCCACCCCGGGATTTTCATTAGAGGCGACCATCAGCGATGACAACAGCTGTGAGGCCTACGGCGGTGCCAGCGAAATAAACGTTACTTCCTCTATCGCCTTCATCTATCGCTCGGGAATAGGAGCTGGAAGTTGCGACAGCGCGGGAGAGGCAGACCCCAATAACTGCTACGTTATAGTGGGAACATGCCAGTTGGGTCCCTGTGGAGGTTCTGGAGATTCAGACGTCACCACCACCTGCTCTTTCAGCTTATGGTTTGTGGCAGAGCCTACCTTTGGGGCGGCCACCTCACAGACTCCCTGGTGGGAGGAGGAATGGCTTGCTTCGGTAAAGGCCGTAGATAATAATTTTGCCAGCAGCACTACCGAGAGCTCAAATGGCAACGAACTGCAAAGCATGCTGGCCTATGACCTTTTGACAGATACTATAGATTACGGTACGGTTTCTCCGGCTGAATTCAGCGACCAGTCCACCTCTACCGTGCAGGCGACAGGAAACGTAGGTATGGATGAAAACCTTTCTGGTGTTGATATGGACAAAGTGGGAGGCGGTGAAATCATCCCTATCGGAAAACAGCATTATGCCACCACTTCGGGATTTGATTACTGGCTTGAGGGAGCGACCACTACGGGAATCGCTACGGAACTGGAGCTTAACTGTCCGAAATCAACCTCTACTAGCACGCCGGCCACGAAAGATACCTATTGGATGATATTGATTCCCAATGCCATTTCTACGGGAGTCTTTAACGGAACCAACACCATTGCGGCGGTAACTTCAGAAGGGACAGACTGGTAGCTCTGGGCATAAGCTGTATCTTGTGCAAGGATGAGATGTGGATGCATGCAATTCATGGTTTTTAAGAAGATAAACCAAATTTTGGTTGTTGTTTCTTTGCTTTTAATCCTGGCTTGGGCTCAACGAGCCCAAGCGGGTTTTGGTATTTCACCTCCTTATGTCCAGAACAGCAACCTGACCCGCAATTCTTTTTATGAACAGAAAATCTGGCTGGGTCGCAGTGACCCGGCAGATGAGTTGAGGGTGGAGGTCACCGTCGATGTGCCCGGTGCCAACGACTGGATATCCATAGATAAGGGAACCTCGTTTATTATCCCCAAGGGTCAGAAACAGATACCCATGACAGTAGGGGTGAGGGTACCGGACGATGCTGAATTCGGAACTTACGAAGGCAACATAAGGGTAAGGGTTTTTCCTACCGGTCCTGAAAAGCAGGGTCAGGTTTCCATTGTTCTGGGAGCCCAGATAGACGTAGACCTCGATGTCTTAGACAAGAAGATTTATGACTTCAAAGTATGGACGGTCAACATTCCCAACCTGGAGGAAGGGCATAAATTCTGGTGGCTGTATTTTCCGGGGAAAATCCAATTTGTTACCGAAATAGAAAACCTCGGCAACATTAAATCTGCTCCTACCAAGATAGAACTTAAGGTTTATGACAGTAAGGGAGAAAAAATTCTGGAGAGTATGGAAACAGAAAAGATAGATACGGTTAACCCCTTTTCTACAGAAACCATTACAGCAGAATTTCCGACCTATCTTCCGGCCGGGAGCTATGAAGCGGAATTTAAGGTATTTAAGGGGGAGGAGTTATCCCGGGGAGGAAAGCTTCACATCAGCATTCTTCCCTACGGTACACTGCCTGATTATCAGGGGTACGGTTTTGAAGGATTAAGTCTTTTCCATAAGATTACGGTAATTGTTCTATGCCTTTTCGCCGTCATCATCTTAGTATTTGCAGGTTACGGGATATACAGAATATGGAAAAAGAAAAGAAGAAGGAGTTAAGGACTCCTATAGTATCTGGGAAAAGGCCAGTCTTTTCAATCTTGATTATTTTGGGGCTAATTTTTAGTCCCTTTTCGTTTAATTTTAGCCTTCTTTTTATTAAGGAAGCTCCGCAGGTCAACAGGGCGAAAGCGGAGGATGTTTCCACTACCGTACATATAACGGTCTGCGGAAACGGACTGATGGAAGAGGGAGAATTATGTGATGACGGTGTGAATAACGGCCGGTACAGCTCCTCAGGTTCGGGCAGGTACTGTAATACTACCTGTGACGGCTGGGGTCCTTACTGCGGCGACGGGATATATCACCAGGAATATGGCGAGGAATGTGACGACGGCAACAATGAATCCAATGACGGATGTACCGCCGATTGCAAGATAGAAGAAGGAGGGGGTACTACCGGTGGAGGAGGACCTTTTCCCGGTGGAACATACGCGCCCCCTCTTACTACGGGCGTGGTTATCAAGGGAAAGGCCTATCCCAGTGCCGATGTCCAGCTGTTGAGGGAAGGAGAGGTAATAGGGCTGACCAAAGCCAATACTTTAGCTGATTTTGCCTTTACCATCAGCGACGTTAATCCCGGAGTGACCACCTTTGGTTTCTGGGCCGAGGATATACACGGCATAAAGTCCATTTTTGTTACCATTACCTTCCAGGTAGTTCCCAATGCCATTACTACCGTTTCCGGGGTTTTTCTGCCCCCTACCATCCAGACTGATAAGCCCTCTGTCGGCAAAGGTGAGGAGATTGTCATATCCGGCCAGACCATTCCAGAAACTCAGGTTTACATCTATATTTCTTCAACCCAGATTATTAAAGAGGCAGAAAGTGCCATTAACGGCGTTTGGGAATTAGCATTAGATACTACCTCTTTGGAAGAAAACAGTTTTCATACAGCCAAAGCCATGTTTAAATCTACGGTGGGAGGTCTTGCCGCCGAAAGCGGCTTCGGCAAGTTCGTGAGTTTCTATGTGGGAGAAAAAGCTCCCGCTGGCGCCCTGTGTGCTGGAGCTGATTTAAATGGGGACGGCCGGGTCAATCTGGGTGATTTTTCCATATTGCTCTACCATTGGGGTACCGGGAATGTCTGTGCCGACCAAAATCATGACGGTACGGTCAATCTGGCGGATTTTTCTATCATGATGTACTACTGGACCGGTTAGAAACTGGAATTGCGGGAGAAAAGGATATAGAATAAAAGAATATAAAAATAAATTTAAAATTATGAAAGAAAAAATTTTCATTTTCGATTTATGCTTTTTGGCAGGTCTAGCATTCTTCTTTCTGTATCCCGCAACAGTCCAAGGAGCTGTCTTGTATCTGGAACCAAGCAGAGGAGAATATAGAGCCGGAGACAGCTTTATCCTTGAGACCAGGATTGATACTCAAGGAGAATGCATCAACGCAGTGGAGGTGGACATATCATTTCCCAACAATCTTCTGGCCCTGGAGGATTTCAGTACGGGAGAATCAATCCTCAGCCATTGGATAGAAAAGCCTACCACGGCCGACATCAACAGGATAAATAGCGAAGGAAGACTATCGTTCTCGGGAGGAATACCAGGAGGATACTGTGGGAGAATAGCCGGAGACCCTGCCCTTACCAACATCTTGGGTAAAATAATTTTCAGAATTCCCAGTTTGACCATAGGAGGTACCGCAGACAACCTGGCGAAGATAGACATACTTTCCGGTTCCAAGGTTTTTCTTCATGACGGGAGAGGTACGGAGGCCAAACTTAATGTACAGCCAGCCGAAATATTTATTTCTGATAAGGCCACCAGCACTCAAAGTCTGTGGCAGAAACAGCTCTCTGAAGATGATATCCCTCCGGAACCTTTTGTTATAGAATTGAAGAGCAGTCCCGGCATGTTCGACGGCCAGTACTTCATTGTTTTCTGGGCCATTGATAAACAGACCGGAGTAGACCACTTTGAAGTCAAGGAAGGTTACCGGGATTTCAAAAGCGCGGAAAGTCCCTATCTACTGGAGGACCAAACATTGGGAGGAAAGATTATGGTGAAGGCCGTGGATAAAGCCGGCAACGAAAGGACTGTGGAATACCTGCCGGAGGAAAACTTGGTTGTCAGATTAGAGCAGAATAATTTTTCCTGGGGGACGATGGTCATGCTGATAGAATTGGTTTTCGTTGTCATGATAGGTCTGTCAACCCTGTCCATTAAGAACCATCATCATCCTGCAGGCGGAGCCGGGCAGGGAAGTGAAAATTCCAACAGCAATAATCCTTCATGAAAAAGAAGGCTTTTCATATTTTATTATCTATATTATCTTTCTTGCTGCTGTCTGCGGCAGCCCAGACTAAAGCTGCCTCTTTTTTTCTATTTCCTGAAACGGGCTCTTATTCCATAGGATCTACTTTTCCCGTCAGTTTGATGGTGGACAGCGGAGATGTTCCCATTAATGCCGCAGAGGCCGTTTTAAGCTTTCACGCAGGAGAACTGGAAGTTGTGGATGTTTCCAAGAGCAGTTCCATATTCAGCTTTTGGACAACAGAGCCGGCCTTTTCTAATGCCCGCGGCATAGTGGAATTCGCCGGGGGTAATTCCAAGAGCTTCATCGGTTCCTCCGGCAGCGTAATAACAATTACCTTCAGGGTTCTGGCGGTTGCGGACACTAAACTGAGCTTTTCTGCGGGCTCCATAATGGCTGCCGACGGCAAGGCGAGTAATTTATTAACCGATATGAGAGGAGCATCCTACCACCTGCAGCCGAGGATTACCATTCCGGCTTCCGAGAAGGGGCAGGAGCCGGTGTTTATATCTGAAGGCTCGCCCCAACTGCCTTTTGTTTCCTCTCCAACCCATGCCAGTGAGGGGGAATGGTACGCCGACAGCGATCCTGAATTTTCGTGGGAGGTTCCCCCCGACGTTACTGCTGTAAGGATTCTTCTGGACGGAAAACCCAGCACTTCGCCCACAGAAGAGTATTCTCCCCCCATTTCCGAGAAAAAATATAAGGGTGTTCCGGACGGTATATGGTATTTTCATACAAGATTTAAAAATAATTACGGTTGGGGAGAAGTAGCTCACAAAAGAATTCTGATAGACACAGAACCGCCTCAATCGTTTGAAATAACCATTGATAATGAAGGTGACCAAACCAATCCTTCCCCGATTCTCAGCTTTGAATCTTTGGATGCGCTGTCCGGTATTAACTACTACGAGGTAAAGATAGGGGAAGAAGAATCTTTGATTATAGAAAAACCTTATTATAAGATTACGCCTCATGCACCGGGTGATTATACCTTGATAGTAAGGGCAATCGATAAGGCTAAAAACTCCAACGTTCAGACAAAAGATTTTATCATATCGCCTATTGCCAGCCCTGTTATCTTGGATTATCCCGATACCGATATGGTTGGAGGAGTGCTGACCATAAAGGGCAGTTCTGATTTCCCCGGAGGTCTTATTGATATCTTTATTTCAAAAGACGGCAAGGAGGCAGAAGAGAGACAATTGAGGACAGATAATGGCGGGAATTGGTCTTTTGTATACGACAAAAAACTGGAGGAGGGAATTTATAGTATTTGGGCAAAGGCAATAGACGAAAGGGGGGCTGAAAGCTACGCCAGCGAAAAAATTACCATTATTGTAGCCCAGCCTTTTATAATAAGGATAGGCAAAACAGTTATAGATTATCTTACGGTTATACTAACCTTGGTCGGTATGCTGGTCATTCTGTCAGCCGGATTTTTTTATGTGCGTAATAAGTTTACAGAATGGAGGGGCCGCTTGAAAAAAGAAACCAAAGAGGTTGCCCAGAGCGTAGTTAAGGGTTTTGCTCTTTTAGAGAAAGAAATCCAGGAGCAGATAGAATATCTTGATAAAAAACCTGGTTTAAGCGAGAGCGAACAGGAAATATATGGGAAATTGAGAAGAGCTCTTGATAAATCAAAGGAGATTATAGGTAAGGAAATTGACGACGTAGAAAAAGAATTGAAATAATCTCGGTTTTACAGGAAGTAGAAAAGAGCTTATTTTTAAGCTCTTTTTGAGATAAAAAAGTTATCCACAGACTTAGAGTTGACAAACATCTTGCTTATGAGAGAATAACCTAATAGCTTTAATCGCGATACTCGATAAAGGATTAAATCGCGACCATCGAGATTAATATAAAAGCGGGGGCCCCCATAAACCCTGCTTTTATTTTTAAACTACAATGAGCACAAAAAGTGTTTCAAAAAGTAAGTTCATTTCCTTGAAGGAGGCAGCTAGGATTTCCGGTTATTCTTCAGATTACATCGGTTATCTGATAAGGGAGGGCAGGATAATGGGACGTCCTGTCTATAGTAATATAAGCTGGCAGACTACGGCCGAGGAAGTTTTGAATTATAAAAATCGTTCAGATAAAAAAGAAAATGAATCCGATGGAAGAATAATCAGTAATTTCCGCCATCTGCAGAAAAGATTGTCCAGGGAGATGAAAATCATAAGTCTTTTTTTAGAAACTTTCCGTTCCGTTTTACCCGTTATTATTGCTTTAATACTAAGTTTTTCCATTCTGATAGGTTTTTTCTTATATATGGGTTTGGAAAAGAGAAATGTCGGGCGTTCTGAAGCCCAAGAGAATTTGCAGGTGGAAAATAAAAAAGAAAATTTACAATATTAAAATGCCGGAAAAAATAACCGTCTATGATATCTTTCCTCCAGAAAGAATAAAGATGGTTTCCAAAGAAATTTTAGGCATAAAGGAATATCCTACAAGAAAGGCCAGGGTTCTGGCTTTAGGTTGGCGCCTTGTTCTGGGGCTTTTTTTAATTATCTGTTTATCTACAGGTTTTGCTCCTATAAGATTTTTAAAAAGTTCCATTATATCAGCTATCTATGGGGGAGAACTGAAAACTGTCAATTTCTACCCGTCTTCTTTTCGCCGGGATAACTCTTTTCCTGAGGAAAGAAGCTTTATAAATCCTCAAAATATCTTAGGGGTCCCAGAGGTTCCCGAGGATTCAGAATCCAATCTCTTCTCTGGATCTAATTCAACAGTTTACCGGGGAGGCTTGTCGAGCTTGATATATGAAAATTTCACTACAGAGAGAAATGTATCCTTTGACGCGGCTTCCCTCGACACACTCGGGACGCAGCAGGACAAGAAGGTTGTAGATGTTGTAAATGTTTTAAAAGATGAAGACAGTTCTGCTACGCTTTCAGAAGAAAGTGAGGCAAGCAATACGACAGGCACCGTTTCTTCGATAGAGCCTACTACAACTTCCATGGAACAAATCGCTACCAGTACCGAGGAAACGGCAACGAGTACGGAAGAGGCGACGACCACAGAGGACGCAAATATTGTAAATGTTTTAAAGGATGTAGAGGATATGGAGGGCGAAGCAGGAGAGGTACAGCAGTCGGCTGAGTTTCCGTCAGAGGACGGAGAGACGGAGCCGGCGGATTCTGGACCATTAGGCAGGATAAAATCTTTTTTCGATATGAGGGCTGAAGCCCAATCAGGTGTGAAAACCTTTAAATCAGCCGTTATCAAGTTTTCCCTGTCGGTGAAGGAGGAGCCTTCAGAGGGTGCCGGAACCGGAGATAAAACCGGGGGCGGTCTTGAGGCCTCTACTACGGACATTGAGAACGCTACTTCAGTGGAAAATAATATTACTTTTTGGGAAAGGGTTAAGGGGTGGCTTGATGCTTCTCAGGCGTTGGCAGAGGAAGAAGAAGTTATAAATGTTCGAAACGATGGCACCTCAGGGCAGAGCCCTGCACCGGATGGTGCGGGGCAGACTCCGGCGCCGACGATAGATTGGGGAAAGAAAGAAATCATTGAAGGACCTTCCGCAGCCGTGCCTCCTGCCGGCGGGGGCTTAGAGAACGAAGAAGAGGATGTAAATAATGAAGAGGGCTTAAACGATGTAAATGGTGTAGGTGATGAGGGGGTGACAAGTACGGGAGAAATAATAAATAGTCCGCCGGCTGGAGGAGAGAATATTGGTGCTTCTTCTACAGAACCAGTTGAAACCGCACTGCAAGATTCTTCTTCCCCGGAGACTGGTCAGCAGGAAGAATCCTTAATAAACGAAGTGGAAAATATTCAGGATTCTTCTTCTACGGCTTCTTCATCTGCCGGGAATACAGAAAGGAGCGAGGAGACAGTTTCCGGAATGCCGGAAATGACCATCTGGTGTTCCTTTGATAATGAGCTTTGGATAAAACTTGGGACTATTTCCGATTACTCCCTGTCCAACTTTTCCGGCAAAGAATATCTTACTTTTGAAGCTCCTTTTATACATAGCTGGGGGGATATTAAAGATTTGAAGTTAAAAATTGAAGGAGTAACTTCAGAAAAGACAGAATCATCTATTTATATAGACAGTGTCTGGCTGGAGGCACAGTATATAGAAAAACAAGATGAGGAGGTTAAGGAAAAGGGAGTTTTGGAGTTTGTTTCTGGAAAAGAATATTTCCAATCAAAGGAAAGTCCGGCTTTCAGGTTTCGCTATATGAGGGCAAAAAATATCATCCGGAGATTAGGAGAGATCATACTGCAAAATTCTACAGATGAATACCAGGGATTGGATATTACAGCCTCCGTAGCCGGGACAAAGATTTATCCTCAAATCCTTTACGAAAAAGACGGGGAATTTATTGTTAATTTCCCTAACCTTCCTTCTGATTTGAGGCCGGGACGCCATAAATTGATTATTGAAATCAGGGACGGAGACGAGGTATTAATACAGTCTCAGGATTTCTGGTGGGGAGTATTGGCGGTGAATACTAACAAATCATTCTATCGGCCGGGCGAGGAGGCGTATCTTCAGATGGCGGTTTTGGACGACATGGGCCATACCGTCTGTGATGCCCATCTGCAGCTGACTATAAAAAACAGAAGTTCCGGAGAAACAACAGTTTTTTCTACCGCAGAGAGAACGATTCGATACAGCGATTCCTGTGGACCTGACAATATTACCCACCTGCCTGATTATTTTACATATTATGAAATTTCAAAGACAGGGAGCTACGACTTGGAGCTGGTCAATCTTGATAACGGTTACAAAATATCAGATTCATTTGAGGTGAGGGAGGCATTATCCTTTGATGTTGAAAGGATTGGCCCCACTAGGATATATCCTCCCGCTGACTACGAGATGGAGATTAAAATTACGTCTAACCAGGATTTTGCCGGAGAAATCATAGAGAAAGTCCCTGCAGGTTTTGATATCACAGAAACAGACCAGACGCAGATAGGTGCGCAGAGCGGGACAGATATCAGCGTGAATCATCTTGGGTCTACCTTTATTGCCATTGAAGAAGAGACTAAAAAAATTATATGGGATGTTGAACTGACTCAAGGAGATGAGCTTGAGCTCCGCTATACTTTTGATGCCCCTGATGTCTCACCATACTTATACCTACTGGGTCCCTTGACTATAAAAGCAGATAAAACGCAGATAGGAACGCAAAGCAACGCCGATATCAGCGTTAATCCGCCCATAGATCTGCGTGATTCTGCTTCTAAAAACGAAGTGTTCCGTGAAACACGAGCTTGGCAGATAGCTTCAGACTCCCCTGACCTGGCAACCATCAGACCGAACGGAGACAGCGGTGCTAATTGGAATGCTTCTGGAACCTCAGATAATTCCTGCGGCGGGGGAACGCACTGCGACTATGTTG
>Ga0315536_1000641_pt1 | contig 17638 bp, 18 predicted proteins | sample SalMarSW160230MG_FD_203093 | JGI IMG/M metagenome (GOLD analysis project Ga0315536, IMG submission 203093) | Salt marsh sediment microbial communities from the Plum Island Ecosystem LTER, Massachusetts, United States - Salt Marsh Sediment SW1602-30 ... | reverse complement strand
ATCAGATCCTGTCCGACGACGCCCTGCGGGAAAGGCTGGGAAGCACGGGACGCTCCGTGGCGGTGGATCATTTCTCCAAGGAACTCATGTGCCGCAATCATATTCAGGTCTATTCCGGCTTGCTCACGGGGGGAAAATCCACTTAAGCCGGCGGAAGGCGGGCCTTTTTTTTCTTGCCATAATAAAGGTATTGTAGTACTATAATAACATAAATAGCCGGAGGGTGTGATGGCCAAAATTCTGCACATCTCGGATGCCGTAGCGCTGGCCTTTCACGCCATGGCCTATTTGGCAAATCTGGGTGAACGGCGGGTGACGACCCGGACCATGGCCAAAAAGCTGGGGGTGTCAGAGGCCCATCTGGCCAAGGTCATGCAGCGTCTGGAGCAGACCGGATGGGTGCGGGGAAAGCGCGGGCCCAACGGCGGATTCCGCCTGGGGCAATCGCCCAAGAAGATCACGCTGCGGGCCCTGTATGAAACCATGGAGGGCCCCCTGGTCCTGACGCAGTGTCTGCTGGGCAACCCGGTCTGCGATGGAAATTGCGCCCTGGGTGAATTCATCCGGGGCCGGGAAAAGGAAGTTCTGGAAAAATTATCGCGAACCCGCTTGCATGATTTCGCGGGAAATTTGTCCTCCCTGAGCAGGTAAAACGCCGTCGCTCAGCCCGCGGAGGACACGGCCAGCGGAAACGGAGGAACGGCACGATGAAAAAAGTCGTCATCTTGGGCGCCGGCACGGGCGGCACGATCATGGCCGCCCGCCTGCAGCGCAGACTCGACCGCCGCCGGTGGTCCATCACCCTCGTGGACGAGAACCCCACGCACTACTACCAGCCCGGGTTCCTGTTCATTCCTTTCGGCCTGTACCGCGAAAAAGACGTCGTCCGACGCAAGGCCGATTTGATCCCGAAGGGCGTGGAATTCAAGCTGGCAGGTATCGAGAAGATCGAGGCGGGGCAAAACCGCGTCCAACTGGCCGGCGGGGAAACGCTTGCCTACGATGTGCTGGTGATCGCCACGGGCGCCAAGACGGCTCCCGCGGAAAACCCCGGCCTGCTGGGGGACGGTTGGCACAGGAATATTTTTGATTTTTACACCCCGGAGGGCGCCTTGGGCCTGCATCAGGCCCTGCAGCAGTGGCGGGGAGGCGAGTTGGTGGTTCACATCACCGAGATGCCCATTAAATGCCCGGTGGCGCCCTTGGAATTCAGTTTCCTGGCGGATTGGTGGTTAACGCGCCGGGGGGTGCGCGCTCCAACCCACATCACGTATGTCACGCCCTTAGCGGGCGCCTTCACGCGGCAAAACTGTTCGACCGTGCTGGGGTACCTGCTGGACCGGAAAAAAATCACCATGATCCCGGATTTCAACCTCGAACGCGTGGACCCGGACGCCCGTAAACTTGTCTCCTACGAGGGGCGGGAGGTTCCCTATGACCTGCTGGTTACGGTTCCGACCAACATGGGCGACCCGGTGATCGCCCGCTCGGGCTTGGGGGATGAACTCAACTTCGTTCCCACCGACCGGCATACCCTGCAATCCCTGGCGAGGCCAAACATCTTCGTGGTCGGCGACGCCACGGACGTGCCCATGTCCAAGGCCGGGTCCGTGGCCCATTTTCAGGCGGAGATCTTGACGGAAAACCTGCTGCGGTATATCCACGGCCGGGAACTGACCCCCGGTTACGACGGCCACGCCAACTGCTTCATCGAGACCGGTTACCAGCGTGCGGTGCTGATTGATTTCAATTACGAAGTGGAACCCGTGCGCGGGAAGTTTCCCCTGCCGGTCTTGGGACCCCTGTCCCTGTTGCAGGAAAGCCGCCTGAATCATTGGGGGAAATTGGCTTTCAAATGGATCTACTGGAATCTGTTGCTCAAGGCCCGGCCCCTGCCGGGCATCGGGGCCCGGATGAGCCGGGCCGGCAAGGACCTGGGGAGCCTCGCCTGCGCACCCCAGGCGGAGTCCGAATCATAAAAGGAGGACGTCATGCCAGAGAAAACCTTGGCCGGTGTGACCGTGGAAGTGGACGATCAAGGCTACTTGACCCAACCCCGGCTCTGGACCCGCGAGCTTGCCCGGGAACTCGCCCGGGAGGAAGGGATCCAGGAATTAACCGTCCCGCATTGGCAGGTCATTGAATTCATGCGCCGCGACTGGGAGGAGAAGGGTGCTTCTCCGAACCTTCGCCGGATCAGCAAATTGAGCGGGATCGGAACCAAAGAACTTTACGCCCTGTTCCCGGGCGGACCGGGGAAAAAGGCCGCCAAGATCGCCGGCGTGCCCAAGCCGCAGGGCTGCGTATAGGGAGGCCGCCATGTCCGAAGAAGCCGTCACCAAAGTCTCGATCATCATCTCCCGGGGATCCCTGGAAGGAATCTATCCCGGGCTGATCATGGCCAACGGCGCGCGCATGGAAGGCATCGAGGCGAATCTGTTCTTCACCTTTTTTGGCCTGGATGCCATCGTCCGGCGCCGGATGGGAAACATCAAGCTGGCCACCGTCGGGAATCCCGGCCTGCATCTGCCCACCTGGCTCGGAGCCTTGCCCGGCATGTCGGCCCTGGCCACCGCCGGGATGAAGAAGACCATGGCGAAACTGGACATTCCCCCCGTCCCGGAATTCATCGAAATGGTCCACGACGCCGGCACCCGTCTGTATGCCTGCAAGGCCACGGTGGACATGTTCGGGCTGAAGAAGGAAAACTTCTGTCCCCAGGTCGAGGCCATCATCACCATCGGCGATTTTTATGAGAAATCCAAGGGAGCCCAGATTATTTTCACCTGATCGGGCCAGGCCGTGCCCTCGGCTTCCTGCTCCCGCCGATCCTGGCCAACGGGCCCGGCGCGGATCCTGCCAGAGCGACTTGGAATGACTCCGGCGCCTCGCGGAGCGAGACCCGCCTTACGGCGTGCCGAGGCGTGCCAGCCCACCCCGAATGAAAAACAATGCCAGGATTAAATAGGCCGCGCCGATCAGGCGCACGCCGTACACATAGGGCCGGCTGGATAGGAAGGGCCGGGTGAGGTCCAAGGCCAAGGTCAGGAATATTTTTGCGCCTACCAAGCATGTGTAAAAGACCGCAACAAACAGGATCGGGGGCATGACGCCCAGGCGGGCGGCGGCCAGCACAGTCGGGCCGCCGAGCGTGATCCAGAAGAGGTAGGGGTGGGGATTGAGGATATTCACGGCCAGGCCCTTGCTCAAGGGGGAGCCGGCGGTGGCGGGTGCGGGACCGCTGGCTCCCGAGAAACGCAGGCTGTCCCAGCCCAGGTAGAGAAGAAAGGCGGCGCCCGCCAGCGTCAGGACTCCCAGGATCGCCGGGGTCGCGGCGACGCGGGTGAGCAGCCAGGTCGAGAGCAGGATGATCGGCAAATCCGTGAGCAAAGGGGTCACGGAAACCTGCAGGCCGGCACGTTTGCCGTGCTTGAGAGTTTCGGCGATCACCAGCACGAGTAACGGCCCCGGAGTGAACCCCGCGCCCAGTCCCAACAGGATGCCGGTGAGGATGTAAACGCTGGCGTCGGTTTGCATACAGGCCCCCGCTTTACGGCTGCCCCGGCCGCCGAACTCCCGTCCGCGCGGGACGAGTGCCTTTCAATGAGGCTTTAGGGTTCGGGGGCGGTCAGGCTTGCGGGCCGAAATCAGGCCGTGTTTCCGTTTCCCGCCCCTGCGCGCATCCCTGCCCGCAGAGGGACCAAAGCCTCGGGGCGGTCCGTAATGATGCTGTCCACGCCCATCCGGAGAAAACGCTTCATCTCTTCCGGATCATTGACCGTCCAGACATGCAAATCCAGACCGCGGCGGTGCAGGTCCCGCACCAGGACGGGGTTGACCGCATCCTTGCGCAGGCTGACGAAATCCAACGGCATGGCTTGTAAATCCAGGACCGGTTTTTCCAGCACCAGACCCACCTTCAGCGCCGGCTGCAGCCGCCGTAACGCGGACACATCGGCGACCCGGCCGGAGGCCACGACGCAGTTCCGCAGGCAGGTTTCGCGTTCGAGCAATTCCAGGACGTCCGCAAGGAAAGCCGGGTTGAACGCGGGCCCTTTGAGTTCGAGATGCAGGCTGATTTTTCCCCGGCAGGCCGCCAGCACGGTGGATAACGTCGGAATGTTCAAACCGCGAAAACGCGGGGAAAACCAGGCGCCGGCATCGAGGCGCGCCAGTTCGGAAAAGGGAAGATCCTCGACCCGCTGGGGCCGGCCCGCGATCCGCGCAAGGGTCTCGTCATGAAATAGAACCACTACGCCGTCCGCGCTCCGGCGGAGGTCGATTTCCACGAAATCGGCCCCGGCGGAGACGGCCTGAAGAATCGCCGGCAGGGAATTTTCGGGCGCAACCCGGGAACTGCCCCGGTGTGCGGTTACCCAAGGCCGGGGAAGGGCGGCATTCTCCCGCCCGGCCGGGACCTGCACGGGCGCGAATTTTTTACCTTCTTTCCCGGCAAGGACGGTATTGGATCGAGCGCGTTGAGTCATGAGTGGAAAAACTCCGGATTTCCCCGGCGCGGGGGCACCATCGCTAAAACGCTTGATTTAGCGGGTAAAAGTGTAAATACTATACGCAGGTGCGCGCCGGAATGCAAGCGGAAAGCCGTTCGCGTGCCGCCCGCTGCCTCATAGTCTCACGGCTCTGCGGGAGCGATCCGGCTTGCGCCGTTCGGGGCGCGGGTTTATCATGGTAGGCGCGGAAAGCGCGGAAAGTGGAAGAGACCGGCCATGGTACTCGGTGTGGGGATCGATATCCAGGAAATTCAGAGAATCAGTCGGGCCATGAAACGCCGCGGCGGGAGTTTTTTGCGCCGGACTTTCACGGACCGCGAAATCGCGTATTGCCGGCGCCAAAAAAATTCCGGCCAGCATTTCTGCGGCCGCTTCTGCGCCAAGGAAGCGTTCTTCAAGGCGCTGGGCACGGGCTGGTCCAAGGGCCTGCGCTGGACCGAGGTGGAGATCGTGCGCAAACCCTCCGGGCAACCGCTCCTCCACCTGACCGGCAAGGCCGAGCGGCTGGCCCGGGACATCCGGGTCAGGCGGATCTGGCTTTCGCTCTCGCACAGCCGGGATTACGCGGCCGCGACCGTGATTCTGGAAAGGTGATTTCATGAAACGACTGGTGATCCGCGCCCGCGCCGTCGCGACCGGGGGCCGTCCCCTGGAAGACAAGCTGGTCGTCCTTTCCGGCAAAAAAATCGAAAGCATTCTGCCTTCCACCGCGGCCAAACGCATCAGCAGCCAGAATTTCGTGGGCTCGTCACGCTACCTGGTTTTTCCCGGCCTGATCGACCTGCACAGCCACGGCGGCGGGGGCGTCGATCCCCAGACCCTCGGCGGGTTGCTGGCCGCGGCCTACTATCACGCCTCCCACGGCACCACGGCCTGGATGCTCACGGTGCTGTACCGCGGTCCGGAAGAACTCGCGCACATGGCCGAACTGGTGAAACGGGCCCGGCCCCAGGCCTCCCTGCACCTGCTGGGCCTGCATTTGGAAGGCCCCTTCCTCAATCCGGAAGCGCGCGGCGCCATTCCTGCGGAATGCATCCAGGCGCCCAGCGCCGCCGCCGTGGAACAGATCCTCCGGGCCGGGGGCGACGAACTGCGGACGGTCACGGTGGCGCCGGAGATGCCCGGCGCGGAAGCGGTCATCCGCCGGTTGACGGCCGCGGGCGTAACCGTGGCCCTCGGCCATTCCCTGGCGGACGCCGGGCAGGCCAAAGCGGGCGCCGACTGGGGCGCGCGCCTGGTCACCCACCTGGGAAACGCCATGCGTCCTTTCCACCAGCGGGAATCCGGCCTGGTGGGCGTGGGACTGGGGGACGCGCGCCTGACGGTCGAAGTGATCGCCGACGGCTACCATCTCGCGCCGGAGACGTTGAGCTTGTTTCTGCGGGGCAAACAGGGGGACGTGGTGGCGGTTTCGGACTGCCGCTGGGTTGCGGGCCTGCCCGAGGGGTCGCGTTCCGGGTCCGGGGGCGAAACCCTCGAGGTCCGGGACGGGACGGCGCGCAACGCCGCGGGGGGATTGGCCGGCGGAGTGCACCCGTTATGGATGGCCATGATCACGATCGCGGCTCTGCCGGGATTCTCGGTGTGGGACGCCTCCCGCGTGGCCGCCCTCAATCCCGCGAAATTCATGGGCTTGAGGAACTTCGGAAAAATCAGCGCCGGCGGGCGCGCCGACCTGGTGTTGGCCGGCCCGGACTTTTCCATCCAGCGGGTGTTTTACCACGGGGACGAGATCTACCGGGCCGCCGGCGAACCGTCCCTGCCGGAGTAAGGCGCCCGCCCGCCTTGGCGCGGTTCCAGAGCGCCTCCAGTTCCTGCGTGCTGTAGGCGGCCAAGGGGCGTTTTTGCAGGCGCGCCCTGCCCTCCACCCGCGCAAAACGGCGGATGAATTTTCCGACGGCTTGGTGCAGGGCGTCCTCGGGATTGGCGCCCGCGAACCGGGCCAGATTCACCAGCGCGAAAAACACGTCTCCCAGCTCCTCCGTGATGCGGGCCGGCCGCCGGGACACCAGCGCGGCCTGTAGTTCTTGGAGTTCTTCGGCCGCCTTGGCCTGCGCTTCATCGATGCGGGCCCAGGTGAATCCCACCCGCGCGGCCTTGGATTGAACCCGGTGGGCGCGCAGCAGCGCCGGCAGCGTGCGGGGAACCCCGGCCAGCAGGGAATGGCCCGAGCCGCGGCGCTCTCTTTTTTTGATCTCTTCCCAGTTTTCCAGCACCTGGCGGGAGGTCCGCAGGCGGGAACCGCCGAAAACATGCGGATGGCGCCGCTTCATTTTCCGCAGGCAGCCCCGGACCACGTCGTAAACGTCGAAGCGTCCGGCCTCGGCGGCCAGCTGGGCGTGGAAAATAATTTGGAACAGCAGGTCGCCCAGCTCGTCCTGCAGCTTGGACGCATTGCGGGATTCAATCGCCTCCAGAACCTCGTGGGTTTCTTCCAGAAGAAAAGGCCGCAGGCTGGTGTGCGTCTGTTTGCGGTCCCAGGGGCAGCCGCCGGGAGCCCGCAGGCGGCGCATGAGTGCAACGAGTTCGGAAAATGAATCCTGGCGTTTCGGCATGGTTCCTTTCCCGGCCGCGGCGGCCCGCGACCTTCTTAGGGATCATGCCCGGTCTTGAGAGCGGGATGGCCCGCGGACCGGGACCACGGCGCGAATACTGGCATTATACGCAACCGGGGGCCCGCGGGGCAAAAACTAATTGCATCCTTTTTGGCGCTTGTGTTAAAATCTCGCAAACGCAAGGCGGAGTCGGCATGGACCTGCTGGTGAATCGAACGCGGATCTTCGTGGCTTCGGGGGAATTGGCCTTCCAGGAGGTCGATGCCCTGATCCACCCCACCAATAATTACCTGTGGTTTTCCTCGGGTTTTTCGGAATTGTTGAAGCGGCAGGGCGGCGAGGCCTTGGAGCGGGAAGCCATCAATCTCGGCCCGATTGCCGTGGGCGAAGCCGCGGCCACCGCGCCCGGGCGCTTGAACTGCCGGATGATCATTCACGCGGCCGCCTGGGGCCAGGACATGATGACCGACGTGCGCAAGGTGCATCAGGCGGTCACCGCCGCCTTGGAGCTGGCCTCCCGCAACAACTGCCGGAGCGTCGCCATCCCCCCCGTGGGGGCCGACGTGGGCCGGTTTTCCCTGGCCGCCGCCGTGGAGGCGACCTTCCTGACTCTGATCGAGCACTGCCTGCAGGAAACGGCCTTGCGCGAAATATATTTCCTGGCGGCGGACCGCAGCGTGGAGGCCATGCTCAACGGCCTGATCCAGTCGGCCTTGTCCGCCACCCCGCCCGAACGCACTGAACCCGACAAGGAGGAAGCATGAAGAACCAGACGCGTTTTGTGTTGCCCGAATCGGAATTGCCCAGGAAGTGGTACAACATCCAGGCGGACCTGTCCAAGCCCTGTCCGCCGCCGCTGCACCCGGTGACCAAGCAAATCTGCAGCCCGGCGGATCTGGCGCCCCTGTTCGCCGAGGAACTGCTGAAACAGGAAGTCAGCCAGGAACGCTGGATTGATATCCCCGAAGAGCTGCAGGAAATCTACCGGATGTGGCGGCCCACGCCTCTGCATCGGGCCAAGCGCCTGGAAAAGGCCTTGGACACGCCCGCCAAAATTTACTACAAAAACGAAAGCGTTTCCGCAGCGGGCTCGCATAAGCCCAATACGGCCATTGCCCAAGCCTATTACAACCGCCAGCAGGGCATCAAGCGGATCACCACCGAAACCGGCGCGGGCCAATGGGGCTCGGCCCTGTCGATGGCCTGCCAATTTTTCGGGCTCGAGTGCGTGGTCTACATGGTGAAATGCAGCTATGAACAAAAACCCTACCGGCGGATCATGATGGAGACCTGGGGCGCGTCCGTCCATCCCTCGCCCTCCAACCGCACGCAGGCGGGACGAACCATCCTGGCCGCACGGCCGGACCATCCCGGCACCCTGGGGGTGGCCATTTCCGAGGCCGTGGAGGACGCGATGACCCGCGAGGACACGCATTACTCGCTGGGCAGCGTGCTGAACCACGTGATCCTGCATCAAACCGTCGTCGGACTGGAAACCAAGCGCCAGCTGGAAATGGCCGGCGTCTACCCGGACGTGGTCATCGGTTGCGTGGGCGGGGGCAGCAATTATTGTGGGTTCGCCTTTCCCTTCCTGCACGACCGCCTGACCGGGAAGCATCCGCATACCCGCTACGTGGCGGTCGAGCCGACGGCCTGCCCGACGCTTACGCGGGGAAAATACGCCTGGGACTACGGCGACGGGGTGAAAATCGGCCCCATCGCCAAAATGTTCACGCTCGGCCACACGTTCGTGCCGGAGTCCATCCACGCGGGCGGGCTGCGCTACCACGGGGACGCGCCCTTGCTGTCCCTGCTGGTGGAGGACAAGCAAATCGAGGCGGAGGCCTACGACCAGAAGCCCTGTTTCGAGGCGGCGCTTCAATTCGCCCGCACGGAGGGCATCATTCCGGCGCCCGAAACCTCGCACGCCATCCGGTCGGCGATCAACCACGCCCTGCGCTGCAAGACCGAAGGCAAGGCGGAGACCATCGTCTTCAATTTCTCGGGCCACGGGCATTTCGACTTGGCCGCTTACGACAACTACTTGTCCGGCAAGCTGCAGGACGTGTCGCTGGACGAAAAAAAGCTGCAGACGGCGCTCCAGGATCTGCCCGAAGTCCAGCTGACGCTGTAGCGTGCGCAGGGGGTTTTGCAACGGCGCTCGCGGACTCTTTCGGGCCGCAGGCGCCCTGGCGGCGGTGATCTTGGCCGGTTGCGCGGGCCTGCAGACGCCGCCGGATCCGCAACTGGCCCAACGGGTGGTCGCCGAGGCGCGTTCCCAGCTGGGCGTGTCGTACCGCTACGGCGGCACCACGCCGCGGGGCTTTGATTGCTCGGGGCTGGTGCAGTACGTATACCGCCGCGCCGCCGGAATATCCCTGCCCAGAACCAGCCTGAGACAGTACCAACGGACGCGGCCGGTCTCACTGGGAAACGAGTCGCCGTCCGACCTGGTTTTTTTCAGCACGGACCGGAGCGGTCCCTCCCACGTCGGCATTTATTTAGGCAAGGGGTTGTTCATTCATGCACCCGGCAGGGGCGATGGGGTCAAAATCTCGAATGCCAACGACCGATATTGGCGGGACCGCTTCGTCGGGGTGCGGCGCGTGCTGCGCTGAACCCCGGACCCAAGCCCGCCTGCTCGCCACGTCCTTGAAGGCCTCGCCCCGCTGATGTCCAGACGCAGAACGGTTGCAGTCCCAGGCCGGCCCCGGCTGATCCTGGCCTCCGCTTCGCCCCGGCGGCGGAGGTTGCTGCGGCAGGCCGGTTACCGTTTCCGGGTCGACCCGGCGCACCTGCGGGAAGGCCGGCCGCGCGGTGACGCGGCGCGTTTTGCCGCGGCCGCTGCCCAGGCCAAGGCGCGGAGAGCGGCCGGGCGCGCGAGATTTCCGGCTTGGATCCTGGCCGCGGACACGCTGGTGCTCGCCTCGCCGGGACGCGCGTTTGGAAAGCCCGGCACGGCCCGGGAGGCCGCCCGCATGCTCCGGGCCCTGGCCGGCCGTCAACACCAGGTGCTGACGGCGGTGGTGTTGCAGCACGTTCCGGACGGGCGGAAAATCACGTGGCTGGAAAGAACCCGCGTGACCCTCCGCCCCGTCACCGCTGCGGAACAGAAACGGTATCTTGCCAGCGGCGAGTGGCGCGGCAAGGCCGGCGGCTACGGGATCCAAGGGCGCGCCGGGGCCTTCGTCACGCGGATCGGCGGCTGCTACTTCAACGTGGTGGGCCTGCCCCTGGGAAGCATCGGCGCCCAATTGTCCCGGCTCGGAATTTTTCCAGAATAGGGGATTGCGATGCCCAGATGCCTCCTGATCGCGATGCTGACGCTGTGTCTGGCGCGGGGCGTCCCCGCCGCGCTCTGGGAAGCCTCAGCCCAAATCGGCTCCCTGGGCGTGCATGCGGAACTGGACGACAGCCAGGATCCGGCCGTGGTCATGGTCCGGGTTGAAAACCACTCGCAGGTTTCCGCGATCAACATTTCCGAGAATTTCGTGCAATTGCTCGATTCCGAACGCAGGCGCCTGCGGCCCATATCACCCGACGACATCGTTTCGGAGAAGCTGGACCGGCTGCGCGCCCTGTTGCCGCAGCACGTCCGGGAAATGGACCTGCTCCTCGGTGAAATCCGCGCCGACTACCCCCAGCAGAAAATCGTCACCGCCTACGGCCTGCTTACCCAGTATCTCAACCAGGGGCTCCCCCTGGGATGGCGCACGCGGCTGGAAAACTGGCTTTTAGGCACTCCGGCTTCCTCGCCGGACGCGGTTCCGGAAGCAAAGCGCCTCGTGGAGGAAATCGGGCTGCTGGGGCGGAATTACCTCTGGCCCCGGGACGTGGCGCCGGAGGCGGTTTATACCGGCATGGTATTCTTTGAACGTCCCACCCAGGAACCGGTCAGGATTTTTTTTCAGTTGAACGAAGATTTCGTCGGCCTGCAGATGCATCTCGCCGCCAGCCAACCCGCCGCCCAGCCTTAAGTCCCTCGCCTCCTCCCGCCCGGGTCAAGGCGGCGGGGATCGGCGACCGGAGGGAAAACCACAGGATCAGGGAGATAATTTCACGGGAACGGATTCCGGGGTTCCGGAACTGCGCCCTGGATTACTGGACTAAAAGAGACTCCGCGGCGCAGGAACCGGCTGCCCCGGTCCCGGGCTGACCGGCGTATCTTTCTCGGTGTGTTTGTGAAACCAAGCGAGTGGCGGGCCCGGCAACGGGGAGCCGGAAAGGGATGAGCCAATGGCTGCGCCCGCGCATCAGGGAACCCGCGCCGGCAGTGACGCGTCCGGGTGCGGGAAGGGTGCTATGGGTTTTCGCGGGCGGTTGTAGTCACGCCCTCGGCCTGTTCCTTGGCGATATTATTGATAATGTCGGCTTTTTTCTCGGCCGTTTGCAGCCAGGCGGTCGACAGCTCGTCCCCCTGCTGGCGCCGGAGCCTTTCCACCAGTTCATCGCGCTGCCGCTGGTAGGCTTCCTCCCGGAAGGGACGGTATTTTTCAGCCAGGATCTCCACAAAGGCGATTTCGTCGTCAAGGCCGGTGATGGCGCGGGGCTGGTGCAGGGGCAGATCGAAGGCGCGGTCCAGGAACCGCCGGGAATCTTTCACCTGCGGCAGGCTGCTGTCCAGCGTGATCCAGCCGCTGGTGGTCACCTTCCGGCCGGCGGCCGAGGCGGCCTGCACCAAATCCCCCGTGTTCTTGATCCGGGCGAGGAAAGCAACGGCGTCCTCATTGGTGTTGCGGCGCGCTTCCCGTTCCTGCAGGGTTTTCTCGATTTCGGATGCCACTTCCGCGAAAGCCGGCTTTTTCTCCTCCCGCCGCCCCGTGACCTGGATGAGATGATAACCAAAAGAGGTTTCCACGGGCGGTGAGACTTCGCCAACCTTCAGGGCGAAGGCCGCCTTGGAAAAGGCCGGGACCATGTCTTCGGCGGTGAAGTATCCCAAATCGCCGCCGTTTTTCGCGCTGCCCGGATCCTCGGAATATTTTTCGGCCAGTTGGGCGAAATTCGCGCCCTGTTTGAGTTCCTCCCGGATATTGTCGAGTTTCAGCTTGGCCGTGAGCTTGTCCTCCTCCGAAGCCTGGGGATTCGTCCGGATCAGAATGTGCGAGGCTCTCACCTGCGCGGGCTGGTAAAATTTCTGGCGGTTTTCCTGGTAATAGCGGCGCTGGGCTTCCTCGGGGATGCGGATATTTCTGATCCGGTCCTGCCACCTGAAATTGACCAACGCCAGTTTCACTTCACGGCGGCGCGCCAGGAAATAGGCCCGCACCCGCTCTTCGGGCAGGACCATGGCGTCCCGCAGGAGACGGTCCATCTTCAGGATTTCCAGGGTCCGGGCCTGGTCGCTTTCGAATTCGGCGGGTTCCATGCGGTTGTATTGCAGGAGGCGAATATACTTTTCCTGCGAGAATTTGCCGTCCTGCTGGAAGGCGGGTATGGCGGCAATCCGGGCGGCGACCTCCTCCGGATAAATCTTCAGCCCGAGTTTTTCGAATTGCGCCTGGAGCAATTCCTGGCCGATCAACTCGTTGATCAGATCGGTGCGCAGGCGTTGGACCTGCTCGGAAGAGGGTTCCTCTTCCTGGCCGTACAGTTGCTGGGATTTTTGGGTCCAGAGACGGTCGAAGTCCATGTTGGAAATCGACCGGCCGTCGACCACGGCCGCCGACTGTTGGCTTACATAATCCTTGCGGCGGCCCAAGTTCATCCCCCAGACAAAAAAGATGGTGCCCAGGAAGGCCGCCACCACGATCCAGAGGATGATTTTCATTTTTTTCCGCATGGCATTCATCATAAGCGATTATCAACTTCCTTTCGCCAGGAATTCGACCGTTCCGAAGAGAGGATATTATAAATACAATGATTTCCGCGCTGCAAGCTATTTTTATGGCCCGATCCGAGTGTGATCCGGGTCCGGCGTGCGGGCGTTTCCGAAGTCCGTGCGGCGCGGTCCGGCACGGGCGGGAGGATGGAATTTTATGGCCATAAAATATGAGTTTTACACCACCGGCCAAGAGGACGGAAAGGGAGAAAGAATTATATTGCGACGCCCAGGAGGCGATGGTATAATTGCCAAAATTTTTCTAAGGAACGGGAAAATGGCACTATTTATTGGCGTTTTTATCGTAGTGCTCGTGCTTTTCATGGTGGTGGCCATGGCTTTGGCGGAATGGGCGGACCTGGACATCGGGGATTTGTTGACTTTTCGCAGGCCCGGAAAAGCAGCTGAAACCGCCGCGAACGCTCCGACGCCGGCGCCAGGGCCAGAAACCATGACTCCGGCGGCCATGGCCTCCCCCTTGCCTGTAAAAGGAAGAGGGAGCGCCGTCGCCGCGACCCGGGTCCGACGACCCGGGAAGACCAGGGCCTCCAGGCCGTCTCATTCCGCCAAACAAAGGAAACCCAAATGATTTTTGACTTTTTAATGGGATTGTTTTCCAACGATATGGCTATTGATTTGGGCACCGCCAGCACCCTGGTCTACGTGAAAGGCGAGGGGATCGTGCTGCGCGAGCCTTCGATTGTGGCGGTGCAAAAGGGCACGGACAACGTGCTGGCCGTGGGCAACGAAGCCAAGGCCATGCTCGGGCGGACGCCGGGCAACATCGTGGCCATCCGGCCCATGCGCGACGGCGTCATCGCGGATTTTGAAATCACGGAGCGCATGTTGCGGCATTTCATCACCAAGGTGCACAACCGCAAGTCCATGGTCAAACCGCGCATCATCATCTGTATTCCCTCCGGCGTGACGGAGGTGGAGAAACGCGCCGTGCGCGATTCCGCCGAACAGGCGGGCGCGCGGGAGGTGTACCTGATCGAGGAGCCGATGGCGGCGGCCATCGGCGCCGGCCTGCCGATCGACGAGCCGTCCGGCAACATGATCGTCGACATCGGCGGCGGGACCACGGAGGTGGCGGTGATCTCCCTGGGCGGCATCGTGTACGGGCGCTCGCTGCGCGTGGGCGGCGATGAACTCGACGAATCCATCATCAATTACATCAAACGCGCCTACAACGTTCTGATCGGCGAGCGGACGGCCGAGGACGTGAAAATCAAGATGGGTTCGGCGTTTCCGCTCAAGCAGGAAATGGAAATGGAGGTCAAGGGACGGGACCTGGTGACGGGTCTGCCCAAGACCCTGGAGATTACCTCGGAAGAAATCCGGGGATCGCTGGAAGAACCGATTTCCGCCATCGTGGAGACGATCAAGATGACCCTGGAGCGCACGCCGCCCGAACTGGCGGCGGACATTGTGGACCGGGGCATCATCATGGCCGGCGGGACGTCCCTGTTGCGCGGGCTGGATATTCGTCTGCGGGAGGCGACCGGAGTGCCGGTCAACGTGGCGGAGGATCCCACCACCTGCGTGGTGATGGGTTCCGGCAAGGTTCTGGATGAGAGCATTGGAGTGCTGAAAAAAATCGTGGTGGGTGAAAAAGACTGACCTGCCGCCTTCCGGCGTTCTTGTCCTCCGGGTTTCTTTAAGGAGGCCGCTTTGCCAGAGTTTTTTTGGAAGTGGCGCAAGGAAATCGCGTTCTCGCTGCTGATTCTGATTTCCCTGGGCCTGCTGGTCGCGCAACGCCAGCCGGATATTTTTACCACGGGTATCCGCCAAGGGGTGGCCTTGGTTCTCCTGCCCCTGCAGAAGCTCTCCACGGCCGCGATCCACCGCGCCCGTCATACCGTGTCCCTGCTGACCTCCCTCGGCACCCTGCGCTCGGAAAACACCGCCCTCAAGAACCAGGTCGAAAGGCTGCGCCTGGAGATTCTGCGGCTGAAGGAGGGCGCGGCGGAAAACGCGGCCCTGCGCCAGCAACTGGGGTACAAGCAAAAAACCCGCTGGAAGTTCATTCCCGCCGAGGTCATCGCCCGGGATCCCGCCAGCTGGCTGGAGCGCGTCCGGGTCAACCGCGGCTACTCCGACGGGGTGCGCGCCGGCGCCGGCGTGATCACCCCCCTCGGCGTGGCCGGGCGCATCAGCGAGGTGAATTTCTACTCCGCGACCGTGATGCTGCTGCCCGATCCGCAGAGCTCCGTGGCCGCCGAGGACGAACGCTCCCGCGTGCCGGGAACGGTGAAGGGCAACGGCAGCCGCAGCCTGGCTCTGCTGCACGTGACCGGGGAGGACGACGTGCGGGCGGGGGACCCCGTCGTCACCTCCAGCATCAGCACCATCTTTCCCAGCGGAATTCCCGTGGGCGAGGTCGCCGGCGTGGCTCCGCGGGAGAACGACCTGATGCTGGAAATTCATCTCAAGCCCAGGGTCGAATTCAACACCTTGGACCGGGTCTTGATCCTGGAGCCGGAGGAATAACGCTTGGACAGAGTGTGGATCGTGATGTTCGGGATCCTGGCCGTCGTGCTGCAGACCACGCTTTCACCCGTGGTCGCCTGCTGCGGCGGCGCGCCGGACGTGGTTTTCCTGTTCGTGGTCTTCTTGGCGCTGCAGCGCCGGACCACCCTGGGGCTGTGGTTCGCCTTCGCCTTAGGGCTGGTCCAGGACGTGGCGGGAGGCGGCCCGCTGGGGTTGAACCCTTCGATCCTGGTGGCGGTGGCGTACCTCGTCAGCCTGCTGCGCACGAAACTGTTTAAGGAGAATTATTCCGCGCAGGTTCTCATCGTCGTGCTCTTGACCTGCGCCCAGCAGTTTTTCATGTTCTACTGGATGAACACCCTGCTCAACACCGAGTTCCAGCTGGGACAATGGCTCTCCCGCGCGGCCGTCATGAGCCTGTATCACGCCTTGCTGGGGCCGCCGCTGTTTGCGGGCTTGGCCCGCCTCATTCCGGGGGACGACGTCTATCAACACCTGATCCTGGGCGGCCCCCCCCACACACCACGCCTGCGTTTCCGGCGGATGGGTTAGCGCGCTTTTCATGCTCTGGGATCAATTCATCCTTCGCAAAGAGGAAGAGTTCCAGCGCCGGATCAAGAACCTGGGCCTGCTGCTGCTTTTGGCCTTAAGCGTGGTGGCGGTGCGGCTGGCCTACCTGCAGGTGGTTCAGGGCAACCGTCTCAGCGTGCTGTCGGCCCGGAACCGGGTGCGCCTCGTCCCCATCAAGGCCCAGCGGGGGCTCATCTACGACCGCAACGGGGAATTGCTGGTCGGGAACATCCCCTCCTTCAACGTTTCCCTGGTCCCCGCCGCCCTGCCCGAGGACCCGGCCGTGCGGCACCAGGAATTCCTGCTGTTGCAGGATCTGCTGGGCCTGCGCGTGGAGGAAATCAAGGAGAAACTCAACCGCCGGGGGTTGCGCTATTTCGAACCCCTGCGGTTGAAGGGCAACTTGGACCGCATCCAGGCCGCGCGCATCGAGGAACACGGCTTGAAGCTGCCGGGCGTCATGGTCCTGACCGAGTCCCAGCGGCAGTACAAATTCGACTCCCTGGCCTTTCACGTCCTCGGCTACGTGGGGGAGATCTCCGAACACGAACTCGCCCTGCGGGAAGGGTACCAGGCGGGAGATATCGTCGGGCAATCGGGAATCGAAAAAGTCTACGATCACTATCTCAAGGGCCGAAACGGCTGGCTGCACATCGAGGTGGACGCGCTCGGGCGGCAGATGGGAATTTTGGGGCGCGAGGATCCCTGGATCGGGCAAAACCTGGTGCTGACCCTGGACCGGAGCCTGCAGACCCGGGTGGAGGAAATCCTGGGGACGCGGCGCGGCGCGGTGGTGGTGGAGAATCTCCAAAACGGGGAAATCCTGGCATTGGTCTCCTCGCCCGGTTTTGACGCCAACCGCTTCGCGCGCGGCATCCGCCGGGAGGAATGGGAGAAGCTCCGGACCAATCCGCACCATCCCCTGACCAACCGGGCGACCCAAGGATTGTACCCGCCGGGATCCCTGTTCAAACTCGTGACCCTGCTGTCGGCCTTGCAGGAGGACATCATCACCCCCGGCCAGACCTTCACCTGCAAGGGCATTTTCTGGATTTCCACCTGGCCCTACCGTTGCTGGCTGGATTCCGGGCACGGGCAGGTCAACGCGCTGCGGTCCATCGTGGAATCCTGCGATATTTATTATTACCAGGTGGGCCTGAAGATCAAGGTCGAAAAACTGGGCCGCTGGGCCCAGGCTTTCGGCTTCGGCCATCCCAGCGGGATCGATCTGCCCAACGAGCTGTCGGGTCTGGTGCCCAGTCCGCAGTGGAAGGAACGCACCCAGAACATGCCCTGGTTTCCCGGCAACACGGTCATGTTGTCCATCGGCCAGGGCTATCTGTTGGCCACGCCCCTGCAGATGCTCGGCATGGCCTGCGCCGTGGCCAACCACGGGGTGATTTACCGGCCGCACCTGCTGAAACGCGTGGTCACCGGCTCGGGCACGCTCATTCACGAAGTGAAACCGGAAGTCATGTACCGGATCAACGCCGCGCCCGAGTACTGGCAGCTCCTGCAGCAGGCCATGACGGACGTCGTCCGCAGCCGCCGCGGAACCGGCCACCAGGCGGCCCTGCGCGGGATCCGGGTCGCGGGGAAGACCGCCACGGCCCAGAATCCCCACGGGGAGGACCACGCCGCCTTCCTGGCCTATGCGCCCGCGGACAAGCCGGAGATCGCCATGATCG
>Ga0315536_1000640_pt1 | contig 17641 bp, 11 predicted proteins | sample SalMarSW160230MG_FD_203093 | JGI IMG/M metagenome (GOLD analysis project Ga0315536, IMG submission 203093) | Salt marsh sediment microbial communities from the Plum Island Ecosystem LTER, Massachusetts, United States - Salt Marsh Sediment SW1602-30 ... | reverse complement strand
TTACAACTTAAATTTAACCCACTTATCAAATTATCGTATACCAAGACAAATCCTGCTACCGAGACAGAGTCAATAGGGCTGCCGGCCAGCGCACAGGTGTCATGGTTTCTGCAAACGCCACTTATAAACTACACCTTGACATGAAACTTCTGCCCCATCTACCGGGACTAAGCCATCTGGACACTTCTGCCTGGACGAGAAACTGAGCGTCCATCTACCGGGACTTAGGCAAAAACCACGCCACCGCGACGCTGACGGCAACTAACCAAACCGCCGGGCCGTTATAAGTAATTGAGCGAAAATAATATAGGCCGGTGTTTAAGAAAAATTTTTAAAATTAGAAACCATTGTTACACCATGACAATTGATCAAGACCCTGGGCTCCGAGACAGTTTGCGATACGCTCCACGGTTTGCCCCTACTCCCCTTGCAAATTGTAATTCACGGTTTTGTTTTTTGAAAGTTACAAAACCGGCCGATGAGCACGATTTGCAAGTTACCCGGACCGCTTCGCAAACCTGCTTTCGGCTCCAAATGGACTTTAACAAAATACAACTACTTATAACACGGACGGTATAATTAATAAGCTTGTCACGGTTTTTGCATGGCTTCTGTCACGTTTACCAGGACACGTATCGGGGAGAGTACCGCGACCGCGCCAGAATTCGTTTAAAACATTCTAAATTTGGACAGATTATCGTTCACTTATAAAACTTATACCGCGACGCTGCCTTTGTTCTATAAACTTGTACCATGACTGCAAAAACACGCGCCATACTCTCCTTGCACCGGGACTATTTTCGGCTAAAGTATCAAGACTCTGCACGGATGCTGCGTCGAGTAACGCTTACTAATCATACCGCCGGGCCGTTAGCAATAATACGTTCAAATTCAAGATATTCGGCTACCCGCTCTGCAATTGATTAAATGTATCATGACAAGAAACTTATTCAACATATTTCAGTTTGTACCACGACACGCAATTGGTGCTTTCGAAATCTCGTCCTGGGGGACAAATCCTACTACCTGGACAAATTTCTTCGCCAGCCTCATAAGCCTGCCAGCGCACCTTAAAAAAATTGGCCTCGCTCCTTCTTCTTTTATTTAATTCTTTTTCAGCGAGACAAATATTCAATCTTATATGCCTTGTACCGCGACACATAATCTGGCCAATTTTTTTGCCTGCCCTGATGCCTTGCAAATGAGAAACTTTAACAGATATAAAGGACAGTTCCCTACTATTTGCAAGGACGTACTATTGCTAACCAAATCTCGAATATAGCATCTTGACGTTTGGCTTTTCGGCCGTTTAGCAACATGTATCACTTAGAAAATTTCGCCTTGACGAGACACCGCTCATCCTTCTATCGGGACTTTAAAAAAGACCCTAAACGATAAATTACACCAGAACTTTAAAATGCGTACTATTGCTAACAAGGTCGGTATAGTTAAGTGCCTTTGGCAACCCGGACAACTACCTGGTCAGCCCGAAAAATCTATGCGAGAAACTGCATCACAACTTATTAAATCTTGTGTACCATGACAAATCCTGCTACCGAGACAAAGTCAATAGGGCTGCCAGCCAACGCTCCGTTGTCGTGGTTTTTGCTTTCGCCACTTATTAACTTTCTCTTGACGAGTAAGTTTTCGTCCATCTATCGGGACGGGCAAAAACCCCGCCAACCGCGACGCAGACGGCACCTAACCATACCGCCCGGCAGTTAGGTTTAAAGCTTTGATATCCAACCCGCAAAGAGTTTGGCAGCTTCCTATCGTGACAGACCCCGCTGCTGCCAAACATATGCTTTTTTATCCAACTCTGGACTCCAACGTGACAAATCCTACTAATCTCTCTAGAGTTCTCCATTTAGACAATTTTATCATGACATGACAACTTCTGCCCATCTTTCAGGACTTTGCCAATTAACATCTCTTATCGATTTCCATGCACTTTTTTTCAACTTGAAGTCAAAGATATAGTCACTAATCTGTAAAATACTTTTACGTTTTCCTGTAATATATATTTACATACCTGAATGTCATTTAAACATATATAACTACATATCAATAGGATACATTTATGGCATTATGTTTGTAAAAAATAATTAATAACACAAAAAGGTTATCATGGAAAAACCGACCAAAACTCATTCATGCAAATAATTTGAAGAACATGAGCTTATATGATGGAAAATACAACAGCAAATATAAAAATTTGATATACAGGTGAAAGAATTTTTCAAATCAGCTTTCCGACATATATTTCATAACAAGGTCTATGCAACTATAAATATTGCTGGACTGGCGATAGGTATTGGTTGCGGATTGGTCATTTATAAAATTATCTCTTACGAGTCAGGGTTCGACAGTTACCATAAGAATTACTTAAACATATATCGACTGATCAATGAATATAATGATCCTGTTCTTGGTCTTAATTATGATGAAGCACAAGTTCATCCATTGGGAAAAGCATTGAAAAATGACTTCCCCGGAATAGATGCTGTTATGTGTTTTTATGCAGCGAAAGGACAAATTACTATTGAAAATAAAGACGGGACCTCAGACAAATTCATGGAAAATTCAGGATTGGCTTATGCTGAACCTGATCTATTTAATATTTTTGATTTCCAGTTCCTGGCAGGAGACCCGTCTAAGGCGTTATTAAATAAAGGGTCCATGGTTATTAGCTCTTCTTTGGCACAAAAATATTTTAAACTTTCTCCACGGGATGTTGACGAAGCATTAGGCAGGTTAATTATTATAAACAACAAGACATCTTTTCAAATTACCGGAATTATATCTGATCCACCCGATAATACTGATTTGCCATTTAAAATAATTGCAGATTATAGTTCCCAAACTGCATCAAATCCTTATTTCAATGGTGGTACAGACTGGAATGAATATAATTCTGCTACTAATTGTTACCTGTTATTGCCCGACGGAATTTCTGCAAAAGATTTTGAAAAACAACTTGTTACTTTCTTCCCCAAATACAATGACAAAAAATCAGGGTTAGAGTATAAATATGTTTTGCAACCATTGTCAGAATTACACTCCGGGAAGATTGATAACTACAACCATCGTCAGACCTCCAAAAAAAAGCTATTGATACTTGGCATTATTGGATTATTCCTGATTTTAATAGCATCATTCAATTTTGTTATTTTATCTACAGCTCAAGCAGCTGATCGATTTAAAGAGATTAGAATAAGAAAGATATTTGGTGCGGGCAGGTTTCAATTAATCCTGCAATTCCTAGGGGAGTCTATCATGCTTTCATATATAGCAACAGCATTTGCAGGATTACTAATAGCTCACTTTGTTTTTGTTTATATCAAAGATATCATTGGATACAAATTAAGTCCAGGTTTTGTGGCAAATACTGATAGTCTTATCTTTTTAATATTTGCTGGTCTTGTGGTAGGGTTGCTCTCAGGTTTGTATCCCTCTCTTACAATATCAGGAAGAAACCCTTCAAGATCTTTAAAAACTTTCTTACCGACAAAAAATAAACCTAGGTCTCAAGGTATAAGAAATGCCCTGGTTATCATCCAGTTACTGATATCCCAATTATTGATTATTGGTACTATTGTAATGGATCTGCAGATGAGCTATTTTTTAAAAACTGATTTGGGATTTAATAAAGATGCAATCCTGATATCAACTTTACCTGGAGATAATATTGATAAGCTTAAAGTTATAAAGGATGATCTTTTGAAAAACCCCGGAATTGAAATGGTCAGTTTCGGAACAAGGAGCCCCCTGGCAAACTGGAAGGTTAATAACGAAATTAACTATCCAACCCTGGAAAAGGATATTTACTTCGGGAATTTGAAAACCGCTGATGAAGATTATTTTAAATTATTCAGACTCAAATTTATTGCAGGAGAAAATTACTCCAGTCGGAAAAATACCGGGGATGCAGTAGTAAACAGAAAAATGACCAGGCTTCTTGGATTTGAGGATCCGCATGATGCAATAGGTAAAAAATTCAAATATGGCAGGGATGGAACAGAGTTCACTATTGTTGGTGTATTAGAGGATTTCCATTCTGAATCTTTGCAAAACCCAATGGATAACGTTATATTCAGTAACCTTTCATTTAACATAAAAGAAATGGCAGTGAAATTCAGCCCTGCAAGGACAAACCTGAATAATACTAAGGAAACCATTGACAGGATAAAAGCTGAATGGGCAAAGCTATTTCCTGATAATATTTTTAATTATAGTTTTTTCGATGAACAAATAGCAAATATGTATGGAGAAGAGGAGCGAGCCGCCAACCTGGTTCAATTATTTGCATTTATTGCTATCGCGATATGTTGTCTCGGATTGTTTGGACTGACTTCATATATCGCAAATCAGAAAATTAAAGAAATAGGTATCCGAAGAATAAACGGAGCAAAAGCTGCTGAAATATTAATAACACTAAATAAGAACTTATTAATTATGGAGGTTATTGCATTTGTCATTGCATGTCCTATTGCATGGATTATTATGCATAAATGGTTACAAACCTTTGCTTATAGAACAGGACTTAGCTGGTGGATATTTGTCCTGTCTGGAATTTTTGCTTTCGGGATTGCCCTACTAACAGTTAGTTGGCAAAGCTGGAGGGCAGCAACGAGGAACCCAGCAGATACGTTAAGATATGAGTGATTTATACTTCTAGTCTGATTCGATATTTGATATAAAAGTCCAACTTTCACCAAACAAATGCAAGTTTCTTAATAATTGAGACAAATAAGTAAGAGAAATGTAAACCACTTTTGCTACCCCCTGCTAGCTTTCACACAAACCAAAGGAAGCAAAAGAGGTTTACATTCTACTGCGAACTAGGTGTGAGATTAATGTCAATTGAACAGAATAAGATTATAGCGAGACAATTTTAAATATAGCTCTAAACCTAACACGGACAATATGGGTAAGTTGTTCGTCACACTTTTTGCTTTTGCTCCTGCTCTCAAGACAGATTCGTAATAGTTGTTGCACCCGGACACGCGCATCTGCCCGCAATTAAACTCCTACACCGTGATAAATTTCTGGCTCCGAGATAGTTTGTACCGCGACACTGCGCTAGTGCCCCTAATAAAAATCATGTACCCCGACAGTTTCCCGGCTTCGTTCAAACTTGTACCGCGACACTCGTAATGCTCTATAAAATTTGTACCTGGACGGCAAAAAGTGCGCCATACCCTCCTTGCACCGTGACAGCTTTCTGGCCCCGCTACCGCGGGGTACCGGGACCCTGCCCGGTGCTGTCGTCGGGTAACACAACCTCCCCATATTGCCGGGCCGTTAGGTGGCAATGTGAGCTTGATTCCAGTTTGTCATTAACTCAAAACGCATAGCAGATGTCAAATAAGATTGTTGATAATTCTCTAGGTAATTTCTTTGGACCTCCACAAATTGGATTTGGGCTTTTAATCATTGCAATAGGTTGTATTATTACATTTTCCGGAGGACTTGCAGGAATCGGATCTGGAATTCTAATCCTATTATTTGGTGGCATAATTTGTTTTTCTAAATCCGGGATAGAAGTTAATTTCCAGAAAAAAGAGTATAGAAAATATCTTAAACTCTTCTTCATAATAAAGATCGGCTCTTGGAAGGATATGAATGATTATGATTATATTACTGTATTAAAAAGTAATAAAGGATATACAGCGACAGACGTGACAGCAAAAAGAATGAGAGTTAATATTACAAAATACGATGTGTTATTAATCAATACTAATAACTCAAAAAGAATATTAATCAAATCAATGGATAATAGATACATAGCGATGAGTTATGCCAAGGATATTTCAGACACAACAAGTATTAAATTCTTAAATTCCTTTTAGTTAAATAATAAAACTTATAATTAAATAACATCGACCACCTAACACGGACAATATGGGTAAGTTGTTTGTCACGGTTTTTGCTTTAGTTCCTGCACCGAAGACAATTTCCTAATGGCCGTTGTACCCGGACACGCGCATCTGCCCGCAATTTAAATCCTGCACCGTGAGAATCTTCTGCCTACGAGACAACTTTGTACCGCGACACTGCGCCAGTGCCCATTTATCAGCTTTCTGTAACAGAGACAGATTCACATCCACTTAGCAAACTTGTACCGCGACCGCTTCAGTACTCAATTAAATTTGTACCATGACGGCAAAAACACGTGCCATACCCTCCTTGCACCGTGACAATTTTCTGGCTAAAGTACCGGGACTCTGCCCGGTGCTGTCGTCGGGTAACACAACCTCCCCATATTGCCGGGCCGTTATAGCTAATGACAAACAGCTTTCCAGATTTTATTCGAAACAAAACAATTTATTGTCTCTCGTATTTAACTTGACTAGATAAATATTAGACAATCTGTTATAATAACTAAATCTAAAAAATGAAAACACTGGTAAAAATTATCTTTATGTCATTAATGACAGTCTTTATGCTTGGGTTCATTAATAATGACATTGAACCAAAAGGTTGGAGAAAACATGGGACTAATATAGTCAGTTACCAAATTGGTATTGATAATCAAATCTCACAACATGGACAGAAAAGTGCATTTATAGAATCTATTGCTGGAATCCATTTTGGTTTTTGCGCATTAAGTCAGATTTGCAGCGGGAAAGACTTCAAAGGGAAAAGAATAAAAATGACAGGTTATTTAAAATCACAAGGAAGAATGGATACTGTCCGAATGTGGCTAAGAGTTGATAATTTGGATAATGAAAGTATAGCAGATTTTGATAATATGCAAAACAGAAGGATAATTGGAACTAAAGATTGGAAGAAATGTGAGATTGTATTTGATGTTCCTGATGCAAAATGTGTAATTAATTATGGTTTTTTGCTAAGTGGTGTAGGGAAAGCATGGTTCGATAATATTTCATTCGAAATAGTCGATAAATCAGATAAATCAAATAGAAGGACTGCAAATAATCTGTATGCAAGAAATCCGAATCCTGTTCCACAAATGATTCCAGAGAAACCTGTTAATCTTGATTTTGAGGAATAACATTTTACCATACAAAATTCCTGAAGTCGAGCAAAGTGGAATGAAGATTCAATATATTTTGAAGATAGAAGAAACAAAATGAGCAGATTATTCTTTTTAAGTTTTCCATTATTTGTGTGTAACTGGAAGCTTTTATATTTTAATTAATCTGAATCCTTTTCAAATATTAAAAATAATCCCAATGAGAAAGATAACTTTTATAATTGTTGTGGTAAGTACTTTTTCGGTAGCAAACTGTCAAACTTTTAAAGGTACTGTTTATGATCGGGCAACGGATAGTACATTAAGTTATGCAATTATCTATATCAGCGGAACATCCATTGGAACTTATTCTGATGTAAATGGCAATTTTATTTTGGATATATCCAAATACAGTTCGATGCCAATTACAATAAGCATGATTGGCTATTACTCCGCTACATTATCTGAACATAGCAGTAACCACACGTATGATATATATCTTTATCCTAAAGTGAAAGAGTTAAATGAAGTAGTGGTTTCTGCCAAAAAAGGAAGATGGGAAACTTATCTGAGACTATTTAAGAGAGAATTTCTTGGCGAAACAGAAAATGCTCATGATTGTGATATTCTTAATATAAATGACATTCGTTTTTCATACAAATCTGATACCTTACGAGCATTTGCCTTAAAACCAATTCTCATTCATAATAGAGCCCTTGGTTATAATATTACTTATTATCTTGACAAATTCTACTATATCCGAAGAATAGGGAAAAATGAAAGTCTCATTGAGACATTCCATCTATTGGGAAACTATTTGTTTAAAGATGATTTATTAACATTAAATGAATCAGAAAAAAAGAAGGTAGAAAAAAGAAGAATAAGAACATATCTTGGCTCACGTATGCATTTTTTCAGGTTACTTTATCTTGGAAACGATAAACAGGCAGGTAAATATAATTTTTGGCTTTCGGGTAACACTATCAAATCTGAATTATTTTCCATTGGTGCAAAAACACCAATTAATTATGGCTCAGTTGTGATTAGCAAGGACAGTACTTCAGGTTATCTTAAGAATGTAGGGCAAATAGATGTTATATTCGGAATAAAGTACTCATTTTTACATCTAAGAGTGGACTCTGCTTACTTTGAGAAAAATGGATATTATGATCCAATAGAAATAGTGTTTTCAGGAGATATGGCCAGAAAACGAATAGGGGATCTGTTGCCTTTCGAATACTTGTTAAAATAAAAAATACACTACAAAAACTACATAAACTATAAGGGTGGTTGAGAGTTAACCTGAGTATTCTCGCACATTAAAAAAACACCCTGGCTGAAGCACCACTTAAAGGTTTTATTAAATCTTAAAAAGAAAAAGCCCCTTGTACCATGAAAAAAAATTGGAGGCATCATGACAATTTTAAAACACTAGCTATAACACGGACGGTTTAGTTAATTGCCTTCGTCAGCCCGGACAACTACATCTTGACGAGAAACACTTTACAACTTAAATTTAACTCATTTATCAAATTATCGTGTACCAAGACAAATCCTGCTACCGAGACAAAGTCAATAGGGCTGCCGGCCAGCGCGGACGGCAACTAACCAAACCGCCGGGCCGTTATAAGTAATAGCGCTAAAACTTTTTGCACTACCATGACAATTTCGGCAACCTGACAAATTAATTTCACTTTGACAATTCTCTATAAAACCATGCATCATGACAATTTTCTGGTAAACGCCTGGCTTGCCCCGACGCACCTTGCATATGGTAATTCACGGTTTTGTTTTTTTTAAAATATACAAAACCGGCCCATGAGCACCATCTGCAAGTTTACCCGGACCGCGTCGCAAGCCTGCTGCTTCAACCTAAGACACAGGGACCCGGCGCTACTAACTTATAACACGGACAGTATAGTAAATTGCCTTAGGCAGGCCTGACAACTTAGTAATGGGAGAGGAGATCAATACAAGAAACAATATTGCCACTTATCAAACTTACTGCACCGAGACTACACCTGCTGCCGAGACAAAGTCAATAGGCCTGCCAGGACAAATTTCTGGCTGTCCTGGGTTTTTGCAGAGCTATCTGGACAGTTATATCATGACATGGAAACTTCTGCATTTTTACATCAAGTGTCCTCATAACACTTATTCCTGATATGAATATTTTCACCCGTCTAGCGGGACTATGCAAAAACCCATTCCAGTTGACTGGCAACTTACTATACTGCCGGGCCGTTATAAGCAACGGGCTTCACATCTGGACTTTAGATTAATCTGCATTATCCCCTAGACTAACCCATCGGAGGGAAAGGCGGGACAACCCGCCCTACCTATCCGACTGACTTCCCCCAGACTATTTGGTATAATTTTTGATATGAAATGTTCAACACTAATCCCGATTTGCACAACAAACCAGAAATAAATAATCTTTTAAACAAATAAGCCATGAAAAAATACTCTTTTCTATTATTTATTATTTTAATGATAAATTCAATCATTATCAATGGACAAATCATTGACACTCTATTAAATAATGGAGGATATACTCTTCACTTTTCAATTATCCCGGGAAAGGGAATGCCAATTTTATTTGAGACAGGCTTTAGAGACAATACAACAATCTGGAATGGCATTGTACAACCCATTGCCGATATAACAGGTGCACCTATTATTACTTACGATCGTCAAGGATTCGGGAAAAGTACCACCGATCCGAAATGTAAAGGTATTGAAGATGAAATTTACGGGCTGGAAGTAGCATTAACGAAGCTTGGCTATACTAATGATATAATGCTCGTATCGCATTCGGAAGGAGGGTTTTACAGTACGGTTTTTACAAACCGTAACCTGGAAAGGGTAAAAGGTATTGTTTTTATTGACGCCAGTCTGGTTAGTCTTTTCACCGATGAAATGCTTGAAAAGATGAACCTAAGTCCTTCTGACCTGGAGATGGTTAAGACTATGAAAAAGCAACCTTCGCTACCAACGAGTATACCTATAATTGATATTACATCCGAACAAAATGTAATGAGAGATAACAGGTGGAAAATCTGTCATGATGCTTTTGTTTCTGAATCTCCCAATCGTAAAAGTATTTTTGCTTACAAAACAAGCCATTACATTTTCGTAGATAATAGCAGACTTGTTATCGATGCTGTTGTTTCCCTTTATTCAGATATACAAAATTTGAAAGAAAAATCCAGGATACTTGAAAAAGCTATTTCTTATGAACTTACGTTAGACAATGATGATTACAGAAAACTGATAGAATTTCAGCATTCCTACAATGACTTGAATGCATGGGGTAAATCGTTACTCCAAAATAACGATATGATAAAAGCATTAGAAGTAATGAAACTAAATGTACTCTTTTATCCCGAAAATGCAGATGCCTATAATAGCTTGGGCGAAGCTTATCTGAAGACTGGAAATATAGAATTGGCTGCTACTAATTATAAAAAATCACTGGAACTGAACCCGGATAACCAGAATACGAAAAAAATTTTGGATCAGATAACCGCAATAGTTGAAGTGCCTGATTCAATTCTTTCGTCATATGTAGGGGAATATGAGTTGAATGGAGTACCAGTATCTATTACAAAAGAAAACGATAAACTTATCATACACTTCAATAATACACAAAGCGCAGCATATTTTACTTCAAACATAGATTTCTTTATTGTCGAATATAGAGATGAATTTAAATTCACAAAGGATTCTGACGGAAAGGTCATTGGATTTATTTTTCTTGGCATGAAAGCAATGAAAGTAAAATAGAAAATTTTTACGCTTTAAAGTTGCTACTAAAACCTAATAACTATTCTGAAACTTATGTTTTTACAAACATAGGGCCTAACACGGACTGCTTAATTAATTGTCTTCGGCAACCCGGACTACTCCACAATCAGCCCCAAAAGTCAATGCGAGTGAACATAACCCACTTACTAACCTATATCTGGATAACAAATTTTTCAACCGTTTACCCGGACACATCACTTTGAAAATTCTGTTTTACCGTGACAAATCCGTAATGCAATTATTAGCTATAGCGAGACAACTTCCTGGCAACGAGACAATTTTAACACGCTGCTTATAACACGGACAATAAAGGTAAGTTGTTTGTCATGCTTTTTGCATGATTCTGAGCCACTTACCAGGATGCGTAATAAATCTTGCACCCGGACACGCACAGCTGCACGCAATTAAAATCCTGCACCATGACAAATTTCTGGCTCCGAGACAATTTAAACCGCGACACTGCGCCAGTGCCCTTTCCGGGCTGCATATACCAGGACTATTTACCGTCCACCTATCAAACTTGTACCGCGACCCCACCTTCGCTCCCCTACGGTGGGCAAAGCGCGCCTGCAGGCAATAAAAATTGTACTATGACGGCAAAAAGCACGCCATACCTGTCTTGCCACCGGGACAACTACTCGGCTAAAGTACCAGGACCCTACCCGGATGCTACGTCAGGTAACACAACCTCCCTTTATTGCCGGGCCGTTAGGTGGCATAGCAGGTCGCAAAATGACAATTATTCAACATTAGAGAATTTATCATGACACATAATTTTCGTTCATCTATCGGGACTTTGTCATCTGCCAATTTCATCTTGACATGACCGGCTTGCCCCGACGCTCACTTGCATATGATAATTCACGGTTTTGTATTAATAAATTTACAAAACCGGCCGATGTGCATCATCTGCAAGTTTTTTCTGCCCGCGCAAGCCTAATTCTCGTCCATCTACCGGGACCTAAAAGCAACGCCACCTAACTGTCTAAGAAAAGTATTGTATTTTTACTATTATGTATCCGAACCTCATAAGAGACTACATTTGCATGAAGCACAAAAGGAACAAAAAAAACTTCAAGTACTTATTTCTGGTTGTGATATGGACCTTCACAGGATTAACATATTCACAAGTTCCAAGCAATGAACTTGTAATGCAGACCAAGGTTTATAAAACTATCGGTTTAAAAAGACTAAAACTGAACATCTTTCAGCCTTCTGAACGTAATGACAAGGAAAAACTCCCTGTAATAGTATTTTTTCATGGTGGCGGATTTTATGAGCATCCTGTCTGGCAGTTCAAGGCACAATGTCAGTACCTGGTTGAACAAGGGATGGTAGCTATACTTGCTTCTTATCGTACAAATAACCGACTCTTTGATTGCATAGCGGATTCGAAATCAGCCATTAGATGGGTGAGAACGCGTGCTGTTGAACTCGGTATTGATGAAAATCGTATTGCTGCAGGAGGAGGCAGCGCAGGTGGCTACCTTGCAGCATGTACCGGGCTAGTAAAAGACTTTGATGAAAAAAATGAAGATTTAGCCATAAGCTCTGTTCCAAACGCATTGGTATTATTTAATCCTCCCCTTGATTTGCCAGCGCATTTATCCGATACAACAAAAAGATTAGAGAGACCGACTCACCACGCAAAGAAACTCGTAAGATGCCTGAAGGGTAGAGCTATCGAAATCTCTCCATTTCATTATATAGCTGAAGGTGCGCCTCCAACTATAATTTTCCAGGGGACAGCTGATAAAAGTGTCGACTTTCATCAAGCAACCCGGTTTTGTGAAAAAATGAAAAAGTATGGAAATAATTGCGAAGTTGTACTATATGAAGGACGCGATCATGGTTTTTTCTTTAAATATTATGGAGATGAGGATTTCACATCAACAATGGAATATACAGTTAAATTCCTGACTTCACTAGGTTATATAAAGGGTGAGACAACTATATCAAAATGAATATGATTGTAAATCTGCTACGACCACCTAACACGGACGGTTTAGTTAATTGCCTTCGGCAGCCCGGACGCCTACATCTTGACGAGAAAAACTTTACAACTTAAATTAAACCCATTTATCAAATTATCGTGTACCATGACAAATCCTGCTACCCAGACAAAGTCAATAGGGCTGCCGGCCGACGCACAGGTGTCATGGTTTTTGCAGAGCCACTTATAAACTACACCTTGACATGAAACCGCTACCCCTTCTACCGGGACTCAGCCATCTGGACACTTCTGCCTGGACGAGAAACTACGCGTCCGTCTACCGGGACTGCGCAAAAACCACGCCACCGCGACCCTTCGCTGCGCTCAGGGCAGGCTCTGACGGCAACTAACCAAACCGCCGGGCCGTTAGCCTTAATGAATAACGCGCTACCAACTATAAACATCTTTAAAAAAAACTCATAATAATTTGGTTAATGTTATCTAATTAGGTAACTTTGCAATGAATGTAAAAATCAATTTTGTGACAGAACGATATATACGTAATACATTTGTTTATAAAGACTACTTTTGGGACTTTTATAACTCCCAAAAGCAAAATGTTCAAGACAAAATTGATTTTGTGATTGGATTAGTGAGAACTCTAAGAATAGTCCCTGAAAAATTTCTCAAACATTTGGAGGGGACAGATGGATTATATGAGATGCGCATCAAAGTTGGGAATAATATTTTCAGAGTATTCTGCTTCTTTGATGAAGGCAATTTGGTTATTCTTCTGGGCGGGTTTCAAAAAAAGAGTGAAAAAACTCCCCGCAAAGAGATTATGAACGCAGAAAAAATTAAAGATGAGTACTATCATGACAAACAAAGTAAATAAAAATCTTACCTCATGGGATGATCACCTTGATAAGAAGTATGGAAAAACAGGTACTCCTTCAAGAGACAAATATGAACAGGAATTTGAAGCATTTAAGCTTGGAGTTCTTCTTCAGGAAGCCCGCAAGAAAAAACATATGACTCAAGAGGAGCTTGCTTTAAAAGTTGGGACTACAAAGAACTATATTTCCAGAATTGAAAACGATGCAAGTGACATTAGACTTTCTACCCTCATGAGAATAATAAACGAGGGACTTGGAGGCCATCTTAAGCTGACTCTAGAGGTTTAAAAAATAAAAAATCACTAAGGCTAACACGGACAATAAAGGTAAGTTGTATTGTCACGGTTTTTGCGAACCGCTCCTGCACCTAAGACAAAGTCGTAATGAGAGTTGCACCCGGACACCCGCAGCTGCCCGTATTTAAATTCCTGCTACCATGACAAATTTCTTGCTCCGAGACAAATTATTCCGCGACACTGCGCCAGTGCCATTTCTGAGCTTCATCTACCGGGACTATTTCCCGGCCGTCTATCAAACTTGTACCGCGACCGCGCCAGTGTCCGTTTAGAACATCCTGTACCGAGACAAACACTTCATCACCTATAAACCTTATACCGCGACGCTACCAGCTCTCAATCAACCTTGTACCATGACGGCAAAAACACGCGCCATACTCTCCTTGCACCGGGACTATTTCCCGGCTAAAGTACCAGGACCTTGCCCGGATGCTTCGTCGAGTAACGCTTACTAATTATACCGCCGGGCCGTTAGGTGGCATAGCTCGCAAAACCCAAGACAGCCTAAGTTAGAGAATTTATCATGACAATTAATTTTCGCCCGTTTAACGGAACTCAGTCATCTGCCAATTTTATCTTAACACGTCCGGCTTGCCCTCTCACACACTTGCATATGATAATTCACGGTTTTGCTTTTTGGAAATTTGCAAAACCGGCCGATGAGCATCATCTGTAAGTTTTGCCTTCCCCTCGCAAGCCTGGTTTAGTTCCATTTACCAGGACTTAACAAGCTTCACCACCTAACGGTCATCTTAAAATTTGCACCTAGTTTAATTATTTATTCAATAGCTGTGATGAAAAATGAAATAATCTAAACATATCAATATAGATTATGCAACGGTCCTTAATATTATTTGTCCTTTATGAAAAAGAACCTGATAAGATTCTCTGATATAACTAATTATTTCTACTATGATCAAGCAATATTTAAAAATAAGCTGGAGATATCTTGTTAAAAACAGAATATTTACCATCATAAACACTATAGGATTATCACTTGGAATGTTCTGCGTAATTATTATTTTACTTTGGATCAATTATGAAACAGGATTTGATAAATTCCACAAGAATTATGATCATCTCTACAGGGTAGTAAACAACTGGGGCGACGAGAAGGATGTTTGTTGTCCGGGTTCATTAGCCAAATACCTGAAAGACAATTTCCCCGAAGTAGAAAATGCTGCTACCTACTCGGTTAGTTCAAACATAAAACTAACATACAAAAATGAAAGTCATTGGGTTACGGGTGGTATAGCAGATTCCTCTCTTTTTAAAATGTTTAGTTTCCCCTTGGCATATGGTAATACTCGAAATATATTCCCGGAACCAAATTCTGCAATAATTACGAGAGATCTGGCAATGACTTTTTTTGGTCAGGAAAATCCACTGGGAAAACAGATGACAATGGAATTTGAAGATATGGAAATAGACATGACAATATCAGGAATTGTCGATCAAATACCTGAAAATTCCTCTTTACAATTTGATTTCCTGATATCATCAGCAATAGCCCCATCCGGATATTATAATTGGACAAATAACTGGCCGGATATATTTGTGCAAATAGAAGGGAACTCCCCATCTGATGAATTAAGTAAGAAAATTACGGATGCTGCTAAAATACACGATTCTAATGCTATAAATACCTTCGAATTAAAACCATTTGCACAGGAACATTTATATAATCTGAATGGTGGTGGTTTAATCAACTATGTAAGAATATTTAGTCTAATTGCAATTATTGTATTACTGATGGCATGCTTCAACTATATTAACTTATCAACTGCCCAGCAAATAACGCGTCAAAAAGAAATTGGATTAAGAAAAGTTTTGGGATCTTCAAAAAGATTCATTCAAAAACAATTTATGGGCGAAGTTTTCATAATATCCTTTACAGCTTTTGTTATTGCACTTTTGGGAGCAAAACTGTTTATGCCATTATTGAACCATTTATTAAATATAAATACAAATTTTAGTTTAAGCCCTGCTATCTGTCTTTCGTTACTATCTGTAATGATCTTAACTGCTTTTGTTTCTGGAATTTATCCTGCACTACATTTAGCATCATTAAATCCCTTAAATGCCATTTACAGTAAAAACACAATAAGGCAAGGAAAGAAGATTACTCTTAGAAAAGTAGTGGTCATCAGTCAATTCACATTTACCATTATACTAATAATCAGCCTGATAGGAGTTTTCAAACAACTACATTATATTCAAAATAAAGATTTGGGTTTCAACAAGGACGGAATCCTCATCATCCCGTTACAAGGGAAAACAAGAAACCAGTGCCAGTTAATAAAAGAAGAACTTCTAAAAAACCCGGATGTCGTAAATGTGGCAGGGACTTCATTTCATCCGGTAATGCAGGAGGGAGAAACATCTTTTGTAGATTATAAAAATAACCCAGAAAAAAAAGTAAGTACAAAATTCAATTATGTGGACTATGATTATTTAAGCACTTTTAATATTAAAATGAAGGAGGGTAGATTCTTTTCGAAGGATTTTGCCGATCAGTCTTCCACATTTTTTGTAGTAAATGAAGAACTTGTTAAGAATATGGGAATGGACGATCCTATTGGAAACCAGATGACCTTATTTGGTGATAAATCTGGAACTATTATTGGTATTATGAGAAATTTTCATAATGAATCGCTTCATTCTAAAATAAGGGAATATACATTAATGTTGGGCAATGATTTCAATTATTTAAGTGTTAAAGTGAAATCACAGAATATATCTAAAACAATAGATTTCATCGGAAAAAAATTAAAAGATATTGAACCTTCTTTCCTTTTTAGTTATCATTTTCTTGATGATGAGATCAAAGGCAAATATTTCAGGGATTTGTTAATTGGGAAGCTTACAATAATTTTTGCTATCCTCTCAATAGCAATATCGTTACTCGGATTGGTTGGATTAATATTGTTTACGATTAACCAACATACCAAAGAAATAGGTGTGCGTAAAGTATTCGGAGCCATGGTCTCTGATATCCTGATAAAACTAAATTCTGATTTCATCAAATGGATTATTATGTCTTTTGTAATAGCTACTCCGGTGTCAGTTGTAGTTATCAATAAATGGTTTAAAAATTTTGCTTATAAAACAGAAGTTAGCTGGTGGATTTTTCTAATTGCAGGAGTAAGTGTTCTATCAATTACTTTGCTAATTGTAAGTATACAAAGTTGGAGTGCGGCAAATAAAAACCCAGTTGAAACATTGAAATATGAATGAATCATCTTACATTGTTAATTAAGAATAGTTAAAAATTGCTACGACCACCTAACACGGACAATAAAGGTAAGTTGTTTGTCATGCTTTTTGCATGACTCTGAGCCACTTACCGGGACCGGTACATAACCCAGCACCCGGATTCCCGCAGCTGCACGCAATAAAAATTCTGCACCTTGACTAAACTCTGCCTTCGAGACAAATTACACCGCGACACTGCGCCAGTGCCTTTTACCAAATTCATCTACCGGGAGAAAACCTCAGCGGTTTTTCAAACTTGTACCGCGACCGCGCCTGCATGCAATAAAAATTGTACCATGACAGCAAAAAGCACGCCATGCCTGTCTTGCCACCGGGACAAATACCTGCCTAAAGTACCAGGACATTGAAGAATGTTATTGTTGGCTGTTAACCCCCGCGACAGGCTGGCTCCTTCGCTAAAACAGCCCACCGGGCTGTTTCTAGACGCTCGGCCCTCTTTATTGCCGGGCCGTTA
>Ga0315536_1000639_pt1 | contig 17643 bp, 14 predicted proteins | sample SalMarSW160230MG_FD_203093 | JGI IMG/M metagenome (GOLD analysis project Ga0315536, IMG submission 203093) | Salt marsh sediment microbial communities from the Plum Island Ecosystem LTER, Massachusetts, United States - Salt Marsh Sediment SW1602-30 ... | reverse complement strand
TACAAACTGAACTGTCAGGTTTAAATTTTCCGGCAGTTGCCTGATGGTAACCGGTTTAATTAAAACAATCTGGGTCTGGTCTGTTTCGTTAATGATGGGCAGTATTTTATAAATATTCCCATCGAATACTGTATTGTCAGACAAAAATATTTTACATTTTAATCCCGTTTTCAACAGTGTGTCATATTCGAAAGGTACATTGACCTGTACCGTTAAATCTTCATTCTCGATAATACTGCACAGGAGACTGCCTTCCATCACATAACCACCGATTTCGGTAATATTCAACTCATAGATCGTTCCATCAGAAGAAGCCAATACTTTAATAAGTCCCATGTTGTCACTCAATGTACCGGTGTTTTCCAAGGCTTTACTTTCTTTGGTTTGTATTTCAAATAGAACATCATTTTTCCGAACGATATCACCGAATTTGATATTTATCTTTGCGATATAACCTGTAATAGGAGAGGCAATCGCATTTTTTTTCAAATAAATTGTTTTGCCGTTTAAACTGATATTGTTTTCAATATCGCCCTGGTTAATCGGTATCGCTTTCACGGAAACTGCGGGCGGCTGTTCTTCCTGAGTGTCGCCTTTTTTCTTGCAGGAAGAAATGATCAGAAATATTAAAATTGTGGATAATAAACAAATTGTGTTTTTCATTACGGTTCCTTTAATAGTTATAATAATTGTATGAATTGATCAAAGCTTGCTTTTCCATTTTCAGGAACAGGTTTTCCTGTTTTTTGGAGGCTATATCTTTCAATAAATTTTTAAAGTCCATCACGTTAACTTCTCCCTGCGACAGTTCTCTTGAATAGGCGGCAAGCAGTTCGTCGTATCGATTAATTTGTTCTTCTGTAAGGCTCTCTCTTTGGTTGAGCGAGTTAATTTGATTTAGTATTTTATTTTTATTCATATCGTTTTGCATTTTGAAATTTTTCATTTCAAATTCAAGCGTTTGTAATTCAATGATCGATTTTTCCCTTTGTAATTTTCGTTGGTTGCCGTCGAAAATATTCCAGCTTAATGTGATGCCGGTGCTGAATCCAAGCCGGTTCAGTGAAGGCTGATAAACAGCATTTAGACCCGCATTGGCGAATAAATCCAATTGCGGTTTGTATTTTTGTTCATTGATCACCTGTTCGGCCATCACGTTTAAACTGTCAAGTTGATACGAAATCAAAAATTGTGAATCAGTTATATTCCCTGGATTGAATTGTAAATTTATATCCTGAATATTGACCAGACCCGTGTCATTGATCCCGCAGATAAGATTCAAATCGTAGAGGTTGTTTTTATATTCAGTCTGATAAGTAATAGCGTCGCCCTCATAGTTCTGACGTTCAATTTGTAAAAGCATTAAATCGGTCTGTTTATAAATGGCGCTTTCAACTAATTTGTGCAGGATCAGCAATTGATTGTCAAGTTCATTTAAAAGCGATAAACTGTTTTCGATTTGTATTTTTGATTTCAGGCAAAGAATATACTGATCACAAACAAGCCGCTCCAATTCATGAATCGTCAGTGCAATGCTGTTCTCATTAATATGATGTAATATGCCAGCCTGATTTAAATAACATCGATACTTTGATTGTGTGAAAAGAGGCTGTTTTACCGAAACGAATGCCTGGTATTGGCCGCCATCCGTAGCTGCCAAATCGTAACCGGTATAATTGTCTGCATTAGCGGACACCCACTCAAAATGATCTGACCCGTTGTCATGTACAATAATAGGGGAAAACAAAACATTGGCTTCCAGATTGATTTCGGGTTTTCTGAGAGTACTTTTGATTTGTTTTAAATCAAGTTCAATAATTTTATTCTCATTTTTATTTTTTAAAATTAACGGACTGTTCATTTTTGCCTGATCCAGATAATAATTAAAATCCCGGGACTGGGCGTTTAAAAATCCCGGTAAAAACAACATGAATATCGATAGAATAAAAGTTCTCATTTTTTGGATTCCAAAATTTCGGATTGGTTGTATAACAAGGAAGTTCATTTATTTTGTACTAAACTTCAAGATTAGTGGTTTCACGAATATTTTTAACAGTGACCAGACCAAACCATTAAAAATTTTGGCCTGCTTTTGAAAAAGAGTTGAGCAAATAACAGAAAGCGGAGTTCGTATCCTGTTTTTCTATTCAAAAGTGACCTGAATGGGAGATTTATCTTTCTTGCTGAAGGTCACTTTTTTTGTCACTCCGTTTGATGTGATTTTATAATCCCCGTAAAACGCGCGGGTTTTGAATGTGCCTTTCTTATCCGCTTTGCCGGATGTTTTAGTCCACCATTTGTTGAACACCAGATCGCGGTACGCTAAAGCCTGGGGAGTCGGCGTCCAGTCTTTTTTCCACATGGCTGTTTGCGGCTGCCAGTGGTCGCCCTCCCAGAATCCCCACATCACGATGGCTTCCACACCGGGGTGCGCGAAACAGATCGGGAAATACTTGCGGAGTTCTTTGGCAATGTCTTCTTCTTTATCCGCGGTAAAAAGGCACTCGGTGATTTTAATCGGCAAATTGAATTTCGCCAGCTTGTCCAGCGTTCCCTGGAAACGTTCGGGTGTTGTGGCAGCCAGACCGGTGGAGTTGGCCTCATCCGATGTAATCGTGTGGGACTGACATCCGATGCCGCCGATCGGAACACCGCTGGCAAGCAGGTTTTTAATTTGGGTGATGTAGGAACTGGCATTGAAGTTGCGTTCGACAAGAACGCCGTAATCGTTGACAAACAATGTAATATCGGGATTACCCGCTTTGGCCGCGAATGCCATTTCATTAACAATTCCGTAACCCAGACGACGGCGGAAAAAATCGCCGTTGATCATCTCATTATTCAGGTCGAACTCCGTGATCCGTCCTTTAAAATGACGGGTCACATCCATTGCGCGCTGAATCACCTTTCCCCGCAGTTCGTCAGTATTCAATTCCTTCAGCCACGGCATGATGTATTCGTCTTTCTCCCAGAAAATGCAGTGCCCGCGCATCGGTATGTTGCGTTCGTGGCAGAGCTCCCATATCCGGTCGGCCACGGCATAATCCACGGAATCCTTCTTGATTTCACAATCGTACCATTTCAGGGCGTTTTCGTGCACGGCGTAGTTAAAATTCTCCTCAAGCGTTTTGAGATACATTTTCCTGTCTTCCGGCGACATGGCATTTGCGTAGTTTTCCGCAACGGAATTTGCGACTGCCGTACCGAACAAAAACTCGTGGCGCACCTGTTCTATTTTTACTTCCGCTCCCGGTTTTGTTTGTATCATCATGTCCCCCATACGAATCTCCGAAATGCGGGCATCAATGGCTTCCGCTGTCAGTTTGGCTGAAATGTCATCCTGGGCAAAACAGGCAGAGACGATAAAGATAAAAATCGCCGGAATCCAATACATCAAATTGACTGTCACGATTTATTCTCCCATTAAAAAAGTTGTATTATTACTGATTGAGCCGTCCTTGTATTTTTTCCAATTCTTCTTCCGCTTCTTTAACCAGTTCCCTGAGGATCTCTTTTAGAGGCTGTATCCGATTGACCAGGCCCACACTCTGGCCGGCCATGAGCGACCCTCTCATTACATCGCCATCCTGAACGGCTCTTCTTAACGCGCCAACCCAGTATTTTTCCACTTCGAACTGGGCTTCTTCCTGTGAAATTTTATCCAGCCGCCTCCGCTGGATCAGCTCCATCTGAAGGTTGGCAAAATCCTCCATGCCCTTGTTTTTTAACGCCCGGACAGCCACCACGTGAAGCTCGGATCCGATTTGCGGTGTGGCTATCGCATCCCTCGCTTTGGCTCTGATAAATGTTTCTTTAAATTTTGGGTGGGCCTGGCACTCTTCAGCCAGTACGAAACGGGTCCCAAGCTGGACTCCGGCAGCACCCATCAACAGAAGATAGGGAATCAATCTGCCGTTTCCAAGACCTCCGGCCACAAAGATCGGGACGGATTCCACATTCAGAAGAACCTGCTGGAGCAGAATGACAAGCGAAACGTATCCGATATGTCCTCCGGCTTCGCTCCCTTCTAACATGAGGCCGTCGGTTCCGTTGCGGATCAGCCGCTTTGCAATCGATTCCGTAGATGCGAAACAGAGTACTTTGGCGCCACTTTGTTTTGCTTCCTCGATTTCCAGCGCTTTCGGAATGCCGCCGCCAAAAATGATAAACGGTACATTCTGTTTGGCTGCCAGTTTGAGATGTTCTTTATAATTCGGAGCGATTGTGATCAGATTGATCCCGAAGGGTTTGTTTGTCAATTCTTTTGTTTTTTGGATATCTTTTTTAAGAAGTTCGGGGTCCATGTTTCCCGCGGCCAGACAGCCGAACGCGCCCTGATTGGATACGGCGGAAACCAGTTTACTTTCCGATATCCACGTCATGGCACCGCACATAATGGGGTATTGCACACCAAGAAATTGCTGTCCCTTTTTCCAAAGTTTATTCAAAGTTGTCAAGACGGGTCCTTTCAATATAGTAATTGAAATTAAACATGATTTATTGTGTTGTCTTTTCTCCACATCCGGGAGATGTTGTTCATGTAAATTGCTTATTAGAAATAAATCCGGAACAATGGGCAATAATCCAGACCTGAATCCCAGAAAACATACAAAATTTATTTATATTTCACAAGCCGATAATCGAAGTGGCAAAGAAACGGTTTAAAAATCTTCTTCCATTTGATCAATATTTTTAGTATCATTTGATAGTTACATGCATATAGGAAAATTACAATGAAAAAGAATATAAATCAGCCTGTTTTGTTTAAGTTTACCATTGCTGGTATTTTTATTATTTTGTGTGCCGGTTTTGTCTGGCAGATCTTTTTCTCTCGAAGAGCGGTCGAGAAAACCATTCTTTCCGAATGGCGGATACTTCAGCGGATGCCGGGCAAGCTGGCTGTTACTTATCCATGGAACGGTTCTGTGTTTCCGCCGGATATGGCCCCTCCGACTTTTTTCTGGGAAGATTCATCAGGGAACGCAAAACACTGGTGTGTCCTTGCCGGTTCCGACAGTATGAAAAATCCATTCATTTTTATTACGGATGAAAACCAGTGGAAACCCGATTCGCTCCAATGGGGGAAAATCAAGCGCGAAGGGCCGGAGCGGGACATTTCGGTGACCGTTGTCGGATACAAAGGCCGTCACATTCTGTCGAGCAATCAGATTCATATATCCGTCTCCAAAGATTCAGTGGGCGCTCCCATTTTTTTCCGTGCGGTTCCTCTGCCCTTCGAATATGCATTAAAACATCTTGAAGAGATTCAATGGCATCTTGGCGATATTTCTTCCACGAATCCTCCGCCGGTACTGCTTAAAAACCTGCCCTTCTGCGGGAACTGCCATTCGTTTTCAAAGGATGGAAGTACTCTCGCTATGGACGTTGATTATGCCAACGACAAGGGGTCATACGTTATTTCCGAAATCGAAGAAAAAACGGTTCTTACACCGGAAAAAGTCATTACCTGGAGCGACTACAAAAGAGAGGACCGTGAAAAGACATTTGGGCTGCTCTCTCAAATTTCTCCCAATGGACGTTACGTAGCCAGCACATTGAAAGACCGGTCCATTTTTGTGGCGAAAGACGATCTCTACTATTCTCAACTCTTTTTTCCGATCAAAGGCATTATCGCAATATATGACCGGAAAGAAAAAAAATACGCCGCCCTTCCCGGAGCGGACGATCCGAAATATGTGCAGAGCAATCCGGTGTGGAGCCCGGATGGGCAGACCATTTATTTTGCCAGAGCGCCGGTCTACATGAATTCGGAGATTGCAGCCAGCGATGCGGTGGTGCTTCCCACATCCATGGCCGCGGAATTTATCGAGGGAAAGCGGGGATTTCAATACGACATTTACCGGATTCCGTTCAACAACGGAAAAGGGGGAAAGCCGGAACCGGTCCCCGGAGCTTCCCGAAACGGGATGAGCAACTATTTTCCCAAAATTTCTCCGGACGGAAAATGGATCGTATTTGCACAGGCTGAAAATTTTATGCTGCTCCAGCCGGATGCCAGACTCTTTATCATGCCGGTGAGCGGCGGTAGCCCCCGGGAAATGAACTGTAATCGATCCAATATGAATTCGTGGCATTCCTGGTCGCCGAATGGAAAATGGCTGGTTTTTGCGTCAAAATTCCGCAGGGCGTATACCGATCTTCTTCTGACCCATATCGATGAATCCGGGCAGGATTCACCTCCTGTCTGGCTTGAACATTTAAGTTTCAGAGACCGCACCATTAATATCCCGGAATTTGTTCCGTTGGATCCGGCCAAATGGACAGCCATTGTGGACCAGTTCTCAAATCAAAGTCATTATTTTTTTACTATTGGCAGGCACAAAATGGGTGAAGAAAAATATCAGGAAGCGATTCAGGCTTTTAATCGGGCCATTCAACTTGATTCTAATTTTATCGACGGATATCTATACAAGGGGCATGCCCAATTTTCACTGGGCAGATATCAGGATGCACTTCAAACCTATCGTCACGTATTGAAGCTTGATCCGAATTGCCGGAGCGTTTATGTGAACATGGGAACGGCCAGTTATAAATTGAAACTCTATCAGGATGCAATTCAGGCGTATGATAAGTCGATACAGGAAGATTCAAAAAATGCGTATCCCTATTTTGCGCGCGGGCTCGTTAAAGCCAAGTTGGATGATTTTAAAGGGGCGATCCGGGATTTTGATCGGTCCATTGAGTTGCGATCTCAATCCTATCGTGTCTTTTACGAGCGGGGGGTGTGTAAGGCATTATTAAATAATTTCAAGGGGGCAGCCGAGGATTTTAAACGGGCCTCTGGGCTTCAGCCGGATTACTTTGATGCATTTGAAAAGCTTGGCAATTGCTATTATCATCTGAAATCCTATCGGGAGGCAGTCCAGGCGTATGATCGGGCCATTTCGCTCCGTCCCAACCAGAGCGAATTATTTACATATCGCGGATTGTGCAGAAGGGGACTCAAGGATTTACAAAGCGCTTTATCAGATTTTGATCAGGCTGTTGGACTCAATCCGAATTCCGCTGTCGATTACTATTACAGGGGAGATGTCAAACTGAGATTGCATATGAAATCGGAGGGCTGCGCTGATCTGTACAAGGCAGTTGAACTCGGTTATCAACCGGCGGAAAAAATGATCAGGAAATATTGTCTGGATAAATAAGCAGTATTTTAACATCCGTTTGTAATAAAGGAGATCTTCGCAGATCGTCAGAAAGAAAATTAAAATTCAGGGCATTGTTCAGGGGGTGGGGTTCCGCCCCTTTGTGTATCGGCTTGCTGTGAGTTTCAATTTAAAAGGATTCGTTCTGAATACGGTCCGTGGTGTCGAAATAGAAGTCGAAGGCAAATCTGAGGTTGTTGACCATTTTATGGATGTCTTGCCCAAACAAATTCCTCCGGCTTCAAAAATTTCCAAAATAGAGATATCGGATCTTTCACTGCAAAATGATTTCGAATTCCAGATCCGGCCCAGCCGGAGAGAACAGCAGCGTTCGGCCCTGATTTCCCCTGATATTGGAATTTGTGAGGACTGCCTTCGTGAACTGCTCGATCCGGCAAACCGGAGATACCGGTATCCGTTCATTAACTGCACGAACTGCGGCCCCAGGTATACCATCCTTCGGGAAATTCCGTACGACCGGCCCAATACAACCATGTCTGTTTTCCGGATGTGTCCCGAATGTCAAAGTGAGTATGACAATCCTGAAAACAGGCGTTTCCACGCAGAGCCGAATGCTTGTCCGGTATGCGGCCCCGAAGTCTGGCTGACCGATTCGGCAGGCCAAAGGATACAGGTCCAGGATCCTGTTTCTGAAACTATCCGTCTCCTTAAATCGGGAAAAATTGTGGCCGTAAAAGGGTTGGGCGGATTTCACCTGGCCTGTGATGCAGAGAATGACCGCGCAGTCTCCATGCTCAGAGTCAGAAAGCACCGGGAAGAAAAACCACTAGCCGTTATGGCACCGGATCTTTCTGCAGTCTCGAAATTTGCCGAATATACCGATCAGGAAATGGACTTGCTGATTTCACAACGACGGCCTATTGTTCTGTTAAAAAAGAAACCGTCCCATCCGCTCTCAAAGGAAGTTGCTCCGAAAAATGATACTTTCGGTGTGATGCTACCCTATACGCCGCTTCACTATTTGATCCTGCAAAAAGGATTAACCGCCCTTATCATGACAAGCGGCAATATTTCCGAGGAGCCAATTGCGATTGGAAATGAGGAAGCAGTCCAGAGACTGGGAAACATTGCTGATTTTTTTCTCATACACAACCGCGACATTTATCTCAGAAGCGACGATTCAGTGACGCGCGTGATCCGGTCGCTTCCCCGGCCGATCCGGCGCTCCCGCGGGATGGTTCCAGTTCCAATATTTCTGAAACGAAAATTGACTTCTGTTCTGGCTGTGGGTGGCGAGCTGAAAAATACGATCTGTTTTACTCAGGGCGACCGGGCTTTTGTGAGCCAGCATGTTGGCGATCTTGAAAATGCCGAGACACTCGCTTTCTTCGAAGAATGCATCGATCATTTCGAACAAATTCTTCAAATCAAACCTGAGGCCGTGGTTTACGACCTCCATCCCGATTATCTGTCTACGCAGTGGGTTTCTGAAAAAAAAGGAATCAAACAGATTGGAGTGCAGCATCACCATGCCCACATCGCTTCCTGTCTTGCAGAAAACGGCTGCGACGAGAAAGTCATCGGACTGGCATTGGACGGCACAGGATACGGTTCGGATGGTCACATCTGGGGGGGCGAAATTCTGATTGCCGATCTGCGGACTTTTCAGCGTACGGCACATTTCGACTATCGTCCCATGCCCGGCGGCGAAAAGGTGATTCGGGAACCCTGGCGCATGGCCTTAAGTTATATATATACTCAATTTTCAAATCAAACCAGTTCGAATTTAAAAAATAGAGACTTTTTTCAATATATTAAAAGGCTGTCTTTCTTGAAAGAAATTGGGATGGATTCTGTTCGAACGATTGTGAAAATGATCGAGAACAATCTCAACCCGGTCATGACGTCGAGCCTTGGCCGGCTCTTTGACGGCGTGGCCGCCCTGATCGGGCTTCGAAACGTTGTTGCTTTCGAGGGGCAGGCGGCCATGGAGTTGGAAATGGCGATGGACAGTTATTTTAAAAAACGTATAGAGGAACCGGGATATGAATTCGAAATCATTCAGGATCGTGGCACATTGATTTTTTCTCCGGACAATGTGATCCGGCAAATCGTCGATGATGTGTCCAATAAAGTGTCAGCCAGCCAAATCAGTTTGAAATTCCATATTGGCCTGGTCCATCTTTTCCTTCATGGTTGTCGCATAATGCGAGAACGATTTCAGCTCGATACGGTTGCATTAAGTGGAGGATGTTTTCAAAACAGGTTTCTTTTAGAGAAATTATCCGATCTCCTCGAAGCGGACCAGTTTAAAGTGCTTTCCCATTCCCAGGTACCGGCCAATGACGGCGGCCTCGCATTGGGGCAGGCGGCTGTTGCCGGGTACCAGCTGATTGAAGAATGAAATGATAAAGAAAGGGATAATAGTGGATTTTTCTTGATTTATATGGAAGTATTTACTACATTTTTCGGGAGTTTTAAACAAAAATTTATTAATCAAATTATTGATTGTGTCTATTTAGCTGCTTTTTTAAAATATATCTCATACTAATTGAATCCGTTTATGTTTATGGTTCATTCTGTGCCCACTAAAATAAAAAAGAAAAAGAATCAGCGTGCGCCTCATTTCAAATTAATCAGATCCCATCCTTCTTTTTTTGAAACGAAGTATGTTGTCTGTATGTTTGTAGTGCTTGTTTTATCGTTAATGGATGGAACAACGACTGTATACCTTCTCAGTATGGGCGCGTGGGAGGCCAATCCTTTTATGAGTTATGCTCTTTCGGTGGGCCATGAATTCTTTTTCTTTGTGAAGTATTTTTTAACCGCCGGCGGGCTTCTGTTTTTACTGGGCAACGGAGACAGGCGTGTTTTCGGTGGACTCTTTGCTTTGGAGGAAATTGCCGGAGGATTGGTACTTTTTTATCTGGGTCTGGTGATTTATGAACTTGCTGTTCTTCATATCATTCAATAAGGATTTGTCATCATGTGCCTGGCTGTTCCGATGAAATTGATAAAGATTGAAGGTGAGAAGGGTTTGGTTGAGGTTGGTGGTGTACAGAGGGAGGTGGGGCTGCAGCTTATCGAAGATGTGAAAGCAGGGGATTATCTCATTGTTCATGCCGGTTTTGCCATCCAAAAATTAGATGAAAAAGACGCTCTGGAAACACTGGCCCTGTTTCGCGAGATGGAGAATCTCTGATTTGAAATACATTGACGAATTTCGTCAAACAGAAGTTGCGAAGCGTTTGGCCCAAAAGATTCATCAATTGGCCGCAGGGAAAAAGATGGCATTCATGGAAGTCTGCGGCACGCATACCATGACCATTGCGCGAAACGGAATTCGTGAGATGCTGCCGGAAAGCATCACTCTAATCTCCGGGCCGGGATGTCCGGTCTGTGTGACGCCGAACCGGTTCGTGGATACGGCGATTGCCCTGTCCCGCCAACAGGATGTGATAATCACCACTTTTGGGGATATGATCAAAGTCCCCGGATCGACATCAAGTCTCGAAGCTGAACGGGCCAGCGGGGGCAATATTCAGATCGTCGGTTCCACACTTGAAGCATTGGATCTGGCCGGGATTCATCCCGAGAAAAAAGTTGTTTTTTTAGGGATCGGTTTCGAAACGACGGCACCCACCGTCGCAGCCTCCATACTGGAAGCCAGACGTTTGGCTCTCCAAAATTACCATGTGCTTTGCGCCCATAAAACCATGCCTCCCGCCATGGATGTGTTGAGCCGAGGCGAAGTTCATATTGACGGATACCTTTGCCCGGGACACGTCAGCACTATCATCGGATCTGATGCCTACTTCCCAATCGTTGATAAATATCGAATCGGATGCGTTATCGGAGGATTCGAACCTCTCGATGTGCTTCAATCCATTTTATTGCTTGTTCAGCAGGTACGTAGCGGCAGTCCTGCCGTAGAGAATGAATATTCCAGAGCAGTACGGCCAGAAGGGAACCGTAAGGCACGGGGTATTCTTTCGGAAGTGTTTGATTCGTGCGATTCCGAATGGCGCGGAATCGGAGTCATCCCGGAGAGCGGACTTAAAATTTGTGAAAGTTACCAGCAATGGGACGCATTGGTTCAAATCCCTGTGCAGGTAGAACAGACGCGGGAACACCGATTATGCCGATGCGGCGAGGTGCTCCGGGGGAAAATCCGGCCTTTGGAATGTTCTCTTTTTGGCGCAGGTTGTACGCCGGATACCCCGATTGGTGCCTGCATGGTTTCGACCGAAGGGACATGCGCCGCCTATTATAAGTATCAAGCATATCAGAAGAATTAGGAGTTTGACATCCCAGATACTCAACGAGTGAAACTGGTCCACGGAGGAGGGGGAAGGCTTTCCCGTCAACTCATCGATGAGGTTTTTCTCCCGGTTCTCGGAAACCGGTACTTAAATACACTCGATGACAGCGCGAGGCTGGAGCTGTCCGGATCGAAATTGGCTTTTACGACCGATTCGTTCGTTGTTGATCCGATTTTTTTCCCGGGAGGGGATATCGGGCGTCTCGCGGTTTGCGGGACAGTCAATGATCTTTCCGTTGTCGGAGCGAAACCGCTCTATTTGAGCATCGGTCTTATCATCGAAGAAGGATTCCCCATGGAACAGTTGAAACGTATTGTGGAATCCATCAAGAAAACTGCTGACGAGGCGGATGTGCTTGTTGTTACCGGGGATACCAAAGTGGTTGAGCGCGGTAATGCGGACGGTATTTTTATCAATACATCCGGTATCGGGATTCTTCGGGATAAAGTGGAGATCTCGGGTTCAAATGCCATGATCGGGGATCGCATCATCGTAAACGGGCCGCTGGGGAATCACGGCATGGCCATTGTCACCTCCCGGCAAAATCTTGGTTTTAAAAGTCAAATACACTCAGATGTGGCTCCTTTGAACCATTTAACGGAAAAAATGTTGGAAACCACGGACCGGATTCACGCCATGCGGGACGCGACACGAGGCGGTGTTGTGACTGTTTTGAATGAAATCGCTCAAAGTTCCAATGTCGGAATTGAGTTGGATGAACAGGAAATCCCCGTTTCAGAAGATGTCAGGGGGGCCTGTGAAATCTTAGGATTTGATCCGCTTTATATGGCGAATGAGGGTGTTCTTGTCGCTTTTGTCCATTCGGACGATGCTGAATCGCTGGTCAAAGAAATGAAAAAGTTGAAATACGGCAAGAAAAGTAAAATCATCGGCAGGGTCGTGGAAACATCTCAAGGCAGAGTTACCCTTCGGACAAAAATTGGCAGCCGCCGCATTCTTGATATGTTGAGCGGAGAACAACTTCCGAGAATTTGTTAGATGGAATAAAATCCGGACCGACTTTACAGAAATCAACAAATCTTAATATTTATTAAAAAATATTGGATTTTTTACACTTTTTTTTATTACATTATTTATGCTTTGTTTGTTGAGGAGATGTAGAAGCGTTATCTCTTTTTAGCTGCTCAAGCACTTCTTCGTAGAATACTTTCCAGCGTTTTGGTTTTTTATTGAAATAAGCAAGAGTCTGGTCGTATTCTTCTTGAGTGTATTGATACTTATGCAAAACAGCGATTGATGAATCGATATAAGCTTTTTGAGGGCTGATGTTTTTTTCCTTCAGTTTAAGAAGTTCTGTATAAATGTGAACAAATTTTTGTTGTTTTGCCGGCAGGCGAGAATGCCGGTCACTGCTGCATGAAAGAAATAGTATAACGACAAGCAGGGAAATGATGTGCTTCATGAAATCGTTCTCCAGAAAAAACAGAAAACAGCATTGGTTGATATAATTACAACATTTGTATTTTAAAAGTCAAGAAGAATATAAGTAATGAAGGATTTGTCTAAAGGAATTGAATAACAATATATACAAATCACTGAAATAGTATGTTCTGTATTCCATAAACATGTGAAAGAGAGTTATTATGACAGAGGAGAACTGGATAGATTTACATCTTCATACCAGTTATTCGGATGGTTTGCTGAGTCCTCATGAAATGGTCAAACATGCAAAAATATTGGGATTAAAAGCCATAGGGATTGTAGATCATGATACAGTGGACGGTATTGTTCCGGCTGTCGAGGCAGGGAAAAATGAGGGTGTAGAAATTGTGCCCGGGGTTGAATTAAGCAGTCAGTGCGACGGGAGGGATATCCATATCATCGGGTATTATTTTGATATGGAATCACCAAAATTTAAAAAGTATTTGACTCTGTTCCAGAAAGAACGATACAAACGGGCAGAAAAGATGGTCAAAAACCTGAACAATCTGGGTATTCACGTTTCAATGGATGAGGTGGAGGGGCGGGCCAAAGGGAACTCCATCGGAAGGCCCCATCTGGCTGAAATTCTGATGGAAAAAGGATATATTGAGACGTTTCAGGAAGCTTTTCACAAGTATATCGGTTACGGATCGAAGGCGTATGAGGAAAAGTACCAGATTGTTCCGGAAGAGGCGATCCGGCTGATTTCGGAAGCCAAAGGGCTTTCTTTTTTGGCTCATCCGGGATATCCGATTCATGATGATATGATATTCAGACTAATCAAGGCTGGTCTGGATGGATTAGAAATTTATCATCCGAAACTCGACCCGAATCGAATGCGGCATCTTCAAGACATTGTCAGAGAACACGGCCTTTTAATTTCCGGCGGTTCCGATTGTCACGGCGGGAGAAATGGAGAACTTTGTATCGGCAAATACAATGTTCCCTATTCGGTTCTTGAAGAGATCAAACTGAGAGCCGGGATTGGATTGGATTGAGATACTGAAAAGTCATGAAACGGAAAATGATACAAGATCCGGTGCAAAAGATATTGATTGTCAAATTGCGGGCCATTGGCGATGTAGTCCTCTCGACGGCTGTTATTCCGAATTTAAAAAAGGCTTTTCAATCTGCGGTGATTCATTTTGCCGTAGAGCCGGCAGGCGAAGAAGTCATCAAGGGAAATGAGGATATCGACCGTGTGATCGTACTGCCTTCCAAAAAGACGGAGAAATCATCCCGAGTGAGCCGAATGTTCGAATCGATTCGATTTGTAAAGAATCTTCGAAAAGAAAAATACGATCTGGTATTTGATCTGTTCGGGAATCCAAGAAGCGCTTTTTTAACGTGGGTCACAGGAGCAAAATATCGTGTGGGATTTAATTTCAGGGGCAGAAAATATGCGTACAATATTCGTGTCCGGCCCCGCGGAGACCGCGTTCATGAAGTGGATTTTAATCTGGATGCACTCCGTGAGTTGAACATTCCCATTATCGATCGATTGCCCTATTTCCCTATTCCTGAGAAAGCAGAGGAAAAAATCAATCGATGGATGGATGGTCGGCGAATTCGACGACAATTTCTGGCCGGAATTCATCCGTGGGGAAGCTGGGAAGCGAAACGCTGGGGGCTGAATCATTTTGCGGAACTGGCGGACCGGCTGTCTGAAACGTACAGCGCGAATGTGGTCGTTCTCTGGGGGCCGGGAGAACAACAGCACGCTAAAAAGGTTTGTTCGCTCGCCCGAACGGCTCCGATTCTGGCCCCGGAAATGTCTCTGAAAGAATTGGGAGCCCTGCTCGCCCGATGCGATTTGGTGATTGCCAATGATTCGGGCCCCATGCATATTTCTGCGGCTGTCGGGACGAAAACCATCGGCATTTACGGGCCAACTTCGTGGAAATTTCAGGGGCCGTTCGGTGCCGGCAACGCTGTTGCTTATAAACAGGGGCTGACCTGTCTCGGCTGCAACCGGTTAACCTGTGATGAAATGGTTTGTATGAAAACATTGACTGTGGATGATGTGATGCAGGTGGTCCAAAAGGTAGTCTCAATAAAAACTTTTTCAGGATCCAAACAACATGAATTCCGGCAAGCCTGACCCGATCTCGGTTATTATCATTACGAATAACGAAGAAAAAAATATCGGCCCGTGTCTGGAGAGCGTGCGATGGGCGGACGAACGGATTGTAGTGGATTCTTTCAGTCAGGATCGTACCGTTGAAAAAGCAAAAAGCATGGGAGCGACCGTGTTTCAAAGGGACTGGTCCGGTTTTGCCGATCAGAAGCGATTTGCGCTCGAACAGGCAAGCCATCCCTGGATTCTGAGCATTGATGCAGATGAAAGGGTATCGGACGAATTGGGGAAAGGGATACTAAAAATTCTAAGCGAGGGGACTTCCCATGACGGTTTTTATATGCCGCGCCGTTCCTATTTTTTAGGCAAATGGATGAAACACGGCGGATGGTATCCGGGATACGTACTGCGGCTGTTTCGAAAGGAGAAAGCCTCTCTTCCCGATGTCAAGGTGCACGAAGGATTTTTAGTGGACGGATCAACCGCATATTTGAAAGAAGCTCTGTTGCATAATACACACCCGACCATCGATCAAAGTTTGGAGAAAATGGTTAGCCGTAATCATTGGATGGCGCTTGAACGAATCAAACAGGGGTACAAAAAAGTGAGATGGTACGATCTGGTCCTTCATCCGGCCGCGGCTTTTTCAAAGAAATATTTTTCACGCAAAGGATTTTTGGACGGCATTCGCGGTTTCATCCTCGCCCTGATCGATTCGATTGGCAAACTTGCCCTTTATATGGCCATCTGGGATTTACAGCACAAAGAAGAGAAAGAAAAAAATCTGAAAATATTTTATCAGTAAACGAATTCAGGAATTCAATTATTGTTGCAAGTTTAAAATGAAAAATCCGTTAAATAAAAACATGAAAATATTTGATCCGCCGGATTGTAAACGGTTTAACGGTTACAAACCGTGTGAACCTTACAAGGTCTGTCCCTGCGATCAGCCCATACGTTACGGGCGACGGATACTGATCATTAATCTCGATTTTATCGGCGACGTTTTGATGACGACTGCCATGCTGTCCCCACTGAAGAGAAAATATCCTGAAAGCACAATTCACTGGATCACAATGAAAAACGCGCTGCCCGTTTTAATGCATAATCCATATATCGATAAAATATGGGAATGGAACGATGAGAACCGGCTTATACTCGGACAGATGACTTTTGACGAAGTCCTGAACTCGGATAAAAACCGGAATTCATCCGCTTTTGCCATGCAGTTGAATGCGCGGGAGAAACTCGGATTCGGGCTCAGCGAGAATGGCGCAATCATTCCGCTCAATAAGGAGGCCCTGTATAATTTTCAGATGGGTCTCGATGATGAGTTGAAGTTCAAAAAAAACCAACGCACCGGTCTCGATATTTTAGCAGAAACCTGGCGGCTGAATTATGAAAATGATGAATACGTGCTTTCTTTAACACGGGAAGAAGAAGAGTTTTGCCATTCATACAGAAAGCATCTCGGGATTGGAGAAGATGAATTCGTCGTCGGGTTCAATACAGGATGTTCCGCACAGTTTCCTTTAAAAAAAATGACTATCGAACAGCACGTTCATCTGATTCAAAGAATGCACGAACAATTGACGAAAACAAAAATTCTCCTGTTCGGGGGGAAAGAAGATACCGAAAGGAACCGTGAAATTCAGAGCCGGGTTGGAAAAGCGGCGCTTGAAACGCCAACTACCGAAGGGCTCAGAAAAGGAGTCCTCTATGTCAATTTGTGCGATTGTCTGGTCAGCGGCGATTCGCTCGGGATGCACATCGGTATTGCGTTGAAAAAACATGTTGTGGCGTGGTTCGGATTTTCCTGCGGCAGCGAGATCGAAATTTATGGGCGCGGCGAAAAAATTCTCTCTGATCTGGAATGTTCCCCGTGCTGGAACTCAAGCTGCGAAAATCCCGAATGCATTAAATCCCTGAATTTGAATCGAATCTTCGAAGCGGTTCAAAAGATCCGCCAAAAATTTATGGACGGAGGCTGATTTGAACCGGATTTCGGCTATTGTGATTACCCGGAACGAAGAGAAGCACATTGGTGACTGCCTTCAAAGTCTTTCGTTTGCGGATGAAATCGTACTTGTCGATTCAAACAGCGAGGATCAGACCATTCCGATTGCCAGAAAATACACGCAAAAAATATTCAATGTCGAATGGAAAGGATTCGGGGAAACGAAACAGTTTGCTTTGGAGAATGCAAGTCACGACTGGATTTTGTGGATAGACGCGGATGAACGGATTTCAACTGAACTGGCGTCAGAAATAAAATTCACACTTGAAAATGACCCGCCGTTTAGCGGTTACCGGATGCCGAGAAAAGCTTTCTTTTTAGGACGGTGGATGCGCCACGGCGGCTGGTATCCGGGTTATGTAATGCGGCTGTTTCGCAGGGCGAAAGGGCATTTCGATTCGGCCAACGTTCACGAGCGGCTTCATATTGACGGTCCAGTCGGAAAGCTGAATCAACCGATTCTTCATTATACGGACGACTCGATTCATCATTATTATGAGAAATTCAATCGGTATACCACGCTTGCCGCCGAAGATCTGGTCGAGCAGGGGAAAAGTTTTTCACTGCTGGATCTTCTGTTTCGTCCGGTGTTTATGTTTTTGAAAATGTATCTGTTCAAGGCCGGTTTTCTGGATGGGGCGGAGGGATTTCAATTAG
>Ga0315536_1000637_pt1 | contig 17667 bp, 25 predicted proteins | sample SalMarSW160230MG_FD_203093 | JGI IMG/M metagenome (GOLD analysis project Ga0315536, IMG submission 203093) | Salt marsh sediment microbial communities from the Plum Island Ecosystem LTER, Massachusetts, United States - Salt Marsh Sediment SW1602-30 ... | reverse complement strand
ATCTGGATGTGATTCTCTATATTTTTCAGCTTTTCTTAATCTACATAATTCTTTATTATTAGAGTAATATTTTCTATATTTAATTCTAAGATCTTCTTTATCTCTACGTATATGGATTTTAGCATTTTTCTTTCTAACTCTTTCTTTTTCGCACTCTTCAGCCCCACAAAATCTTTTTTTACTATAATAAGTAGTAAATTCCTTTCCACATGCTTCGCAATTCCTTATATATTCTTTATAACCATGTTCTTCTCGGCTTTTATTTCTATCCCTAATCCTAGTAGTAATCCTCCTACCTTCCTTTTTACATAAATCACAATATTTTTGATTAGGGGAAATAGGAATAAATAATTTACCGCAAACATTACAATATTTTTTTTGATATAGCTTCATAGCAACTCCTTATTATTTTATTCTAGATATATTATAGAATATTTTTAAGAAATTGCTAGGTAAAATAATCCAAAAAATCCTACTTTTTATTTAAAAATAATCCAAAAAACCTTGTTTTTGTTATACCCATCTAAAAATAGATGGGTATAACTATTTGAATATTATAAACTTCTATCAATAATTCCCATACCAAGCATACGTGGGTCCAAACACGCAAATCCAATCTCTTCCCATCCAAAAAACCCGGCTTTTTGGCTTCTAAGAAGGGTAGGATCATCATATGCTTCGTATTCTTTGCGAATAGGCATAACCAACGAGTCATTGACGCTAAGATCAAAACCAAGTATTTGAGTTTCTCCCAAAGTAGATACAGTACCATCAGCCGCAGTAACATTAGGATTATCCAAAGTATAAGAATTATATGCTTCAGTACCTGTATCAGCTAAGAATTTACCATAAGCTGATGTACTTCCATTAATGTTATATAGACCGGTAGCGCCTAAATGCTGTACTTCATGCAGTGCTACATTCCAAATATTACCCATACCACCTGCCTGAAAAATTTCTCTTCTGGTAACTGGATCAATATCGGTATCCGTCCATTCACGGATATCAGCAGCATCTTCGGGTGAAACATAAAGATCGGTAAGCGTTCTACCAATTCGTTTGAAACCAACAATCATTTTGTTAATAAGCTCTTTTGAAAGATATCCAGCACCAGTAGATGCGGGATTAATTTCATAAATAGGGGCAGGGCGTGAGCCAAGCAAACCCTTTCCAAAAAATCTTGAGGTAGCAGCAGGAAGAATAACTCTCCAACCGCATTCCTCTTCATAATCTGCCATACTTTTAGCAGCCTTCTCAGCAGCTCTCGCTGCAATATCTATTCTCGAATCCCTAGCATAAGTGAGTTTCCAGTCGCCAGCTGCATCAATAGTAAATGTAGGAATATACACCTCTTCCCCAATACCTTCGATGAAGTTCTGAGCAACATAACCAAGTCCCGGTAGTAACCATACAGGAATTTCAAAGTCTTCGGCGACAGGATAACTTGCCTGCGCCCCCGGTCCTAGTCTTTCAACAGCAAATAACTGTCTCATAATAGAATCTCTATCTATAGCCTGAAGGATCGGAGTTGTTAGAGCAGCCGCAAAAGCTTTATATGCCATCAATCCTTCCGGAGTATTGATAGCCGCAGTAGCTTTAAACAGATCTTGCATTTCTTTTCTATCCATAACCTAACATTCCTCCCTCAAGTAGTTTTGGATGCACTAAACGCGCTTTAATCCATAAGTCATTTCCTTGATTTTTGATTTTAAACCAAAAGTTTAACCCTAATAGGGTAAAGCGTAGTGTTGTTATTATTAGCAGTAACCTGTGCAGCGCTTGCTCCCTTCATGACATACGCAAGAACACCTGTAAGTGCTGTGTTAGTCTGAGTATTCTCGGTCGCACCAGCATCACAGAGTTCAGATAAACTACTTTGACGCACAAACATAGCAGTACCAGCAGTTAAAGCAGCACTACCATAATAGTGAATAGTGTCCCAAATACCCAAGTGAGCAACGCCCACAGGAGCAAGTTTAGAACCATTAATTTGGCCATTAGCATCATAACTAGGCTGCGCAATAACATCAGAAGATCCAAGATCTCCTGGCATCATAAATCCAGCGGGATGAACTGCATAATAACCATTTTTCACTTTCTGCATCAAGAAACCGAAACACTGCGCGTTTTCATTAGCAGCATAAATTTTTACCACCGAATCATTCTGGCTGGTATCAAGATAACAAGCTGAACCTGCATAAGCTAAAACGTCACCAGTTCCACCTGAACTTGTGGTTGTGGCAAACTGACAAAATTGATTTTCTACAACAGGATGTCTAGGAATAAACATAATTACCTTCCCTCCTTAACTATATTTTACAACGATTACTCACTTCGAGCTGCTTTCTCATATTTCTTGGCCATTGCTTTACCTAGCTCTCTATATTTACTAACGACATCTGCACTAGGAGTAACTTCCATATTGAGTGAAGCAAACACAGATTTCATCGGGTCTATTGTATTCTCAGAACCAGCAGCAGCTGATTCCTCTTCCTCTAGCGCAGCTTTAGCTTCAGCTTCTTTAGCAGCTTTTTCTTCTTCAGATAATTCTTCTTCGGAAGTGCCAGCTTCTTCAGCAGCTTTTTCTTCGGCTGTTTTTTCTTTATGAGACGATGCTTCCAGCTCGGCAACAACAGATTTACGTAATTCTACACGCTCTGTTTTATACGATTCAAAAGCTTCGTCTTCCATTTCACGAATCTTGGCAACCTGATCTTTTATAGCTTCTTCATCAGTAGCGGATACGCCCTCAGACTTGAGCGCTTCAAACCTAGCTTGTGCAAGCTGGGTTTTCTTCATATCATCAAGTTCATTCTCGGCTTCTTCCGCTCTTTTTGTTAATTCACCCTTCTCAGCTTCAAAATCAGAGGTCGCTCTCTCAAGAGTCTTTTCAAGATCTTTATTAGCAACAGAAAGCTCAGAAACAGTTTCCTCCAGCTCTTTCAGCTTTGAGTCAAACGTACTTAGTTCTTCATCTTTTGCCTCCAAAGATGCGACAAGTTCATTTATTTTATCAGCTGATTTGTTTAGAGCTTCTTCTGTCTGTTTCCTCATAGCAACTTCTTCTTTTTGCTTAAAGATGTTGTCTACTTCATCACGAATATCCTGAGTAAGTTTATCAGACATAAACTAAACCTCCCTATAATAATTTTTCACCATCTAAAATTTAATTACCAACCTCGCTTAGTAATTACAGTTTACCATTTCCTTGGCCTAATTTAAATATATGATTTAACTACGATATTATCTTTTCCAAAGTTGATTTGAATGGGTGCTTAGAAAATCATATCCGGTACCCAACATAAGTATAACATCAAAATCACAATCCGCCCCCGGAGCGTTAGATGTCAATGTAATAACGTTATTAGTTGTGTCTTTGGATACATAATAATTCAAAGACGCACCACTAGCTGATAACGGAGTTACTTGAATAACCGCTTCAGAAACATCATGATTACTAAATGAAACACCGCTAGACACTACAATTTCTGTAGCACCAGATGCCAATGTAACAGTGGTACCCCACATAAAGGGCAGTCTGCGTCCGTTACCTAAATTTCTATACAGTATAGCTTCGCCGTCAGCAGCGTTAACCCTAACTAGTTTAGGTATACTTTTTCTTGAGCCTGTTTGTGCTTGTGGCATGAGCGAGTTCCTCCTATTTCAAATTTTTAAGTCCCTAACAAGCTTTTCAATTGAGCTAAAAGATTGCCTCTTCTATCTTCAGCTTTCATATCTTCTAACTTGTGTTGGGCATAGTTCTGCGTAACTTCTATTACTTTGTGTCTAATACACTCTGGATTATCTGCCCCCCGAGAGGGAGAAGTACATCCAGTGTCATAAAGAGTACACCAATCGTTGTGCAAAACTTTAGTATTCGGGCCTTCAAAAGTAGCATCTATAACGCGCCTTTTATAACTTACACAAATTCCAACACTAGTTTGACTGCGTATATCTACAACATCAACATCAGCCTCTTCCTTATTTTTAAGAACAGTTTTTGGGTCTAGTTCAATCACCATCTCGCCCTCCTCCAGTTCTTTTTTCTTAGCCGTTTCCAAAATAACAGACCTAGGATTAGCAGGATTTTTCACTAATCCACACCCAGAAAATAATAAATTTCTTAATACTCTGGCAACCTCTCCCTTTGCTATTTCCTTCCCCTTTTGTAAAACTTTAGCGACACGCCCTAATACACTATCTGATGCCAATCCTAAAGCTTCGGCTTCTTTTTTAGACAATATAAGGTCTCCTATTTTCACATCATAATCTTGAAAATAAGTTTCCATAGATAATTTCCATTTATTCTCTTTTACTTCTCTAGCAAGTTCTGGAAATCTACTTTTATATATAATGCCCGCAATCATAACGTCTACGTCAAGTTTTTCAAGTTCGTCTTGCTTCATGTCTTGCAGGCTAGCAATCTCAAGTTTATTTCCAGCGTGGTCTACAAAAGCACTTGAATATATATGCCCAACAATTTGAGTATCGTCATGCTCAATATCCAATGCTTTATTATTAATAGTATTATGTGATTTGACAAGTTCGGAGGGTAGAAAAAATGCTTTATTTAAATTTTCCCCAGAAGATACAAAAATACCAGAAAAGAATAACATGTCTGGCGTTTTATTGGCTGGGAAAGGCACTACTGAAGCAACTTCCTGTTTAAGCTCCTCCGTACCTTCAAAAAGTTCTATTTCCGCTTCAAGCGTAACCGGGTCATATTTATGTTCCACACCAAGTCCTCCCAGAGTAAAAAATAAAAAATATAAGTTCCTATTATAATGTAGTTAGTTAAATATGTGCCACTACTAAGAATTGGCATTTCTTAATTCATTCAAAAATCCGTCCAAAAATGATTTAAATTGCTCTTCGGTCATAATTTCTGCAGCATTAGATATCACTGTTTTTATACTTATATCAGCAGCTTGCGTAGTTGCAGCAGGTTGATTACTTGGAGATTGGTTGGGCACCTTAGTCTTTTTAGTAACATTAGTACTAGGTTGTTTTTTCTTTGGCACCTGCCCTTTGGGCCTGCCAGCAGAAGGCGTACCAGTTGGCGAATTTTGTACGAGCTGCTGCCCACCCACGCCGCCGCCTTTTTGCTGAAACGGGCTGCCCAAAATGCCTAAAACACCATCTAAAACTGATGGCAGTTCTTTGTCCATGTTATTGAACTCATTACTATAATCAAATCCAAGTTGCTCAAGGGCAGTTTCATATGAAAGCATGCGTCTATCAACTAGTTGTGATATGGTGCTCATGTACAATATGATGTCGCGTAACACCGTGTTATCCCATCTAACTTTAGGAAATCTATCAAAACCCATAGCTTCGGCTACATACCCATATTCTGTATAAATCCACTGTTCTACTTGCCGTCTAGCGTAACTTACTTCTTCTATTACAGATTTAGTAATAAGCCCAGCTTCGGAAGTGTTAACATTAGTAGTACCATCGACTAACGCTCTAGTAAACGCAAGTCCGCCACTAATATCTTCGTTGACCTGCTTATATTTATCTTGCCCTAAAACAGCCTCTATTTCTGGCGACACTATTTTTTCAACCACCAAAGTGTGGTTATAAACAACGTCAAATGACTTAGAAGTCGTATTAAATATTTGGGCTACGGCTTCCAATTGGGTGGCATCAGTTACTGGGTATGTATCATTTCCAACTGTTATTTTCAAAATATAGTTAGTAATACCATCTAGTGTACTAAGATCAGCTTCACGTAAAGAATTCTTATATTCTAACGAATCAAAAACTTTTACACCGCGTGGTTTTGGGTAACGCTCGTACGGCTGTTTTCTATAATCCACCGCCCCAACAAACATTGGATCAAGAACTATGCCAGCACCAGACGTGATACCGCTTTTAAACTCAGAGGGTAATAATTTCAAAATTAGTTTTTCGTCATCAGTGAGTTCACTACCAGATTTTTTAAGCAGCTTTTTAAGCTCGTCCGAAGGCTTCAACGTAACTTTAGTCTTATCGAACAACAAGCTGCCTTCTATCTCTACCAATAAAGGATTTAGAACTGTATAAGCTATAGGCACAAATCCTTTAGACCAAACTCTTTTTTTAGCAGCTAATTCTTCCTTTAGGGCTCGTTCATCTTTTTTACGACCATCAAGCTTACCTAGCTGTTCATCAAGTTTCTGCACACGTTTCTTATGTATGCGAGCGGCTCTTTCAGCCATTTCTATAAGATCGCCCTTAGCTTTCTTCATGCCAGGAATTGGAGATAGGTAACTAACCCCAGGTTCATATTTACCTATAATTTTATAAGTTCTCACCATACCTACGCGAAAAAAATCAAAAAATATCCAATCAATTACTTGCTTAAAATTTACATCAAAATTCCAAGTGTCGTAAAAAGCTTTTATTTTGTCATCATCTATGTCATTTTCAAATCCTTTAGACGCAAAATTAGTTAAAATATCTATGTGAGAGCCATAATAATTAGCTTCAAAATAATATTTCATAGCCCTTTGAAATATGGTGTGCGGGTCTTCTTCTGAAACTGATTTCTTGATTAAGTCTAACACTGACCTATCAATAACATCACGTCTTAAAGTAGAAGCAAATTCAGCAGCACCATGGAGTGTTATAGCTTTGTCCTGTGGTAATGTTGCTAAAACTTTATTAGTGGGGTTTACAAAAAAAGTAGATTTACCAGTTACTTCATCCACCTCTATTTTTCGTATACCTATATCAGGATATTGTTGCTGTATACTAGCTGTAACTTTTTGTAATTTTACAGAATCCATATAAGTACTCCATTGATTTTATATTATACTCTATCACGCTCCGCGCCCTCTGACTTGTTAAAACTTCGCACTACTTTGTAACCCTCCCTAATACCAAGGATTGTTGTGATTACTGTTGCGATAGTGGTAGAAATTACTATATTCTTTACTACAAATATTAACAGAACTATTAATAGTAATACTTTTACTGATATTAACATATCCATAAATCTTTGCGCCCAAGCTGTTAAAAATTCTTTCCAAGGCATGTTGATAAGCCCTCCTTTTAAAAGTAGCCTCTACTACACATAGTTAGATTATTTTTTTTTAATTAAAACAGCGGCTTTTAAATAATCCCTCCCATCAGTGGCTAAAGTAATGTTTTTAAATTGAGCACCAGTGGCGTGGGGCCTTACTAAACCCTGAGCCGTCAAAACTAATTCCTCTTCTAGTGAGTCTCTGTATATTTCTCTAACCCCCCAAGCTGCCAAAACCAGAGCTGAATATAAATCTTTATTTTGGTTTTTCCTAGGAGTATCAAAATGTCTTACCCCGCGAGCAGTTTGAGTAACAATAATATTTAACAACTGTGATTTTAATATTCGTACCTCTTCGTATAATTTTTCAGCTATGGGGTCTGAAGATAGTGGAAGTGCTGGAAATCTAAGATCTTTGTGCTCCAACAGAGCTAATGTATCAAAGTTAGCATCATTTATCCAAGCTGGAGTAGGATTAACCAGCTGCAAAATACGTTTACCTGCTTTACTTTTAGTAACTTCATCATCCACATCCAATATGGGCTCGTGACCATTATATCCATCTTGCAATAAATCTCTGATTGGTTTTCCACCTCCCTGAGAATCCATAAATACGCGAAGAATATTAAACGTATCTATAAGTCTCTGAAATTCCATAACCATATCTTGAGTGGTCTTTTTCTTCAATTCTTTAACATATACTACTTTATTAGGATCACCCATCTCTATGATAATAACGCCACAAGAAGCAGCCCCACCTTGATTTGGGTCTATACCCATAATATATTTTTTAGATTTTTCTCCTATCAAACGTACACTAAAAGTGCTGCCCACAGTACATGCTTCTAACATGGAAGCTTTAAAAAATCCATCACTATCAGAAACCATCGCAGCTTCATACTCCATAATAAATTCAATGCGTGACATTGTACGTTTAGCTTCCTTGATATTTTCCTCGTCCAAAAAAGCTTTAGGTAATAATTGATATGGTACCTGATGCACAGCGTACCTAGTTTTTTCGCCTTCTTCTTTTATAGCTCTCCAATATGACCTCATTCTATTCCACATATGATTAAATTTAAAATAACCTGACGAAGTCATAATCATCTTATTAGCAGCCGCATCTGCAAAATCATCTTTAGTAGCTAAACCACGTGATATCAATTCTTGCTGTCGTTGGTACTCTCTAACGCGCTGCATAGGCTCAAGAGATACAGCTGCCATAGGGCGCACTACTAAATCAATTATGTCTGTTGGCATTTGCGCCAACTCATCTATTTGTACCAAATAAAAACGAGACCCACGAATTTTAGCCCCGTCCACACCCACAGGCAGAGCTTCTATAAAACTACCATTAGAATAATCAGTCCCTCTAAATTTCAAATAACAAGTATCAGATCCTCTAACAGGTCTTTTTTCACACGCTTCTCTCAATATAGAAGATCTTTGATAAATCTTTTCTACTTCTGAAAATATCATTTTGGACTGCCTAAACGATGGTGCAATTAGACCCACCCTATACCCAGGATATAAAAGTGCGTGCAGTACAGCATTTAACCCTAGTAAAAAAGTTTTGCCAAATCCTCTTGCGCATACTGAAATAGAAAAACTTTTAAACCACATATCACGTAAAACAATTCTTTGTATAGGAGCTAAGTCCACGTTTAATAAATCATAAGCTGCCATTACCGGATCAGTTCTATAGTATTCTATCATAGAAGACCCTTGATCCATAATGAGCTCTATATTCTCATAAAAATCTAAATTAGCCAATTTAGTCCTCTTCTACCACGGTGGCATCTTCATCATTACTATTACCTATAAGAAGTTCTGACCTGCTAACGTCTTCTTCTCCAGATAACATTCGTGAAGCTCTTTCCATGACCTCTCGTTTTTTATCCATATCGAAAGACACTGCCATATCAACTATTGAAAAACCACTAAATTTTTTAGGGTCTATACGATCTTTTCGTCTAGCAGCTAAATTATCTTTCATTTTTTCTGTTTGCTTTCTAAGCCGTTCTATAGCAGTAGAAGCATCTATCTGCCTACTAGGATCGCCTTTACTAGATTTTAGTAGTCTTATTTCAAGTACCCTGTTCATAGATATAGACATGATATCATCAACATCATTAGCAGTCAGTTGCGATTCATCAAAATCTTTCAGATATATGCCTACTAATGCTTCATAAGTAGTCAACTCATCTGGCTCAAATATGTCTGCGGCAGGAATAGTTTCACGCAACAAATCTTTAAATTTGGGTATTTTTTTTGGGCGCCCTCTTTTACGTTTTACCATATCATTTTTTCTTTAAAGTAAAGAACACATTTCTTTAGCCACGTCTTTACCATAAAGTTCAATTATATCTTCCTTTAACATTAGTAATAATTCGGGTGTTAAATTATGCCCGAAAAGATATTCTATGTCATTGCCTAAGCATAATTCCATTTGTTTTAAGTAAGAAAGCTTTTTTTCTGTGATTACGTATTCACTATCATCAATAGCCGCCTTATGACTATGAATCCATTCAGTGGCTTCTTCAGATATATAACTATACTCATGCTCTAAGCTGTCCGCCAGAGAATCTCTTCTTAAAAAATATTCCGACAAAGATCTAGATATTTTGTCTTTGGTTGCTTGAGAGTGGTGAGTACCAAATCTCTTATTTCGTATCTTGTCTTTGGTTTTTTCACTCAACCTGTGCCCAAAAGGTCTACCTCTTTTTCTATAAACCTCAATCTCATGGTCCATTTATCCTACCTTTCCAAATCAATATCATTGATTGAACATTTTATAAGCCTGTCTGATCCAAATAATTCCACCGCTACAACTAGTTTATCTTTTTCAATGTTTACTACTCTGCAAACCATGCCTTTAAATGGGGTTCCTATTAGTTTATAATCATGTCCTTTACACACAGTACTCTCAGGAACCAAATCTTCATATTTCTTTTTAGACAAAACTAAAACACCATCCATTTCTTTCTGAGAGCATTTACCTAAACATTCTTTTATCCATGGATTACTTATTATACTTCTATATAATTCATCGGTATAACTATATTTAATAAACATATAATTACTAAACAGTGGTATGTCTCTAGTTTTTCTACCATGTTTAGTGCTATATTCTTTTATTACTGTTGGGTAGAAATACTCGCTAATCCCTTCTAGAGTGTCCAAAAATTCAGATACTCTTTTATGCCTTTGCTGAACTATAGTCCATACATACCAGTACGCCATAATTATTCCTTAATCCTTTCCACCTTTGTAGCCTTACTACAACATGAACAAACACACATTATTGTATTTGTAGGCGCTGAAATTATTGTGCCACATTCTACACATTCAAACAAATCATGTTTTTTATTTTTTGTTGGTTTTGAAAATGTAAATGGAAGATCCTTATGATCATCAGCAAATTTACTTTCGCGATGAATTTTCTCGCGCAATTTTTTTTCGCCGCCTTCAGGAACCCAGCGACGTTTAGTAGATCCAGGACTTCGTTCTCCCATTTTAAATATCCTTCCTCTTATGATCCACATGAACAAATCTCTTGCTACTTATATAGTCCGCAATATATACGCATTGTTCTTCCGGTGTGTATTGCGATAATGGTTTTTTAACCTTTCTATCTGTCCAAGGACCATAGTGATAAAAAATTCCATAATAAATTTTTAGTGCAGATTCTCTATCAAGTTTTTCAGTAAATTTTTCCTTATAAACATCGGCTATCAATTGAGCCATTATCTGAGGATGCTCTTTAACTGTATGCCCAGATTTTTCTAATCCTTGTTTTGCCATATCATGCAAAAGCGCGGCGGCACATATTTCGTCCCTACTATACTCACAATCAAGCGCTCTACTCAATTCATAAGCCAAAGCAAAAACCTTTTTTGTATGAAGAATGGTACCATCCGGTCCCAGCTCCTCTAATGGGTGGTATTTACCACTTGAACTTGAGGGGCAATCCTCAAATATATAATCCGGCGCTACTTTAATACACTTCGATACAAATTCCCTAATGATTGGTTTAGTTATAAGTTCTAACTCTTCCTTGAATGTAGCTAACCTTTCTTCGTAATCCATATAATTCTCCCTTCAATATAAAAATCCCCTATATTAGCGAGCGCGAATATAAGGGGTATCAGTACTTAAATTAACTCTATCAACAGTTATGCTGGGGCTTTGAGCGTTATACCCAGGGCTAGGAGTATTTCTCCAATGACGATTAGGTTGATTATTATACTGTAAATTCATATCATCAAACCTGGCTCGATCATACCTGGACAAAGTAGCTCCATACTGCAACCTAATCCAATATGGGTTTGTAAATGCAGAAGCTGGTAGTGCCATTTTATAACCTCTCTTTTAGTGCGTCATATTCCTCTGTGTGTTCTTCTATAAATTTAATAACTTCTTCATCGTTTCTTGCAGAGGTTATCCAACTCATCAAACTCATAACAAATTCTGGAATGTTAGTATCGTCTTTCCATTCATACGATATTCTCATATACTCATTGTCTGACTTTTTAATACCTATGCTGGCATACTTATAATCACCGCTACGGTTAATTTCAGACCCTATAATTTCATCCGGCGTAATACTTATGTTTATAGGCTGAGCTACTTTTTTATTAGTTTTATTCGCCATTATATCTTCTCCCCTCGTTTTTTAATTTTTCTATCATTAAAATCGCTGATGCGGTTTCTTCAGCCGCATTATACAAATCATCCAAAGTGCTAGCATTATTTATTTCTATATCAAAATATTCTATCGGTTTATCATCAAGAGACGTCTCGGACTCATGCCTCATACCATGTATCTCCTCAACACACTCTCTTAAAACCCTGATTAAAACTCCGTTATTATTCTTTACGTATTCACATTCATTTATGTGTCTTACATCTGTAATTATAGCGTCTTTTATATTGTTATTTATCAAGTAATCATCAAGATCTTTTACCCAAAAATCGTAATATATGCGTCTATAAAAACTACCAACTTCTTGCATAATTTCTCTAGCAGTCCAATATCTACTCGGCAATTTTGACAGCCCTAATCCACAACCATTTGGAGAAATTGGCTTGTAATATCTTTTGTCGAGCTCTTCTTTTTTATCTCCCCACAACTGATCATCCGTCAAATTGAAATGCTCTTTGCACATATTTTTCAATTGTGTAGCAAAAGCAGCTTGTACAAATTCTCGTCGATATCGTGCCTTGAAGTGTTCAATTAAATATCCGCCTAGTGTGTCTTTTCCTACACGAGCATGCCCGTGAATTCCTATAATCAAATTTTTAACCTCCTTAAATCTTTAATAGCTTTATGTACTTCTGTTTCTAATTTTTTAATACCTTTAACAGCTTCTTGCGCTGCTTTTGTAGTTTGATCAATATTTTCTATCAACTCTTCGTTTTTCCTATCCACCGGTATTAGCTTTACTATATATTCTTTACACGGAACTTTACAATCACTTTTAGATTTATAGAATGTTTTTATTTCCCCATCTCCATCAAAGTCTATCCAGTACTTAAAAAGCATTAGGACACCTCTACATTCCAATATGCGTAATCTATCTCTGATTCTAAAGTTTTAATATCCATTTTTATATTTTCTATTAGTTTAAACAATGCATCCATATCAATACAAATAGTGAGGTCACCAAGTTCATTTTTTCTAACAGCTTCTAATAACAAATATTCATACCCCTCTAATTTTAAACCCATAACATTTCTAATAGCTGTTGCGTCTAACAAACTTAGTGTGGTATCGTTCACCTTAATCGAAGCTTTAGCCTTTGCCCGCTCAATAGTAACGGAAAACTGTTGATATTTTTTGTATAACTCTTTAAGTTCATCCAATCTGCCTTCAACTAAGGTTTTGTTTATTTTAAATTCCGTTTTATCTTTAACAATCATTGAAACTAGTATGTAGTCTCTAAGACTGTCTATAGATTTTTTTATGTAATCCTTTTCCCTAATTGCCTCTGCCAAAAGCATAACACACTCTCCTTTTACTCTGGCGTTATTTCTTGTGCCTGTGTGCCTTTATCAGTTTCTACTAGTACAAATGTTACTCTTTGCCCAGCTCTTAGGGTTTTATACCCCTGCATATCGATGTAAGAATAATGACAAAAGTATTCATTGGCATCATCCCCATCTTTTAATACAAATCCATAGCCACGTTCTGCGTTGACTTTTTGGCATTCACACAAAGACGCTACTCTTTATGCCGTTCTCTAAGAACTGCTCATAGTTTCCTATGAGAATAGATCATCTCAAAACCTTTTAAGGTCTCCCCCATTTCAATTACCAATCGCTTGTAATCTACGTGTCTCCACTGATCGTTGCACATTCCCTTTAGTAGGGCTTTGCTCAGGATTACCCTCGACTTTAAGCGTTAGGGCTTTCCCTGAATTAGAGGGATTTCGACGTAAAATTTCTCTTACGAAGGGCTCATACAAACCATTTAACGACTCCTGCAACTCTTTCTTCAGACATAATACTAAATTCCTCCTAATATAAAATTTATCATGAATTAATTTATGACAATCTCTACACAATGTAACACCGTTAGATACATCATAAATAAGTTCACATTTTTCAGCATCTTTTAAATTATTTATCTTAAATTCTTTTCTTATAGTACTCAGTGGTATAATATGATGAGCTATTAAATAACTCCCCCTAATACCACACTTACAACACGTGTAATTATCTCGCTTAAATACATCACTAGTCCATACTATCTTTTTGACAAAATTTCTTAATTCCTTATTAAATTTTGTTATACCGCCTTTCCAGTTATAGTGGTTTTTACCAGTTACTTGTAAAGCCTGCTTTACAATACCACATTCTGGGCATCGTTTTCCACTATTCCAATTATTCCATTTCATACTGTGTTTATGCCCAAGCGAACAGATATATTCCAACTTCTCTTCACTATTAATATACACATCTGATAAAAGTATATAATTCTCATTCATAAATGATTTCTTTACAAAATTAAAAGCGAGCCTTTTACCACCATTACAATAAGTACACCTATGGCCAGCTTTCCAATTATCCCAACTAATACTATGTTCATGCCCTTTTGGACAAATATATTCAAGTTTTTGAGAACAATTTTTATATTCTTTAGTCAAAAGAATATATCCTTCCTTCTCAAATTCTGATCTGATAAACTCTATTTCTAATTTCTTTTTTCCCATACCTATATTATAGAATACTTTACTAAATTTGCTAGATAATATTATAAAACAGCTGCCATCAAGCATCCGTGTGCCACACAATATAACGGATCTTTTGCTCTACGAATTTCTTTTATTCGAAAAGGAAATTTCTCTTTTTCAGATTCCAACCTAAATTTTTCCACAAAATTATCAGCCAAAGTTAATCCGCCAGAAACTATAATAGGAATTGGTTTTCTAAAAGATGGAAGCTTGGACCTTTCTAACTCATAGACAATATTATCAAGTGCATAGTTTATAAGAACATTGTAATAAACCACAATAGCTTCCTGAATCTTATCCCTTGGATTTAATAAATCTATGTTGGATTCTTCTTTTTCTATTTGTATCATGGAGGGGTTTAAATCGAGAGCTTTTCCCACCGACTGATCAATCCAGTCTCCCCCTTTAGTAATAGAGAATTGAACTATAGGATCCCCCTCATAACAAACCACTGAATTAACTAAACCTGCTCCCCAGGAGATACATGCCCCAGTTAAATTATCATCTAGTAGTTCCGAAAAAGCTATGGCAAAGCCCTCATTTATAGGTTCCGCATTAAACCCCATTTCCTTTAAATAAGCCTTTAGCATCTCAGTGTGGTACAAAACATTGAAATCACTATCAATGGGTTCGGCTGGGATAGAAAAAACTAACTTATCGCTTTCAGAGCCCTGGCCTATTAAACTTTTAATAATAAGCTTAAGCATTGGTAATGAGGACTTTTCTTTTGGGGATAAAACCCCCCGACTCATAGGGCGCCTAGCCTCCATATTCCTTTCATTGGCCATATACAGCGCGTCCTGGCCAACCACAAAAAAATCATGCCCATCAATAATAAAATTTGCTTTCCTACTTTCCAAAGCCATTTGAATACTTTTACGATTGACTTCTGATTTAGGTGTGATTTTAAAAAAAGCATCCCTTTGTTTTTTATATACAGGATGGCCTTCTTCATTCATAGTAGCTGATATAATAGTATTAGTGCCAATATCTAACCCCACTCCCTTAATACTCATAATAATTCCCCCTTATAACTTCAACAAATTTCGCAACTTAGCCAAATCCGTGTTTATATCTCTTTCAGAATCAGTTTTGGAAGACTTATCTTCCTTTATATCTATGTGTGAATCTAATTTCTGTCCACCATCTTTTTCGATTGGATCTATAAATATCCTATCTTCTAGTGACGGCCTGTCCATATTACTACCTACTAAAGGCTTAATAGATCCATCAGATATTCTATCATATAATTTATCCAATTTTATTTTTAATTCGTTCAAATCCACCGAAGATTTTAAACTAGACTCTTCTTTTTCTTTTAAACTAGTTTCCAACTCTGCTATACGAACTTTATTATTCGTATCTATTTCAACCATAACATCTAATTTAGATTTGTATTCAACTAAACTATTTTTATGATCGTCCAATTCATCAAGCACTCTGTTGTGTAATTCTAATTTGGCGGCACTTTCAGCTTTTAATTTAGAAATATCTAATTCTTTTGCAATAATTATTTGCTTGGCTTTTTCAGAAATTACTTCGGTAGTAGCATTTATTAATTGATCTTGAGCGGCGGTAACTTTTTTTCGTTCTACATTCAACTGGTCATTTAAATTTTTTAATCCACTTTCAAATCGCTTACGTTCTGATTCAGCTGTTACAGCCACGGCTTCTTCTATCTTTTTCTTAACTTCCTCTAAAGGCAAATACTGCGAAAGATCTATTTCTGGTTTGGTGGAAACTTCCGCAGACATAGCTGGACTCAGAATGAGATCTTTCAACTCCTGTTCCTTTCTAATTCTTTGGACTAGCTGCTTATCTCGTGGCCCTCCGCCGCCAATTTGCTTACCTTCCAATCTTTTTTTATTATACATGATTCTAGCCACACTATTCCCTCATATCCAAAACTTTATCAATGATCCCATAGGTCTGAGCTTCATCCGCTCCCATAAAATAATCTCTAGATAGATCTTGTTTAATCTTTTTTACTGATTTTTTAGTGATTCTGGCCAGTTCTTCTACCATCTTCTCGTTCAAAAAATCTACTTCTTTCACTCTTATTTTCATATCCTCTATATGACCATCTGCACCACCAGAAACTTGGTGTAACATAATTCTGGCATTTTTTAGTGCATACCTTTTTCCCTTAGCTCCAGATGCTAAAATAAATGCGGCGGCGCTTGCAGCCTGACCAACACAAATGGTGCTTACATCAGGTCTTACATAATTCATAGTATCAAAAATAGCTGTTTCCGCAGACACATATCCGCCTTGACTATTAATATACATTGTTATGTCTTTGGTAGGATCATCAGCTTCTAAAAACAACAATTGTGCTACTACAGCATTAGCTAAAGATTCATCAAATTCTTGGCCAATAAAAACTATCCTATCCATTAAAAGTCTAGAATATAAATCATATACTCTTTCCTCATTTCCTGACCCCTCTATAACATAAGGCACACCCATAAAGTAATTCCTCCATAATTCTAAGATTTATACTACCAAGGCCCTAACTCAAATCTTTTCCAGGTATTTTCAGCTATGCAAACATAAACATAATCACTATCCCAGCTAAACTGCCCAGCATGTCCGATGCCCGACGATGACGTCGGAGTATTATTTATAAACCCACTTGTTTGAATAGTTCCATCAGGGAATTCTATTCCTTCACCAGTTCTAATACCAGAAACCGGCTTAGCAAAAATTATCGGCATTAGATCCTCCTCCATAAAAGCATAAAAAAAATATTCTATTAGTAAATCTTTAGGCTTTTTCAAATCATTTGAAACAGATTCTTTGTGCGCAGCACAAATATATACTTCAATACTCTTCTACTTCAAACTTATATACTTCTACGTATGAAATTACGCTCAGGGGGTGAGAGTATTTTCACCCTGGTGGTGAGAGTATTTTCACCCTGGTCATTCAAATTCATCTTCAATATACAAACGTTCTTTTTTTACACCTTCAATGTATTGCCAAGTACCTAGTATGTAAATATACTGATATTGATTCTTTACTCCAGTTGGAGCTTTATCCTTTTTTATGATACTTAGTTTTTCCCATAAATCCGTATATTTTTTAATTGTATTTTTATCCATGTGACAGTCTTTCGAGAGTTTTCTCATTGAAACTGCCGCCGCTAAAAATCCTTTATCATAATATTTATCACAAATATTATACACATCGTTATTCAACTTAGCTCTAACTATATTAGCCCATAAATATTCATACAACGTTCCTGGGCCACTAAATATTTTTCTATACTCATCATTACGTATCATGGATCTGGTTTTTTTAATAAAAAACTTTCCACCGACAGATGGTGCGTTTTTTAAATCACTAGTTCTGTTTGCGTCTGATATGGATAGTAATGTTTGCTTATTATTAAATTCTAGCATATTTTAATTCCTATACTTT
>Ga0315536_1000636_pt1 | contig 17680 bp, 13 predicted proteins | sample SalMarSW160230MG_FD_203093 | JGI IMG/M metagenome (GOLD analysis project Ga0315536, IMG submission 203093) | Salt marsh sediment microbial communities from the Plum Island Ecosystem LTER, Massachusetts, United States - Salt Marsh Sediment SW1602-30 ... | reverse complement strand
GGCTCGCGACCGAATCCACGGACTTCCCGTTCCGCTCATTAAAAATATGCATTACCCGTTCCAGTTCCTCTTCATTTTCATCGTACACCGCGGAACAGATTGCCGACTTAAACAGTCCCTGTTTTGCAAGTTCTTCAGTGGTAAGTCTTCCGTATTTTTTCTTGGCCGAGGCGTTTACTATGGCAGTATCGCCCTGGTAACCTACAGTAAAAATAAAATCATTTCGTTTAATCATTATTCGTCGACCTTTATAATGGATTTATTCTGCCGTATATCGTGAAAATTGGCAAGAGGCCATAAAGCATAAACAGCAATATGAGAATTGCTTTACTATAAAAAAGGGGAAAGCCTTTTCGTATACTTTCCCCTTTTATTAAATCCTTTATTTTCTTATTAATACGGAGGCATTCCTCCCGGGGGCATTCCTCCCGGTACGGCAGGTGGTGCCTCTTTTTCCGGCAGATCCGTAATGGTGCATTCCGTAGTGAGCAGGAGCCCGGCGATTGATGCGGCGTTCTGCAGGGCCGATCTGGTCACCTTGGCGGGATCGATAATCCCGGCCTTCACCAGGTCTATCCATTCCATCTTGGCCGCGTCAAATCCGATACCGTCCTTCTCCGTTTTCGCTTTTTCAGCCACAATTGCACCGTCAAGCCCCGCGTTCTCTGCAATCTGTCTGATGGGCTCTTCCAGAGAGCGGATAACAATCTTGAAACCCACGGCTTCCTCTTCAAGGCTTTTGCTGAGATCGGTTTCTTTCAGCTTGTTGACCGATTTTACCAGGGTAATACCGCCGCCCGGAATAATACCTTCTTCGATAGCGGCCCTGGTGGCGGAAAGCGCATCCTCAACCCGGTGCTTCTTTTCTTTCAGCTCAACTTCGGTAGCCGCGCCGACATTAATAACGGCCACACCACCGGCCAGTTTGGCCAGGCGTTCCTGCAGCTTTTCTCTGTCATAATCGGATGTGGTATCCTCAATCTGGACCTTTATCTGGGCAATGCGGTCTTTGATATCCTTTTCTTTTCCCGCGCCTTCAATAATCGTGGTATTTTCTTTGTCGATCTTTACCGATTTCGCCTGTCCCAACTGGCTTAAATCCGTATTTTCCAGTTTCAGACCCAGCTCTTCGGAAACAACCTGTCCGCCGGTTAAAATGGCGATATCCTCCAGCATGGCCTTTCTGCGGTCACCGAATCCGGGAGCCTTTACCGCGCAGGCGTTCAAGGTTCCCCTGATGTTATTCACAACAAGGGTGGCGAGTGCCTCGCCTTCCACATCCTCGGCGATAAGAAGCACCGGCTTCCCTGCCTGGGCTACTTTTTCCAGCAGCGGCAGCAGGTCCTTCATACTGGATATCTTCTTATCGTAAATTAAAATATAGGGGTTCTCGAAAACAGTGGTCATATTTTCGCGGTTGGTGACAAAATAGGGGGAAACATACCCGCGGTCGAACTGCATACCCTCAACCACCTCCAGATCGGTCACCATGCTTTTTGATTCTTCAACGGTAATGACCCCGTCCTTGCCCACCTTTTCCATGGCGTCGGCGATAAGATTTCCGATCTCGCTGTCGTTATTGGCGGAAATTGAGGCGACCTGGGCGATCTCGCTCTTGTTATCCCCTATCGCCTTTGCCTTGTCCTTGATATACGAAACCGCAACATCAACCGCCTTCGCGATACCGCGTTTAATCCCCATCGGATTGATACCCGCGGCCACGCTCTTTAAACCCTCTTTGATCATACTATAAGCAAGTACGGTGGCGGTTGTTGTCCCGTCTCCCGCAACATCATTGGTTTTGGTCGCTACTTCCTTCAGCAGCTGAGCACCCATGTTCTCAAACGGATCCTCAAGCTCAATCTCCTTGGCAATAGTTACTCCGTCGTTTGTTACCGTAGGCGCTCCAAACTTCTTGTCCAGAATAACATTCCTGCCCTTGGGTCCTAATGTAACCTTGACCGCATTAGACATCTTCTCTACGCCTGCAAGTAATGCTTTTCTAGCAGACTCATCAAATTGTAGTTGCTTTGCCATTTATTCACCCTCTCTTTATTAGTAATTTATAGTTTAAAATTCGATTGGTATAGAGCGTCTCCCGCTCTTTTTTGATAAGATACATATTCTTTTTAATTTCATCAACAAAAAAATATTTTTTTTATGTCATATATGCACTAAATTAACTTGACTAATAAGCCGAATTGATTAAAAAAGTACTGATGAGAGCAAGAAAAGAGCTTACCGTATTTATCAGTTTTCGCTGGCAGAGGGCCGGAAGAGACGATACGGCCCGCGGCACGGAACGTCTGCTGGAAACACTGGTCCGCCTGGGCCTTGATAAAGGTATGCCGCTGCATTGGAACCTTCCCAATACCCCCTACCTGGAAAAAAAACATCCGCAACTGGACGGTATTATCACTGAAATCAAAACAAGGATCAAGGCGTGCGGGGACTGCGTCATTCCCATGGGTTACAGTGGGGCGTTTCATCCGCTGCTTTCGGCTTCTGAAGTGGAAAAGGAACTGACCTGGAGTATCAACAATCCCTGGAAAACAGGGATTGTTGAACAGTTTAAAGAACGGCCGCGGATACTGATACCCACCATGCCCGATCTCCTGCGGCCGGCGGTAGCCGCCATTTACAAGAAATCCGGTTTTACCCTGATCGGTGTTCCCTTTACTACTGACGGGCAAACGGATTATTCATTCGGTCCCTGGAAACTGAAGGAAGCGGTAGAACTGTTTTTATATCACCATATAGCAACACCTTCATATGGGCTTCGCATCCCCAGACATGCCCCTTATGCCTGTCTTGTATTCGATCTGCCGCAGCACAACACGTATGAGCAGTTTGAGGAAATTCTTCACGTGCTTTCCAAACGCTTTCATGTCAGATACAACTCCTTAAAAGGGTACAAGTTCGGTAAGGCAAAAAAACAAATCCCCGACAGCAAAATCCCGCAGCCGCCCATGGTATGTAATCCCGTCTCCCGGATATACCTAAAAAGCGCGAATCCTTTACGTACCAAAGATAAAAAAAGCGATAAAGATTTCAGCAATATCCTGAAGCTTGTTTCATATAACAACGGTGATCTGGACCCTACAAAGATCCGCAGTCTTGATTCCTTGGAAAACGGGCCGTTCCTGCGGCCCAGAATCATATCAGCCCATATGCCGGGGGAGGTCACCCTCCCGGGAACGAGTTTTAACAGCGTATTTGACGGCGGCAGTCTGCACTCCCTGATAAAGACTGCCAAAAATTACCTCACCGGCTGTCGTCCCCGCTCTCTGCTTAATCTTACAAAAAAGACCTGTAATTATACTACCGACGGGGTCTTCTCCTTTGAGGATGAAAACAGCCGCGGTTTGCTGGAAAAGCTGCATTTCGAACTCCCGGGGACGGTGTTGCCGACCACGATCGCGCGTGAATACTATTTTGTCGGTGACTTTCCTTACCTGATAGTGAGCATGGAGGTCTCCTATTCGGAATTAACGAAACCGGAGGTAATCAGCGGCCTGTTACCGTTTGAACTGCCGCTGGTACGGTTTAAAAAGGAAACCACGCCGCTGCTTTATTGCCTTTATGAAGATGGAACAAAATCAGAGGTCGCGTTACCCGATCTCCCGACCGGGTACGTGGTATTCGGCAGCATTTTTTATCTGCATATACATAATGCCTATCTTGTCTTCGGGTTTGTACCGCACAGGAACCCTTTGATCCAGGGCATTCAACTTCGCACCGAACAGCAGAAACCGTATACTACATTGTGGGTCAACCTGCTGGGGACCTATAACCAGGCGGAGACGGTCCTGTACGGCAATACGAGAGAGTTGTGCTCATTCTTCATCGGAATCAGCGACCAGGCGCCGCACAAAATTCCCTTCTTTCCCAAGACGGTTTTGAAGACCGTTCCGCAGGCACAGGTAGGAGTTTCCGGCAGCTAAGGCTTCGCAGGATAAGACAGAGTAATATCAGCGGAGGCCAGGTGTAACGGGACCGGTGATCCGTCGGGCCTCCACACCAGCTCACCGTTTTCTCCGATCCCCAGAATCACTCCTGATTCCTCGCGGGCAGTACCGGAGACGGAATGCAGTATGGTGCAGTGTTTGCCTTTTAAAAACAAACGCGCTTCCAATTCCGCCCGCCATCCTGTGGTGTCAAGCGTCTGCCTGAACCGCTCCAGAAATTTCTTCAGGACCTGAGACGTATCAACCTGCCGGCCGTAGACACTCCGAAGCGAAATCGCCCGTTCCGCGTTTTTAAGGAATTCCCGTTGGTTGCAGTTTATACCCACGCCGATAAGGAAAAAATCCCGTTTTCTCACACAGAGAATTCCGGCGACCTTCTTTTTGCAGAGGAGCACATCATTCGGCCATTTTATCAGTACCCTGAGAGAGAAAAGCTCTTCAATAGTACGGGCCACAGCCAGACCGGTCAGCAGGGGAAGCAGCGTATCGACATGAGTACAGGCTGATGTATGTAAAATAAGGGTGAACAAGAGATTGCGTCCGCTTTCGGATTCCCAGACCCTTGAGGCAAACCTGCCGCGGCCGCGGGTCTGAAAGCCGGCCGCAAGCACACTCCCGTGTGCGTTGTCATGGGCAAGCAGGATTTCAGCATCCTCCATGGTTGATGCGGTGATCTCCCGATAATACACCGGTGAGTTGTTCCACGGAGAAACAAAAGGCAGTCTGGAAAACCCCGGAAATCCCCGTGGGTCAGGATTCGCTTTCAAAGGGAAACCTGTACTCATGGCAGTTAAACTCCCGCTTTACCTCCAGTATCTCTTTACATACCCCCTCATCAAGCGGGACACCCTTTACCTTGCGCAGGTTGTAGGCGTCATACTCTTTTTCTCCTGCGGTAAGAATCCGTTCCCGGCCGGGCATTTTTCTGGAGGCGCGCAGCTGTCGCAGAATGTTCCCCGCCGTCTCTTTGAACTGTTTCGGCTCGATAAAAGCGGAAATATCAATAGCCATAAAAAAATGGCCCAGTTTATACGTGGTTTTTTCCCCGTCCTCAAATCCGGAAAGCGCCTTTAAAAACGCTCCGTTCTGTAGGGCGGCGCTCAAAATTTCTACAAACACCGAATAGCCGTACCCCTTATATCCGCCGGTATCCTCACCGATACCGCCCAGGGGTACAAGCGCGGCCTCCCCGCTTAACAGGTCTTTGAGCACCTGGCTGCTGTCGGTTTTTGATTTTCCGTCCTTGCCGATTACCAGGCCCGGGGGGAGGTCCCGGCCCACCCTGGCCATCACCTCGATCTTTCCCCTTTGGGTAATGGAAGAGGCACAGTCAAGCACAAAGGGAAAGGGCTCATCCGTGGGCAGGCCCACCGTAAGCGGATTTGTTCCCAGCATGTTTTCCACGCCGAAGGTCGGAGCAACCGAGGGCCGGGCGTTGGTCCCGACCATACCGATCATATCGTTTTTGGCGGCCATCAGCGCGTAATACCCGGCAATCCCGTAATGGTTGGAGTTGCGCACCACCACCATGCCCATGCCGTACTTACGGGCTTTATCGATGGCCATCTGCATGGATTTTTTACCGATCACCTGGCCCATCCCGTTCCGGCCGTCTATGACCGCGGTTGTGGGTCCTTCCCTGACCACTTCAATATTGGTGACGGGATTGATAATTCCCGCCTTGATCCGGTCTATGTAGATATGCTTAAACCGGCTGACGCCGTGAGAATCGATGCCGCGCTTGTCCGATTCAATCAGCACTTCGGCGCACACGCGGGCGTCCTCCGGCGGAATCCCGATACGGGTAAAGACATCTCTCATGAATCGTTCCAGCAGATCCAGCGGAACCCAACTTATCTTCTCAGCCATTCCCTTGCTCCCTCACCGTTTTTTTGTGCCTGATTTTATACTGTAGCCGCTTTTTATGCAAGTAAGCAGCCTGATGCACGCGGAGAGCTCCGAAACAGGCGCAAATTCAGGCGAAAAACCGGATACGGTCTTTTCAAATTACTGTATCCTTTGTATATTAATTGATTATCTGGACATTAATAATCAAAAGGAGTTCGCTATGGGAAAACATAAGTTTAAAACTGAAATTACCCAGCTTTTAGACCTTATTATCCATTCACTTTACTCACATAAAGATATCTTTTTAAGGGAGCTTATCTCCAATGCCTCTGATGCCCTTGATAAGCTGAAATACCTCACCCTTACCCGGGATGATTTTAAGAAATTCAAGTTTACCCCGCGTATTGATATAGAGTTCGACAAGGAGGCCAAAACCCTCACCGTCAGCGATACGGGAATCGGGATGGATGAAAACGATCTGGTAACCAACCTGGGAACCATCGCCAATTCGGGCACAAAGAGTTTCCTGCAAAACGTCAAAGACGCTTCCAAGATAGACACCAACCTCATCGGGCAGTTCGGCGTGGGATTCTATTCCATATTCATGGTGGCCGAAAAGGTTGCGGTTCTCAGTAAAAAGGCGGGCACCGATACGGCCCATACATGGATCAGCGACGGCAGGGGGGGGTATGAAATCGAAGACGGCACCCGCGCCGCGAACGGCACCAGTGTCATCCTGCATCTTAATGAAGAGGGGCTGCACTACGCCAGCCGCTGGGAAATCGATACTATCGTAAAAAAATACTCCAATCATATTCCCTTCCCCATTTATCTCCATTATCAGGAAGAAGCGGAAAAGGGGAAACAAACCGCGAAAGAGGAGCAGGTTAATTCCGCCTCGGCATTGTGGAAGCGGCCGAAATCCGAGCTTAAGGATAAAGAGTATATCGAGTTTTATAAGACCATCACCCATGATACCGATGACCCCCTGCTGTATGTGCACACCCAGGCGGAGGGCGCGCTGCAGTACACCACCCTCTTTTTCATCCCGAAAAAGGCCCCGTTCGACCTGTTTTATTCCGATTACAAACCCGGCGTCAAACTGTACGTCAAACGGGTTTTTATCACCGATGATGAAAAGGAACTGCTGCCCGCGTACCTGCGCTTTGTCAAAGGCATCATCGATGCGGACGACCTGCCGCTGAATGTCAGCCGGGAGATGCTGCAGCAGAACCGCGTCCTGGTGAATATCAGGTCCGCCTCGGTAAAAAAAATCCTGGGCGAACTGGCCAAACTATCCCTGGACAAGGAAAAATATACTTCGTTTTACGAAGAGTTTCGCAAACCGCTGAAGGAAGGCCTGTACCAGGATTTTGCCAACAGGGATGCCCTCCTTGACCTGGCACGCTATAAATCCACAAAAGAAGAGGGATATACCAGCCTGGCGGAATATAAACTGCGCATGAAACCCGATCAGAAGGCCATCTATTATATTACCGGCGGCAACGAGGCAACACTGCGATCATCTCCTCTGCTGGAGATGTATAAAAACAAGGACATCGAGGTCCTGATAATGGATGATGAAATCGATGAACTGGTCATCCCCACCATCGGTAAATACAAGGAAACAGAATTAAAGGCGGTAAACCGGACCAACGCGGCCGAAGACCTCAAGACCGCCGAGGACAAAAAATCCGAAAAAGAAATTGAGCCGCTCATCAAAAAGATCAAAAAGGTGCTGGACAAGGATGTGAAGGACGTAAAGGCCAGCTCGCGGCTCAGTGATTCTCCGTCCTGTGTGGTGGCTGATGAAAACGACCCCACGGTACAAATGCAGCAGATCATGAAGGCCCTGGGACAAAAGAACGCGCCCGAGTTCAAACCCATTCTGGAGATCAATCCCACTCATGAGATCGTAACGAAAATGTCGGAGCTTACGGATGACGGCCTTTTTACCGACATCGCCCGCCTGCTCCTGGACCAGGCCCTGCTGGTGGAAGGGGTGGCCCTGAAGAACCCGGCCGAGTTTATCAAACGCGTCAACCGGGTAACCGGTATGGCACTGTAATTGGATCCTCTCAACTTTTGTGGTTGACATGCAGTATGCTTCCGCATTACCCTATGTATGAAACGCGGAAGCATACATGGATTTTTTTTCTTACCTGCCTTATATATGGCTTATTGTGGGACTCATTCTTATCGGGCTGGAGTTTGCCGTACCCGGTTTTGTCATCTTTTTTTTCGGCGCGGGTGCGATCCTGACCGCCATTGCAACCTGGCTGATCCCGGGCCTGGACGCCGACATCCCTTTACAAATTTTTATCTGGCTCTTTACCAGCTTTCTCTCTCTCGGCTTTTTAAGACGGTTTTTCCGCGGGACCTTCCGGGGCAAACTGATCGAGTCGGACGATGAAGAGGAGTTCAGGGGCAAACTGGCAACGGTGACGGAAGCGATCAGGCAGAACCATCCCGGAAGGGTACACTTCCAGGGAACCACCTGGAAGGCGGTTACCTATGATGAGCCGGTGAAACCCGGTGACGTAGTAGAAATAATGAAAAAAGAAAACCTCACCCTGATTGTCTCGCGGCGTGAGTAAAAATACCTGAAAGGAGTAGTTACAATGGAACAAACCTTGTTGGGAGCACTGATCGCGGCACTTTCTCTGGGTGTGGCGGCTCTCATTTTTTCGAAAATTATTTATATCATACCGGAGAAATCCGCGTTTATTGTGGAGCAGTTCGGTAAATACCATAAGACCCTTGACGCGGGGTTTCACCTGATTATCCCGCTGGTCCAGCGCGTGGCCTACAAACACACGTTAAAGGAGCAGGTAATCGACGTAGCCCCGCAGCTCTGTATCACCAAAGACAATGTGCAGGTAGAGGTGGACGGTATTCTCTACCTCATGGTGGTTGATCCGGCAAAAGCCAGTTACGGCATTGAAAACTATCGCTTTGCCACCAGCCAGCTGGCCCAGACTACCATGCGCTCTGAAATGGGGAAGATCGAGCTTGACCGCAGTTTTTCCGAACGGGACATGTTAAACAGCTCAATCGTGGCGGCCGTGGACGAGGCCTCGGATCCATGGGGAATCAAGGTCACCCGCTATGAAATACGGGACATCACCCCCTCACTCACCGTACAGGAGGCCATGGAACGGCAGGTACGCGCGGAGCGGGAAAAAAGGGCGGAAATCCTGTTAAGTGAAGGAGACAGGGAATCGGTGATAAACATCTCGCGCGGGCACCGGCAGGAGGCCATAAATGTCAGCAAGGCCGAACGGCAGAAGCGCATGAACGAGTCCGAAGGCAGGGCCAAGGCCATCACCCTGGTGGCCGAAGCAACCGCCACCGGCATTGCCTCGATTGCCAAAGCCACCCAGGTTCCCAAGGGTAAAACCGCGGTTTCCATGAGGATCGCCGAGCAGTTTATTACCGAGTTCGGGAATATTATCGAAACCGCCAGCACGTCTATTCTCCCGGCCGACCTGGCCAGGCTCAAGGGGTTCATCCGCTCATTGATCACGGGAACAGAGGAAAAGCAGCCGGTAAAAACAAAGGGGGCATTATAATGTTCATAGACACCTTCGGTATTTTCATCTCCATATTTTTGGGGTTTATTGTACTCATCTCCATCATCCGCAGCATCCGTATCGTACCCAACCAGACCGCACTGGTGGTGGAGCGCCTGGGAAAATACACAAAGACCCTGGGTGCGGGTTTTCACATGCTGGTTCCGTTCATAGACAAGATACGCTATAAGCACAACCTGAAAGAACGGGCGATCGACGTCCCGGCCCAACGATGTATCACCAAGGACAATGTGCGCGTGGAGGTAAACGGAGTTTTGTATTTCAAAGTGGTGGACCCGCGGAAAGCCAGCTACGGAATCGAGGACTTCCGTGTGGGGGCCATCCAGCTTGCCCAGACCACCATGCGTTCGGTAATCGGGAAGCTGCACCTTGATACGACCTTTGAGGAACGGGGAACCATAAACGCTCATGTGGTAAAGAGTGTGGACGAGGCGTCCGATCCGTGGGGAGTAAAGGTGACCCGTTATGAGATCCAGAATATTACGGTGCCCAAGGACATTCTGCACGTGATGGAGGTGCAGATGGAGTCCGAGCGCATCAAGCGCGCCAAGATCGCCGAAAGTGAAGGGAAGATGCAGGCGCAGATCAACAAATCATTGGGGGTCATGAACGACATCATCAACAGGAGCGAGGGAGAAAAGGAACGCCTGATCAACGAGGCGGAAGGAAAGGCAAAGGAGATCCTGTCCATCACCACTGCCACGGCCTTCGGTATAGAAAAGGTTGCCGTCGCAATCAAGGAAAAAGGCGGGGAGGATGCCGTTACCTTACGGATTGCGGAAAATTATATCGCCGAGCTGAAGAAACTGGCAAGAAAAAACACGCAGCTCATCCTGCCCCTTGATCTCTCGGATATCAACTCCATCATGGGGATAATCCGCAATATCCTTAAAGGCGAGGAAATTAAGAAATAGAGGAAAAGCACTATCTAAATTTTAAGATGGTGTTATAGATATGATCGCCTAAGATCAAAACGCTCGAGGCGAATCCCACAATAAGTCCAAGTTTGGTCAGGGTATCCGTGGTTTTTGCCAAGCCGTTTTTATCGACAAACAGTACCGCCCCGGGACCGACCTCCTGGGTCAGAGCGATCTTTTGCATGGAGCCGTCACGGAAAAGCAGGAACACCCCGTGCGGATCACCGTCTTCGGTTATCCCGCCCGCCGCCAGCAGGTAATCGGACACCGTCAGACCGGACAGAAAATTCTTCTCTCCCGGACTGCGTACCTCGCCGGCCACAAAAACCTTGAGGATCATGATGGGAACTACCAGATGATCCCCGGGTTTTAACGCCAGATCGTATTTTTCATCCCTGGTTCTCCAGAGCTTCTCCACATCCACCGGGATTTTGTCATCATGGCTCTTGCGGATGATATAGCTGTCCTTGGCCCGCGCAAAGGGTGTTGGTCCCCCCAGATTGTCCAGGAGGGTCAGTACCGAAATACCGGGGAAATAGGGAACGTTTATCAGGATGGGCTTTACCATAAGCCGTATGGGCTCGCCCTCTTTAATGGGCAGGCCGAACAGGGCCCCCTCGGCCATAATCATTTCACTGCTCTCATAGGAGGAATGGATTGTTATCAAATCCCCATTATTCAACGCCACGGCTTTAGCCTGATCGATACTAACCGTTTTAATCGCGTACTTGCCTTCCTTTGCAATCTGCAATATCTCAATTTTGGAGGTAAGAGCATTGGGAAGTGTTCCCCCCGCGTAATCGAGCAGGTCCTGCAGTGTTTCTCCGGGTACCATTTCATAAAAACCGTCAAACTTCACCGCGCCCTTAAGGTGTACGATTATCTCGGCGTAGGGGATATACAGTTTATCACCCCGTTTTAAATACGGATTTTGTGACAGATCGGCGTTTACTACATAGTCGGATAAATCAAGTTTGGTTATCTTCCCGTCCCTGATCAGCTGGATCTGGCGAAAACTGGCGCCTTTCTTCAGACCGCCGGCCAGCACGATGGCGTCCGCCACCCTGTTTATGGGAATGACACTGACAAAGCCCGGACGGTTTACCCCACCGTAAATAAACACATCGTAGTGCGCGGGGACTTTCAACGCGATGTCCACATACTGCAGCGGGACACGGGAACGGATGCCGTTTACAACCTTTTTGCGCATCTCGGCAAAGGTCATCCCCTTTACGTCTATTGTGCCGATATAGGGCACGGACAGCTTATAGTTATCCTCTAAGTTCAGCGGATAACTGAAATGCCGTTGGAAATCTACTATTATTTGCAGGGTATACAGGTCGCCCGGGGTGCAATGATAATCAACCGGATTAAACAGATCAAGCGGATTTATATTTTTAGGCAGATCCTTCAGCGAAAACTGCTGGCCGAAACCGAGTTTTCTATCCTGCTCCTGCCCGTATACCGTCGTGAACATTAAAATTAATAAACAAACAAGAATTATCGCTCTCTTCATCATGGTCGCATAATATATATTTCAATATAGTCCGTCAAGTAGTAAACTATAGCACCGGCAATTCTCATTTTCAACATTTCCGCAGCGTTTATGGTAAATAATACTGTAAAGGTATAATAATATATCCTTTTATTTTCATTTAAAAAAAATCATATTTATGCATAAATGGTTACAGATTTGTTTGATAAAAAAGTTGATTTACTTGTCCGAAAAGAACAATTATAATAGAAATTGCGTTTCAGTCGGGAGACAGACAGGGAAACGGAGGTAGGAAACATAAATGAAAATAGATAAACTAATGTATAAAAAGTATTTGAAGGAGTCGGGGGCCGGCCAGACCATATTCAGTGAGGGTGATCACGGCGATGAGATGTATGTAATAGTCGAAGGTGCCGTGGAGATACGGAAGAGTACCTCCGCCTCTACCACAAAAACCCTGATCATCCTGCAGCGGGGCGATATCTTCGGCGAGATGAGCATTATTGAGGATAAACCGCGTTCGGCCACCGCCGTTACCACGGTTCCCACCAAACTACTCTGTATGAACGAAGAGTTGTTCGAGTCCGTGCTGAAAAAGAACAATGATTTTGCCTATAAGATCATCAGGATGCTGGCCGAACGCCTGCGTAAAACCAATGCCATTATAAAAAATATCATGAGTACAAACAAACAGAACCAGATTCTGACCGGTATTTACCAGTACGCCGAAGCCTACGGGACCACAACCTATAAAGGGTACCGCGTCAATATCGACCAGTTTGCGGAATGGGCGGCCGACCACCTGGGTATTCCGCCCCAGGAAACCTATGCGATTATTGAAGCCTTTCAAAAAAGAAAACTGATCAAGGCTTCCGCCCTGGGTAAGCACGAGGTAATCATCCATAAAAGATGAGTTTACTTATGAAAAAGGGGCTGCCCAAGAGATATGGGCAGCCCCTTTTTCTCCCCCTGCCACCCCTCTGGGGTGCTCCCCCGAAAACCACCTGCTGTGCAGATGGTTTTCTACTGTTCTATTACCTGTGACAGCCAGCGATAGGTATGGTTTATCTGGTGCACCAGCTCGTCACGGACGGAAGCGGAAGGTTCGTCGATAATACTCTCCAGCGCTGCCAGGCTTTCGGTCAGTGACTTATAAAAATCCAGTTCGCATGAATACCAGTAGATGCCCTCTCCGTCCGTGTTGAGGGTCAAAAACCCCAGTTTTCTATGTTTTTTCTTTTTCTGACAGAGGCAAAGCAGGTTGTCTATGTGTCTACACAGTTCATTACCCTGGGTTTGAAAAGCAAAATTCTTCTGTACGGGCCAGCGGTGGATAATGCCTTTATCTATCCTCAGGAGTCCCGCGGTTTTTAGAATGGTGTTCAAGCGCCTTCCGGAAAGTACCTCAAAGTTTTCGAAAATAATCTTACCGCGCAGGTTCTTGTAATTGGGGAGGTACTTGGGATTGAGTTTTTTTATCCCCGTTTTCAGCCGCTCCCAGGGCAGCAGGACAACCTTTTTCCCTTTCTGGGTGACGATTTTAAAGGTTTCCGCACCGATCTTGATCTGGTTGGTGTAATCCCGTTCCTTATGCCGGGGAAGCCCGCCCCTGCCCCTGTTCTTAAGCTCATCCAGGAGGGTGGGAGAGATCCGTGATATCCACTCGGGCTTCAGCGGTGAGACCGAGCGGGCATACATGCGGGAGGTTTTTACCACCTCTCCGGCCACAATATACTCCGGTCTGGTCTTGAACATCACCGATCCCGGATGGATCTGGATGTTCGCCGCGGTCAGGCTGCGGTAAATACCCTGCTTGTTTCTGATACAGACAAACTGGATAAGCCCGCGGGAAACACAGGTCAGGTAATCGGCCATGCTGCCCCCCGACTGAATGGGAATATTCATCTCGGACACAATCTCTTCCAGCTGCAGCTTGACGTTACAGATCTCATCCATCACCTTGCGGTCCAGGTAGTAGTCCTGACAGAACCGGTCCTTGTTGCCGCTGTCGTTATACAGGCGAAAGAGTTTCAGATACGAAAGAAAATCACCGTACTGGTGCTTAAAGAAATGGTGCGCCTTGCGCGCCTCCAGCTCCTCACCCTGGGGCAGCAGGAACGGGGTGTTGACCGTAAGAAAGGAAGCGGCGATCAGCACCTCTACCAACACCGAAGGATAGCGGTAAATGGCCTCCACGATAATCCGCGAATGGCGCGGCAGCATGGGGAACCTGGCCATCATGGTGCCGATGGTGGTCAGCTCCCGATCCTCATTCAAGGCTTCCAACAGGAAAAGGGTCTCAATGGCGCTGATGATGCCGGCGCGCCCCGGCGGAGAGAGAAACTCAAAGTTCTCAAAATCCCTGATGCCGATCTCGGCCATACGCATCACCACCTCGGAAAGATCGGTCCGGAATATTTCCTCCGTGGTGTACAGGGCCCTGTGTTCATAGTCCTTCTTGGCATACAGACGGAAACAGACGCCCGGCCGGGTCCTTCCGGCCCTGCCCTTTCGCTGCTGGGCCGAGGCCCGGGAGATGACCGTCTCTATCAGGGAGGAGGTAAAGGTCTTGGGATTGTAGTAGTTTATCTTTACCAGTCCCGAATCGATCACCGCCGTAATGCCGTCTATGGTAACGCTTGTTTCCGCGATATTGGTGGCCGCGATCACCTTGCGTTTGCCGGGATAATCCAGAAAAATCCGCTCCTGCTCCTGGCTGGAAAGCCTGGCATAGAGCGGCAGCAGCTCAAGCCCGCCGGCTTCAGGGAGTTCGGACAAGGCCTGTAAGCAGTCGTTAATCATCCTCACGCCGGGTAGAAAGATAAGGATGTCTCCCTCTTTTGTATTCCTGATATACTTTTCCACCGTCTCAGTGATTTTGGCCACAAGCGCGTCATAACTGTTTTCCGTCTGCGGGGGATCATACACAATCTCTACCGGGTGGATGAACGAATCGATCTTGACAATCGGGCAGTCATCGAAGTATACGGAAAAACTTTCCGGATTTATGGTTGCCGAAGAAACAATAACCCGAAAATCCGTGCGGCGCTCCAGGACGCGCTTTAACAGCCCCAGAATGAAATCGATGTTCAGGCTGCGCTCATGCGCCTCGTCCACCATGATGACGCTGTACTGCGACAGGTCATAATCGTTTTTGATCTCCTGCAGCAGGGTGCCGTCCGTCATGATCTTTATTTTGGTGGAGGGGTCGGTATTGTCCTCAAAGCGCATCTTATACCCGATGGTATCGGGGATCTGTTTGCCAAGCTGCCCGGCGATATACTCGGTAACCGATACGGCCGCGATGCGCCGCGGCTGGGTTACCCCGATAACCCCCTTCCCATTGGTCAACTCGTGAAAAAGAATCTGCGGTATCTGGGTGGTCTTGCCGGAGCCGGTAGGACTTTCCACCACCACAACCTGGTGGGTTTTAAGCGCGTCGATAATCTTTTGCTTTTGTTCATGGACCGGAAGCAGATTGGGATTCATACGCGTTTCTGGGCTCTTTCTGTCTGCATACCCCAATGCTACGGACAATAGATCGGTATGTCAATGATTTATGAATATTAATTTATACGTATTTTCTTCTGGAATAATTAATGTGCCCATAGTAGTATAGAATATATGGCCCTGCCGCGGAGTGATTTACGCCTTGATGAAAACTTTTACCGGGAGGCCGTCCAGATCCTGGAGGGTCTCCCCGTATGCACACCGGAAGAGATTACGCGAAAAATACGTAAATCCATGTATGTGGGACAGGAACAGGCGATAACGGCAACCAGCCTGATGGCTTACCGCCACCTGGCGCGGCTGCGCAATATATTTATCAAAAAGATCGATCACCGCAAGCTTCCGCCAAAAACTAATATGCTCTTCGTGGGACCTACAGGCTGCGGGAAAACCTACCTGATCGAAATCCTTTTCCGCGATATTCTGAAACTGCCCACGGTAATTGTGGATATGACCAACTACTCCGAAACCGGGTATGTAGGGCAGGATGTAACCTCGATCATCACACGGCTGCTCTATGCCGCGGATTTGAACCCTATTAAAGCCGGGTTCGGAATTGTCTGCCTGGATGAGTTCGATAAAATCGCGTCCGGACAAAACAACGCGGTGTTTGCGGGTGCCGGTACCACAAAAGATGTTTCCGGGCTGGGTGTACAGAGAGAACTGTTGAAAATCCTGGAATCCACGCAACTGGTGATTCCGCTGGAATTAAACCATGCGGACTATTCACCCAGAACATTGCTTTCATCGGCACACATTGCCTTTATTGCCTGCGGCGCGTTTTCCGGCCTCAAAGGGATTATCGAACGGGAGAACACAGAAAGCATCGGTTTCGGCAGACAGCTCCCCGCGGGGGCATATGACCGGATCGCGGTCAGCTACACCAGCAGTGACGTAGACCTGGCGAAGAATTTCTTACATTATGGATTTCTGCCCGAGTTGATAGGGCGGTTCAAACGCTACATCCCCTTCCAGGCACTTTCCCGTGAACAGCTGAAAGCCATTCTCAACGGGAAAATACTGAAGCAGTACGCACATGAGTTCGAGCTTGAGGGGATCACCCTTTCGGTTTCCGATGCGGTATTAAAACGTATTATCGAAGAAAGCATGAAAAAAGAAACCGGGGCACGGGGCCTGGAGGCAAGTTTCATCCAGTACCTGGAACAGGCGGCCTACAAAGCCTATTCGGGAAAGGATGTAAAGCAAATCCACCTGCTTTTAAAAAACGGAGAGACGGCGTTTGAGCTCTCTTAACATCCCCGACGCCGCTGCGATCTTTGATCTTATCAACTGGCAGGCGGGATTCGGTCCGCGCCATCCCGGTTCGGACGCACACCGTGCCTTTTTACAGGAGCTTGAAACTCGCTTACGACCCCATTTCGACACCTTCCACCGCCAGGAGTTTGAGATTGTGCTGAGGGGAAATCCTGTTCGCTGCGCCAATCTGATCGGGGTGAAGAAGGCCGCAACAAAACGGACCGCGCCCGGACCGGCCACGCCGCCGCTCTTAATCGGCACCCACTTTGACACGCGCCTTTTGGCGGATAACGAGCGGAACCCCGCCCTGAAACATAAACCGATCATCGGGGCCAATGACGGGGGCTCGGGAACCGCCATTCTGCTGGCGCTGGCAAAAACACTCTCGGCCGTAGAGTTTTCCCGGGACGTCTATTTTGTCTTCTTTGATGCCGAAGACGTGGGCAATATCGGCGGGTATGAGTTCGGTATGGGGGCACGCTATTTTACCCAACATCCCCTGCCCGCGCTTCCCGGTGAGGTGCTTGTTCTGGATATGGTGGGCGGAAAAAACCTGATTCTGGACATCGACATGCATATTTTTTCTCACAAGGAAAGTCTTGTGCTGGCCAGGCGGATCATCAACCTGGGGGTACGCCGGGGATTTGCCCCCTTTATCCAGAACAAACCCGGGCAGCACAAGTTCATTATCTGTGATCATATCCCTTTCCTGAAAAAAAACATCCCCTCCTTTGTACTCATTGATCTGGATTACCCGCAATGGCATACACACGGTGATCTGCCGGATGCCATGAGCAGCGAATCATTGGAAATGATTACTATTGTAGTAGCGGATTATCTGGGTGAGTTCATCGTGACCTGATAGTAGTGGACCGAATCGTGGACCCGGAATGATCGGTGTATAAGAGCGCGGGCTGGATTAATGTATCATGATTTTTGTTCCGGCTTTATTGACTCACCTTGTAACGGTTTTTTATTATTTTATAGATTGAAGCAAGCGTGGCGCTGCGCGGCCCGGAAATGCCCTCGTCCAGCAGCACGTCACTGCGGTTTGTGCGGAGCCAGGTGAACATCCGCGTACAGGCACTGTCC
>Ga0315536_1000635_pt1 | contig 17690 bp, 17 predicted proteins | sample SalMarSW160230MG_FD_203093 | JGI IMG/M metagenome (GOLD analysis project Ga0315536, IMG submission 203093) | Salt marsh sediment microbial communities from the Plum Island Ecosystem LTER, Massachusetts, United States - Salt Marsh Sediment SW1602-30 ... | reverse complement strand
AGCTGACCCTGTTGCCGGTTGTTCTCAACCTACCTTTGTTTTTTGCCGGTCTCATATTCATTTATTTATTCGAAAATACCAAGCAAAGACGGTCTTTTTATGCCAGTAATTTACTAGGTTCTGCAGTAGGAGGACTACTTTCCTACTTTTCATATGTCTATGGGATAAGAGCATTAATATACTTGAGCTTGCTCTTTTACGCAGGGGTTCTTTTTGAGCAAGTAAAAGCGAAGAATAAATGACATTGGAAAAATTACGCAACAATATAAAAAAAGATAAAACTCTTACAATTCTAACTATTTTGTATATATTATTTGTTTCTGTTTTTGTCATTTTCAATTTTTTAAGGTTCGATTATAACAACACCTTTGGTTATTTAGATCATCAATTATTCTGGGAAGCTCTTTATAGATTACTAGATGGTCAAGTGTTTTATAGAGATTTTTATTGGGAATATGGACCCTTGTATCTTATCTACAGTTTACCTTTATTTGTAATTTTAAATAAGACATTTTTAGCCTACGCTTTTATTCGAACAGTCTTTTTGCCGGTTTCCGGTCTTATACTGGCCTACTTTCTGGGACGGGAATTACTCAAAGGCAGGTACTTATTGCTTTTTCTTTTTATAAGTTCCCTCTACTCTACTCTTAATTTTGAGTCTATACGTCATCTTGTGGCCGAGCTCGGCTTAGTTCTGACAATTTTAGGCATTGCAAAAGGTGATGATAAAAAAGTATTTAGAGGCAGTATTTTTATGGGATTAGCCATCATGGCAGGCATTGAATACGCCATTATTTCCATTATAGCCTTATCTTTTTTTGTAATTTGGCACATTTACCTTAACAGGAAAGAGACAAAGTTTAAGTTAATAATTAAGGCATATTCGGGAATGTTAGCTGCTGTCGTGTTGTTCTTTGGTTTTTTAGCTGTTAAGGGAGCGCTAAAAAATTATTTCCTCTTTTTTAAAGAATTTTCCGGTTCGTTTTTTTATTTAAGCCCTTGTAGAAGCGGATTTCCAAAATTCGATAAAAACACTTTTAGCTCTTTTACACAATTTAGAAGGTTAAATCTGTACTTTTTACCGTTCATGAACCTTGCCGTTACCTCTTACTTATTTCTAAAAAGAAAAACTTTTAGAATGTCGCCACTTCTAATATCCTTATTGCTGTTTACAGGAATGGCTTATGTTAGGACAATGATAAATCCCTGTTTGAATACTATGGCCTATGGAGCAGCCCTTTTTTTATTGGTTATTATTTACATTTTGCAAAAGGAGACTAAAGATTACACAAAACTAACTATATCTGCAACGTTAGTGTGGTTCACTATTTTTTCAGCCCCAAATGGATTTCCGGAAATAATAAACTTACTAAGAAGTAAAAACACAGTTGAAACAGCTTATGTTGAAACGGCAGGCATAAACCTTGATAAGGAAAAGGCAGATCTAATAGCGCCTGTTGTCGAATATATCAAAGAAAATACTAACGAAGGAGATTACGTTTATGTCTATCCTTATGGTCCTTACAACCAGCTGACAAGAACAAAGCCTGCTACCAGCGTTATAATATCTACTCATTTTGAGTTGGCGCCCTTTTTGGTACCAAAAGTTATTGAAGATCTGGAAAGAAACAAACCTGAGTATGTTGTTGTGAATCGGGTCAACGCCTGGGGATATTTGGCGGCTATGTCAATGATCCCTCAATCCATGACCGAATATGGAGACGTTCCGATATTTGTAGCTGATCTGACTGATGTTGAGAAGTACATAAGCCAAAATTACTACATTGATAGAAAATTCGAGCAAATATGGGTGCTAAAAAGAAGAGATACGCCTGCTGAATATATTCCTCCTTATGTAAAAAAGGAAGTGAGTATCTTGAAAAGGCAAAATAAAAATTACGAAGAGATACCGGGAAATGGGTCATCAAGAAAATATTTTATTACCGGACCTAACCCTGAAAATGTCTATGTCATCGATTCTCTGAAAGATGTCAACTTAGCCAAATTTCCTATAAGAGCCGGTTTAGGAATTTTTAGATACACCTCACAGTATCTAGTACAGGTCTACTTACTAACCTTAGACGGTACTCTTCTGGATAAACGTGCCGACATTCTGTCTAATGATTGGCAAGAATTGTGGATGGAGATCAGAAAAGACGAAAGGTTGGAGAAAGGGGCACTTATTATTGTAAATATTTCAAATAACAGGGGCTTTTTCTCTCTAGGCGGTTCTCCAAGATCCATCGAAATAAAAGATCCCGAGTTTTTTGAGTTCAACCAGCTTTTGAAAAAAGATTAGACCATTTTAATATTATGATAATATAGTTTATAATAATAAGCATGGTGGATAACATTGAATCGCATACAAAGAAACCCTTTCCCAAACAGCAGGCCCTTATGGTGGGGTTTGTTTTTTTTACCATATTCGCCATATTGGGATTTCTGATATTAACGAAAAATTCAAGAGAAGCTGGTTCCACGCAAGCAAATTCATCAGACTTGGAAAATAAAGTCGATGTTGTAGATCTGGCGGAACAGGATTCACAAAAGGACAAAGAGTTAGCGCTAGACGAGACCCAAGATACTGTGATCGAAGAACCGCAGGAGGAACCTGCGCAGACATTTCCTGATCTAATCGTGAGTAACTACAAGAACTCAGACGAACCCAGGCAAAATGAGGAAATGACCGTTAGCTTTGATATAGAAAATATTGGAGATAAGGATACCGGAAAATTCAAATGGGAATGGTATTCGAACGATGATGAAGTTGGCTGCGACGACGACGTATCCTGGCTTGATGCCGGAGACAAGGAAAGCGTTGAGTGTAACTTCACTTATGAAGACTTTGGTAATTTCAATACAAAAGTTGTGGTGGACGTTGACGACGAAGTAACAGAAAGCAACGAAGACAATAACAGCAAAGAGAAAGAAATTGATGTAGCTGAAGAAGAGTATGTTGATCTGACCATAACCGAGTATTCTTTTGATCCCGTACCTGAGATGGGTGTGCCTTTTCAGGTCAGAATAGGCATCAAAAATAATGGGAACGTCAAGGCAGAGAATTTCTATTGGGAGTGGTGGCCGGCTTGGGCAAACTATGCTTGCAGGGAGAAGATCGCCACGCTGGCAGCTCACAGCGAGAAAGTAGTAACTTGTGATTACACTTATGCAGGTTGGTCAACCTATGATACAAAAGCTGTGGCCGACGCCGATAATAATATCGAAGAATCTGATGAAGACAATAATGAATACCACGAAGATGTAGTACCCATACACTAATTTACATATTCAGGAATTTTTCAGGAATTTTCGATATAATACACAGATTGTGGAAAAAACTAGGCTCAAAGCAAAAATAGCAACTTTTCTGCTGGTATTAGCATTATTCATCCCCATCTCCTATGTCTTTTTAATGACGCAATATGAAAAAAAGCTGGCCTTGGCACAAGAGAACATAGACTTTCAGGAAGCCGTTAAGAGTGATCTGGAAAAATACAGAGAAGAATATCTGGCTTATATTAACCAGGAAAAAGAGAATAACAAGCTCAAGATGATCGAAACAAAGAGTGCTTACGAATACTTATTAGCTCAGCAAGCCAGCATCATAGAACAACACAAGAAGCAGATCGCAACTACGCAGCAAATACCTCAAAGTAATGCTTCTTCAGCCACCACTAAATCATCCGGTTCGTCATCTTCAAGCGCTGTCAAGAAGACGGTGGTAAAACCTGTAGTTACAAGGAGTACAAAAACCTCATGAAAAAAGCTTTATTAGGACTAACTTTATTTCTATCTTTATTGCTGGTTTTTAGCTTAAGCACAGGATATTGGAGAATTAGTAAAAGTACCACCGGTCTAGTATTTGCGGAAGATGAAGAAGACCACGAAGAGAAAGAAGAAGATCACGAGAAGGATGAAGATGAAGAGGAACACGAAGAAGAAGATGAACATGATGACGGTTCGGGGTATAGCACGGAAGAAGTATATGTTACAGAAGAAGCTGGAGAAGAGTATGTAGACATGGTTTTAGCTCCCCAAGTCACATATGTCTGGGTCGTGGACGCAGGATACGATGTGGATTCAGACGGCGACGAGCTGGTTGATGCACTAGACCCCCATCCTGATGTGGATGAAAGGCTGCTATTTACTGATTCTGATGGCGACACTGTGCCTGATGCTCATGATCTGTGGCCGGACGAAGACGACTACCTCTATATTGAAGATTTCGATGAAAATCACAACGGTGTATTAGACAGCCATGAACAACCATAATCCTCTTCTGGTAGAAAAAGAGCTTAGAAAAGAGATCATGGCCACCGATATATATGTTGGAATCGCCATAGCGGATGTAACAGCCGAGAACATAGCAGATATAAAAGAAGATGTAGAAAAAAGTTTTGCCATTTTCAAAGACTTCGAACAAAGATTTTCCAGATTCTTACCGGATAATGAACTAACAAGGTTTAATGACAGTTCCGGGGAAATTAAAGTTTCCGATGATCTTTATTCCATGTTGCGCTTATCCCTTAAATATTTCAAAAGGACAAAGGGCATTTTTGACCCCTCCATATACTACCCTCTTCTAAAAGAAGGTTATGTTATAAGTAGCCAAAAAGGATTTAACAAAAAAAATATAGACATAAAATATTTAGGAGAGTCAGGTAAATTTTCAAAAATAAAATTTCTGGCAGAAAATACGGTTTACAAACCGGCAGATGTGAAAATTGAACTAGGAGGTATAGGTAAAGGCTATGTTGTACAAAAAGTATCAAATTATCTGCAAGAAAAGTACGCTAACTTTATAGTTGATGCCGGGGGTGATATTTTCTGCTCCGGTGTGAATATTGCTGATAATTTAGACTGCTGGGCAATTGGCATAGAGGATCCTCTTTACCCGGAAAATACTTTGGAAATATTAAAGTTAAAGGATATGGCTGCCGCTACCTCCGGAATAACACGGAAGAATTGGCGTGTGGGAAATGAGAAAAAGCATCACCTCATAGATCCCAAAAGCCAAAAAAGTGCAAAGAACGATCTTTTGACTGTTACTGTTGTGTCCGATAATGTAGTAAAGGCGGATATTATGGCAAAAAGTATTTTTATTATGGGAGAAGAAGCGGGTTTGGATCATGCCGAAAAGAATGGTGTGGCGGTCTTTATGGTCAAAAAGGATAAAAAAGTTAAAGTTAATAATATAATGGAAAGATATGTTTGGAAAAGCTAAATTATTTATCTATTTTTCAATTCTTACGGTGATCTTCTTCTTTAGCGCGGCTCATGCTCAAGATGTTCTCAAAGACAGTGACCTTGATGGTGTTTCTGATGATAAAGAGTTAAATGTATATAGAACAGATCCCAACAATTCCGATACGGATGGAGATGGTTTTAGCGATCTCCAGGAGATCCTTAATAAGACGGACCCTTTGGACAGCAAATCAACTCCGGTTGAAATTTACTATAAAGAAAATATAAAAGTTTTGGAAAGAAAAGATCCCCTGGCCTGGTACATTTCCAGGATAAGCGGCATAACTGCATTTATACTTTTAACATTTGTTGTTTGTTTTGGTTTGCTGCAGACATCGCGGGCGCTGGTAAAGATTAGGATCATGGGAGTGTTAACGGCTCAGGAAGTACACAGAACCATAGCTTGGGCAGGCCTATTCATGGTCATTTTACATTTTATGGCTCTATTTTTTGATAATTATTTTAAGTTATACATTATCGAACTTATAGTTCCGTTCACGATCCATCGTGACTTTAGATCTGTCTTAGGTTTCGACTACACATACGCCTCCGCATTGGGGATCATCGCCTTTTATACGATAATTCTGTTGATAGCAACGTCCGAGCTGAGAAAAAAAGTTATTTCTATGAAGGCTTGGAGAGCCATCCACTACGCCAGCTTTGCAGGCTATTTGATGTTTTTGGTGCACGGTTATTTATCAGGAACAGATTCCAGAGAACCTTGGATGCGCTGGATATACATAGTTTCAATGACCATGGTGTTCTCGTTCCTTTTAGCCAGAATATTCAAAAAGCGCTTGTTTTTGAAAAGACCGGAAAAAAAGCCTGAACAAAAAGAAGATTCCAAAATATATTAAAGGGTGCAGTTATCCTTGCCAAAGCAAGAAAAATAATGCACCCTTATGATCAATCTAATCAATGGAGAAAGTTAGTTTACCCTGACATCTTGGTTTTGCTAACTTGTGATCTTCACGGAGCTGTTCTTGAGAAGAGAGTATCTCTAGAGGATCTCCTCCGGTTGAACCTAAGGGCATCGAGCCTTCCCAGCAACATTCAAGGCATCGCCCTATCAGGTCTTCGCTCTCGCCACTTAAACCCATAAAAACTGGATCTTCAAGATCATCGTTGAAAGAATCAAATTCTAAACCCATTTCTTCCTCCTTTTATTCTTATTATAGTATTTGGTTGATAAGTATTATAGGTCTAGCAATTTATTTTGGCAAATAGTTCATTTCACAAAGGTAAGCGCTACGCCCCGTTTACCTATACGTCCGGTCCTGCCTATCCTGTGAATATAATCATTGTAAGTGGCCGGCTCATCAAAGTTAATGATATGAGATATATCGGGAATATCTATACCTCTGGCGGCTACATCAGTGGCTACGAGCACATCTATGACGTTTTGCCTAAAAAGAGATATAGCTTTGTTCCTTTGCCCTAAAGACCTGTCTCCGTGTATCACACCGCTTTTATGCCCTCTTCTTTGTAGCTCCCTGGCTAGTGAATCAGCCCCTCTTTTTGTTCGGGAGAAGACCAAAACCTTATCAAATTCGCTTTTGTGCAGAAGTTCGTCAAGTTTGTTTATCTTTTCACCGGTGAATTGGTAACGGATTATATCCTGGTCCACACTAGCCGCTGCGCTTTTCTGCTTGATCTCTATTCGTATCGGGTCTTTGAGTAAAGTTCTGGCAATGCCCTCAGCTTTAGAGTTCATAGTAGCCGAGAAGAACAGGCTTTGTTTTTGCTGTGATAACTTGGAAATTATCAATTCGATGTCATTTATAAAGCCCATATCCAGCATACGGTCGACTTCGTCCAAGACAATATTGTTAAAATCATGCAAATATATCTTTTTGGTTTTATAAAGATCGATCAGTCTTCCCGGTGTGGCCACAACAAATTGAGGCTCTTTCATTAAAAGCCTGATCTGATTACCATATTTTGCCCCGCCCACGATCAGCGCTTGTTGAATAAAAGTTCCTTTGGAAAAGGCTATGATCTCATTTGTGATCTGGTTGGCCAGCTCTCTGGTGGGAACAACTATCAAACATCTTTCTTTAGGGCTTTTTAAAGTCTTTGTCAGCATAGGTAGTAGAAAAGCGGCTGTCTTGCCCGAACCCGTGCTGGCCATGCCCAGAACGTCTCTTCCGGCCATTATGTGAGGTATGGCCTCATATTGTATCTTGGTAGGATTTTTATATTGCCTGCTTCTTACGTTTTCGAAGATCTTGCCATCCAAATTAAAGTGAGCAAAATCAGATCCGGCAACATAAAGGTTCTCTTCTTGGGCGGATTCTCCATTCGATACATATAATCTGGGATTTATGGCAGATCTATCCGTATATTTACCACCGGAACGCCTTCCGCCTTCGGAACGCCTTCGCCCATAATATTTTTTCCTTGAGTAATTCTTTCTATACATATTCGTTTTTGGTAATGTTTGGAAAATAAATGAGGGCTTAAGGTAAGGTGCTTACTCTAACTTTCTCTATATCTTACAGAACACCACGAGGAGTAATATACCATACTTTTAAGTTTTTGGCTTGTCGATAAAGTGATTAGTGATAACATAGTAGTATGTCCTGGTTCATATTTGCCCTCATCTCTGCACTATTTGCTGCCATCACAGCTATTTTGGCTAAGATCGGTGTGGCAGGCATTGACTCTAATTTGGCTACAGCCATTAGGACCGTGGTGATAATGATCTTTGCCTGGACGATCGTGTTTTTCCAAGGCACTTTTCATAGCCTGAGTTCCATTTCCAAGCACACACTGCTGTTTCTTGTTTTATCAGGCATTACAACCGGCATATCATGGTTATTTTATTTTAGAGCCTTGCAGTTGGGAGATGTCTCTAAAGTCGTGCCTATAGATAAGTTAAGCCTAGTTCTAACCGTAGTGTTTGGTGCCTTGTTGTTAAGTGAAAAAGTAACCTTAGCCGTTGTATTAGGAAGTTTATTGATGGCTGTGGGTGCTATTTTAATTGCACTGTAATCTAAAAAAGTTGAAAATAAATGATAGACTAAAAGTTAACATTACGTATGTTCTCCTCGTATCCCTGGGTTTGGCTAACATCCTTTCTGTATTTAGGTATCCTATATTAAATAAGATACAAAGGCTAAGCTATTTTTATCAAATACCACTAGTAGAATTTTCTAATACCACAGTAGTAATTACCGGAATATTTTTCTTATCTATTGCCGGTGGTGTAAAAAGAAAGAATAGAGATGCATGGAAAACCGCAGTTTACTTAACCATAATTTCCGGCATATCTCATTTGGTCAAAGGATTTAATTTCGAAGAGTTAGTACTTACGTTCATAGTTCTTTTACTACTTTTGAACTCGGAGAAAGAGTATAAAAACAGTTCTGAAGATCATAATGTCCTCTCAAACCTGAAAATACTTGCTGGAGATCTTCTTCTGTTCTTATCCTATTCATTCATGGGATTTTTTTTGCTAAAAAGGCATCTTGGAAAGTTAACATTTTTTAACCTACTGAGAAATCTGATATTCGATGTTTTTAATCTGTCATATAAACTAGACATTACTCCCAAAGGTAGGGCCTCATTGTTCTTAAGATCGCTTCCAATTATATTCATCATTATATTTGCTAAATTTTTATTAAAATTATTCGAAAACTATTCTAAAAAAGGAACTAATGCTGGAGCAATTGATACAATGGATGTTTTAAGACGCTACGGAAAGGACACACTGAGTTATTTTTCGACAAGTTTTAAGAAAAAGATCTTTTTAAGCGAAGATATTGATGGTTTTATATCGTATGACATATCAAAAAACATTGCTGTGGCTTCTTCCGACCCGGTATGTACACCCGCAGATGCATTTAGCTTAGCTCAAAAATACAATACTTTTTGGCACGACAGAGGAATATCTACCGCATTTATGAGCATTTCAGGAGAATATTTAGAAATATACAAAAAGCTGGATTATAAAATCATAAAATTGGGAGAAGAGGCTATCGTAAACGTAGAAAATTTTGATCTTGAAAAAGATTATCATGGAAGAAGCGGGTGGAAATTTAAAAGGGCCATACGTACTGTATCGAACGACGATATAGAATTTAATACAGCAAAGATCTCCGAACTTGATGCCGCAACCTATGCTCAAATGGTTAGTCTGAACGAAAGTTGGATCAAGGAATTTGGTGGAGGTAAGGAAAGAGGTTTTACAATGACATTGTCAAGGATACCAAATAACTTAGACCCAGATTGTCTTTTTGCTTTTGCTACCAAGAAAGCTCAGGGAAAAAGTGAGGTTTTGGGATATATGGTATTTGTGCCTATATACAAAGGAGAAGGATACTCTTTAGATGAGATGAGGCGTATAAAACATGCCCCAAATGGTTTGAATGAGTTTTTAATTGTTAAAACTATTTATCATCTTAAGAGCATAGGGCTCAAGTATCTTAGTTTGAACTTCGCTCCCCTATCTGATACTAATGGAGAAAGTACCGGGTTTTTGAAGCAGATAGAAAAAATTATTACTAAAAGGGCAGACAGAGTACTTTACATCAACTCATTATTCAATTTTAATAACAAGTTTCACCCTATATGGAAAAGTAGGTATTTAGCCTTTGAAAAAGTGACAGATCTACCTCAGCTTATTGCTGCTCTTTTAAGTCTTGAGGCTTCGGTAGAACTAGATCTTAACTTACCTAAAAAGTTTCTAGATGCTTTAAAACCATGGAATTAGTAAAAAAAGCTCCGTTTTCTAGCGCATTGTTGTCATTGGTTATCATTCTAAATATCGGCTGTAATACACTTTTTAATACCGAAACTGTAAAAAGTATTATTGATACTTACGGAGTAGTGTTTTCGAAGATAGATCATTCCATAATCTACAGGGCATTCACTATGGTTCTTTTTACAAACGGATGGCTTACTTTTATTGGTGTAATAACAATGTCCTATTTTTTATTCAGGTTCGAAATGTTAAGAGGGACCAAAGAAATAATAGCAATATTTTTTATAACGAACACACTAGGAATGATCTTTGAATATATTATAGTGATGGTATTTCTAAACTTTAGTTATTTTACTGACCTAGCTATGTCAAACGGGGAGTTTGGAGTATTTGCTGCCTATCTTTTTGTAGAACCCAACTTAAAAATAAGGAAGATATCCTTCCTAGCCCTTTCCTTATTCACTTTAGTACTTCTTTTTACACCCTTTTGGGCGGACCAACTAGCACATATCGGAGGTTTCCTAGCCGGCCTATTTTTGTACAGAACATTTTTTAAGCAATCTAACTACTCTCTTTTAAGGTGATCTCAATATCAAGTGTTTTATCTTCATTCCATCTATAAACCGAGGCCTTTACCTTATCCCCCACCCTTTTTGCATTGATAAGCTTTATGAGGTCTTCATCCACGACTTTTTTACCATCAAATTCGACAATAATATCACCCACTTGGATGCCGGCGTCTTCTGCGCTGGAGCCGGGCATTACCTCCACAATGTAAGCGCCTCTGGGGATTTCGTTTTTTATGGCCGCCTGTTCCGAGACCATGCTATACCTGACACCAAGAAAAGCTCTTTCGAACTTTCCTGTGCTGTTGAAATTATCCAAAGCCTCCTTAATGACATTTATGGGGATGGCAAAGCCTATATTTTCCGCGTTTCTTGAGACAGCTACATTTACCCCTATGACCTCTCCGCACTTGTTAAGTAAGGGACCGCCGGAATTACCGGGATTTATAGCGGCGTCGGTTTGAATAATGTCGTCTAGAGATTCCACAGACTGTCCAAGGCCATCACTGGTGGTTATGCCCCTGCCCAGGCCTGAGATGACACCGGTAGTAACAGTTTGTCTGAATTCTCCTAAAGCAGTGCCAATAGCAATGACCTCGTCCCCCACTCTATTTTGATCAGAATCTCCCAGCACTATTTGGTCTACACTAAAGTCTTTGACCTGCAGAATAGCCACATCATTGGCCGGATCTCTGTAGATCTTGGTGACTTCGTATTCATTATTGTCTTTATCGATGACCTTATATTCTGCCGTTAGATCAGCCACCACATGCTTGTTGGTAATAACGAACCTGTCTTCACCTACTACAAAACCTGTTCCTATATCTTGTTGGATCTCCTCGTATTCAGTAGGAGTGCCGGGTCTGAGATTAAAGAAATTAAAAAGGCCGAAAGGTTGCTGAGGATTAACCTTAGGTTCCAGTTTTTTAATAGAAACGGTGACTACGGAATTAGAGACTTTTTCTGTAATGTTAGCTACACTTTCATTACAACTTGAGAGGTCAAGATAGTCTGATCTGGAAGATTCCCGGTAAGAGCTGTTGTTATTGTTCGAAAAATACTTATCAAATATGCCTAAAGAATGATTCCTTTCCAGAATAACACCGGTGGCTATGGAGGCAATAACTATCACAAAGGATGAAAACAGAGATATCAACCATATAAAAAGTATCCTAGTTTTGAATATTTTAGAAAATATAGACATGTTCTTTTTGATTAAAGACTGTCAGCGTTTTGGTGACTGGCGAATCAACTATGCTAATCTAGCAGACTGAGGGTCTGTTTGTCAAGAATGGTAAGTAGACTAGAGGTTCAACCACGTGATGGAAAATTGCAAAACAGTGGCAAAAGAAACCCAAGCCAAATATGGTATTTGAGCCAAAGCAACGGTCTTGTTGTATTTATAAACGCTTTTTATGGTCCACAACAAAGAAAAGAGCACAATTGATATGTCTAGGGCAGCTAAAATATTACTTTTTAGGCCAAACTGGATAGGTGTAAAAAGAAAATTTGAGATCAAGTTAATTATTAAAGGATAAGCAAGATCTTTTGGCAGCTCTTTTTTGATTATTTTGTAAAAAATATAACCAAAAGTGGCAAAAATTATCACATATAATACTGCCCATACAGGCCCAAACAGCCACGAAGGTGGTGCAAAGAACGGTTTTTTAAGCTGAGCGTACCAACTGTAGTTATCCATGCTAACTCAACCTTTTCATAATAAAAAAACTGATAACAGAGACCAAAGCACAAACAAATGATCCCCATAAAATATCGATCACTACCACAGCAAATGGCCAGTTCTTCAAAGTGGCAAAATTTGTAAGATCGTAAGTGGCGTAGGTGAAAAAGCCAAAAAGTGCCCCCAAGATCAGGGCCGTCTTGAAAGAATCTTTATGCAAGGCAGGATCTATGGAAAATATAATAAGCCCCACTGTAAATAATAAGTAAAAGATCAAAGCGGCTAAAAGATTAGGCTTATCCGTCATAAGATGCCCGATGTATTTTTTATACACAGCTTGAGACGTCAAATTGAGCCAAATGAGATCGATAAATAAGAAAACAGGCGCAGTTATTAAGTAAGTTACTAAAAATTTGGGCATGGCCACATTATACAGGATAAACTTAAACTTAATTACATTGATTTATAAGACTGCTACAATAAAACCATGAGTTTTGAGAAATACACTGCCCTTTCTCCCGACGAAACTCTGCAAGAGCTTGACGTAACTTTGGAGAAAGGTCAAAGTCAGCACGAGGTAAAGAAATTACTGGAAATTTACGGTGAGAACAATCTAAAAAAGGATGAAGTAAGTTGGTACCACATTCTTATTCGACAATTTAAGTCCGCTTTTGTTTACATCCTTCTGGCCGCTACGGCGCTAATGTTCATATTAAGACAGTACATAGACGGATTATTTATTATTGTTTTTGTCATTTTGAACGTTCTGCTCGGGTTTTTTCAGGAATTTAAATCAGAGCAAACCACCAAACTTCTTAGAAAGTACACGAATAAAAGAGCTACAGTCATCCGTGACAGCCAGGAAGCTGTCATTGATGCTACGGAGCTTGTTCCCGGAGATATAGTCCTCGTAGAGACCGGAGATATTGTACCGGCAGACCTGCGTTTGGTTAGTGTGAACTCACTTTTGATAGATGAATCAACCTTGACCGGTGAATCGTCCGAGGTGAGAAAACAGACCGATCTACTTAGCGAAGTGCACAAAGATGTTTACAAAGCCCTGAACGTAGCTTTTTCCGGCACAACCGTGGTCGAAGGCAAGGGTGTTGGTGTGGTGGTGGCCACAGGAGCAGAGACCCAGTTTGGAAAAATCGCCAAACTTACAACAGAAAAAGATGAGACCAGTGCTTTTGAAAGGCAGATCAATAAATTTAGCAAGTTCATTTTATATTTGATATTGGTTACCTTAATGCTGGTTTTCACCGTGCATGTTTTTTTTAAAGGCACATTATCGATCTTTGATCTCTTATTGTTCTCGATAGCTTTAGCGGTGAGTGTCATTCCTGAAGCCATGCCGCTGGTGACCACCTTTTCTCTATCTTTGGGAGCATCAAAATTAGCTAAGAAAAAGGTGGTGGTAAAAAGACTTTCCGCCATTGAAGATCTAGGCGGTATCCAGATCTTGTGTACGGATAAAACAGGTACTATAACAGAAAATAAACCTGTGGTTACGGAAATATATTCTGATGACCACGAAGAAACCCTGCATTTAGGTCTTTTAGGAGCCTCATCCCTTGACGAAAAAGGAAATCCAAACAATTCTTTTGACATTGCCTTAATAAATAAAATTGGTACCAAATATAGGAATCAGCTAAAAGATACGGAAAGACTTTTTGAGATACCTTTTAATCCTAATCGAAGAAGAAACAGCGCCCTTGTGGCCTTTGGTGAAGATAAAGAACTGATCGTCAGAGGTGCCCTTGAGGCGGTGCTGCCGTACATCGAAAATCTATCTCAGGAAAAAAAGAACGAAATTATGACTTGGGCAAAAAAAGAAGGCGAAAAAGGCAGAAGGACCATTACTGTAGCCAAGAAGTCGTTTGCAGGTGGTGAGTATCAAGTTTCAGAAGAAGAGCACGGCTTGAGCTTTGCCGGAGTCATCTCGTTCGAAGACCCCATTAAAAAGACTACCTATGATGCTATTAAAAAAGCTAATGATCTTGGTGTAACAACAAAGATAATCACAGGCGATAGTGTAGAAGTAGCTGCTGCGGTAGGAGTAGAGGTGGGAATTGCCGAGGATCTTTCAGACGTCATAAAAGGAGAGGATTTTGACGCCTTACCCAAGCAGAAGCAGTTAGAAGTGGCCACAAAGATCAATGTCTTTGCCAGAATGTCACCGGAGCAAAAATATAATTTAATAAAACTGCTGCAAGAAGATTATGAAGTTGGTTTCTTAGGCGAAGGTATCAATGATGGTCCGGCACTTAAAGCTGCCGGGGTTTCCATTGTGGTTGATAATGCTTCCGACGTTTCCAGAGACGTGGCTGATATCATTCTGCTTAAACACGATCTCAAAGTCATCATTGACGGCATTGAGCTTGGACGAATGACCTTTGTTAATGTCACTAATTATGTGAAGGCTACCCTAGCTTCTAACTTTGGCAATTTCTATGCCATGGTGTTTGTTACGCTTCTCATAGACTATCTGCCTATGCTGCCGGTGCAGATCTTACTGGTAAATCTTCTCTCCGATTTTCCCATGATCTCCATAGCCACGGATAATGTGGACCGGAAAGATATCCATAACCCAAAGACATATGCCATGAAGGAAATGCTCCTTTTAGCCACCGTATTGGGTTTAGTAAGCACAGCCTTTGATTTTATGATGTTCGGCATATTTAAAAATTACGGAGAGAGCGGTTTACAAACTTATTGGTTCATTGGAAGTATATTAACAGAGCTCATACTTATCTATTCGATAAGAACTAAGGACTGGTTCTTTAAAGTAAAGAATCTTCCCTCAATGCCCATATTTTTCCTAACTATCGCGGCGGCCATCATTACAATTGTTGTCCCCTTTACCACCTTCGGTGCTGAAGTCTTCAGTTTCATCGTACCTAAGTATAGAGTGTTGCTATTGATCTTTGGTATTGTGGTGGGATATTTTGCCAGCACTGAAATTGTAAAGAGGTTGTATTATAAGTATCTGGCGGTTTCTACGTAGAAATCAGTAGAAGTTATACTTTGTAAAAAAGCATTTTTTCTCTCTTATGCAATAAATGCAATTTCATAAAGGTAAAAGTGTTCGAAATGACAACCGTGCCCTTGTTGGCCTCTTTTAAGATCTTATTCTCAACTCGTTCCATCATGCCTGATATTCCATATATATAGATTGCATCACAACTATTCAGCTCAGCGTTAAAAAGCGAGGCATACCTAATTGATATAAATTTACCTTTTTTAGACAATTTTTTATGAAACAAGGAAATGAGATATAAAAAAGGATTATTTTCATAACCCGTAACGTGCAGATCTTTGCCGGCTAAATTTAACAACAAATTACCGTCTCCGCTGCCCAGGTCAACCAGTGTTCTTACATTGTGGTTACTAAGTTCCTCTTTAATGATGGAAACATCTTTTCTTCTTGTGTGCACAAAAGGGGCAGTGTGGTCGATAGCGTTTAAAAAACCTAAAAAAAATGTAGATACAAACGCTACCGTGATCATTAAAATAAGTGAATTTAAAAACATAAACAAGTTAGATTATATTCTAAAACTGAATGCTTGACATGTATTCGAATGAGTGTATATTGTTCTCCACGTCTCTCTTCCAAAGAAACGTAACGAGTCCAGCAACGAGGCAACTCAATGCCACTCCCAGAGAACTAACGGTGACTTCGGTTACCCACGGTAATCTTTGGAACTGAACACTAAGGTAAAGGAAAAATATTGCTGTTAAATGCAATACGATCCCTACTAGAAGCGAAAGCTCCTACTCCCTTAAGATCAGTTGTTACACCTCGAGGATAGTTTTTATAGTCACGGAGCGCCTTAATAAGCACCCTCCTCAGAAAACTACATAACATAACCGCAAGGTTATCTTATGAAAGCTCTGGACCTGGACCAGCCAAATCAGCTGAATCCATTTGTGACAACCCATGAAGGATAAAAGCGAAAGTCGTAGATAGCCTAGAGGCAACTCAGAGCTACCTTCAACAGAGTAAAATCTGCTGAATCTAAGGACCTAAGGTAAAGGAAAAATATCGCTGCTAAAAGCTGCAATATCATCCCTACTAGGAACGAAAGTTTCTAACCCCTTAACCCTAGATATGACGACCGACAGGATAAAAATAAGACGAGGGAAACAGAGCTAGTTTCGAAGAATGTATACGGATTATGGGAACAAGATGACTGCGCAAGCACTCACCCCCAAAATTTGTACACGTTCCCGAAGCTAGCTTTACCCTTTTTTAACGCTTTATCAAACCTCCATTATTTGTTATAAATTGTTGGTATGAATGACACAGCTGTAATAATTGACGGAAAAAAGATGGCCGAGGAAATCCTTAAAGACATTAAACTTAAGACCGCCAACATAAAGGTACCCCCTACACTGGCCATAATTCTTGTTGGCAACGATCCGGCTTCCGAGATATATGTAAAAGTAAAGAAGAGAGCTTGCCAAAAAGTAGGTATTTTTTGCCAAGTTCATTCTTTTGACGAAAAAATATCTGAAAGTGATGTTGTCGATCTGATCAAAATTTTGAATGCTAATAAAAATGTTGCGGGAATCATCGTTCAGCTACCGCTGCCGGACGGTTTCAACACAGATCATATAATAAATGCCATAGCCGTGAACAAAGATGTAGACGGTCTTACAGAGAAAAATGTAAAATTCATACCGGCAACGGCCAAGGCGGTGTTGAAGATAATTGAGTCGTTTGGCATAGTATTAAAAGGTAAAAAAGTTACGGTGATTGGTAGATCAAAACTTGTCGGCAAACCTGTAGCAGAACTATTAAGTAAATACGGTTGTGAGATAGCGGTTTGCCATTCGAAAACAGTTGATCTAGGCACAGAGACAAGAAAGGCTGATATTATAGTCTCCGCAGTGGGAAAAAGGGACCTGGTTACCAAAGATATGGTGAAAAAGGGTGCCATTATAATTGATATAGGAATCACCAGAGACGATGGAAAATTATACGGAGACGTTAGCTACGATGTAAGAAACGTTGCCGGATATATCACACCTGTGCCCGGAGGTGTTGGACCTCTCACTGTGGCTTGTTTACTGGAGAATGTGGTTGAGAGCTCTCCGCGCTTTTGAATTAGTTGAAAGTGTATAATTAGCCCATGAAAAAATCATTACTTCTATTTATATCATTGATCATACTTGGCTTAGTAGCCTACACAGTAGCGAAAAAAGCTGAAATGGGTAAAGGTTCGGTTGCAGAAGAGAGCAAAGAAATTTCTCATGATGAAACTAGCGACTCCAATGCTCAAGTCGCTAATCCCGCCTCCGTCTTTTGTGAAGAAAATGGCGGTACTCTTGAGATGATCACTGGGACCGACGGCAGCCAGTTCGGGCTGTGCCATATTCAAGACTATGCTTGTGAAGAGTGGACTTTTTACCGAGGGGAGTGCGATGTTGAGGGTGATGCTCTTAAGGTGAGGCAGGAGTTGATTGCAAAAGGCCTAGATCTTGATAAAAG
>Ga0315536_1000632_pt1 | contig 17697 bp, 14 predicted proteins | sample SalMarSW160230MG_FD_203093 | JGI IMG/M metagenome (GOLD analysis project Ga0315536, IMG submission 203093) | Salt marsh sediment microbial communities from the Plum Island Ecosystem LTER, Massachusetts, United States - Salt Marsh Sediment SW1602-30 ... | reverse complement strand
CCTTTTCCAGCCGCCGACTTTCCGGGCGGTGCATCGCGCGCTGTGTCCCGGCGGGGTGTGGATCATCCTCCCCACGGCCTTCCCCGAAGGGTTCGCACGGCGGTGGCTGCCCGATGAAAAAACGCTGCCCTCCGGCGGATTGTGGGTTGCATTATTCCGGCAGATGGAGGATTGCGGTTTTCGTGTACGGATGGAAATCCTCCGCCGCCCGCGCAGCCGGGTGCTCATAATACTCGCCGAAAAACAATAAGTTTTTCCACAAAGCCCTGCCCCGGCTTCGCCGGGCGGGGCCATGGGAGCACGAAGGGGAACCTGAAGAACACAAATATTTTTATTATTCGTTTCCAAACATATACATGATTTAGGAAAAGGAACAGACCTTTTTTGCCAGCCCATCCTACCCCTCCGTGGCCTGCGCGGATTAAAACAACCAACCAGTCCCTATTACGCAAAAGCCTCCCCACGGATCGGAGGAATCCGCAGGGAGGCCGAGAGGATTTGTAGAGGATCGGTCGTACCTACGAGCGGTTGTTCTTCAACCGCAGGAACGCCGGGAGTTCACGGTCATCCTCACCGTCAGCCATCCCGGAATAGACCGGCATGCTCGGCCGGACCGAGACTTCCATCGGGATCGCAGGGCTGATCCGCCGGGGGGAGATCGAGACGCCTCCCGAGGCATGGGAGCTCGGCAGAGTCATCTGCGACACCTTGTGCGGTGTCGGCCGCGCGAGGATCCGGTCCAGCTTGCGGGTCACTGCCGGCTTTTCGAAACCGGTCGCTATGACGGTGATCCGCATCTCGTCGGTCAGGCTTGGGTCGATCACCGCGCCGAAGATCAGGTTGACATCCGGGTGCGCGGTTTCCTTAATAATCGCCGCCGCTTCGCTGACCTCGAGCAGGCTCAGGCTATTGCCGGCGGTGACATTGAAAATGACACCGCGTGCGCCGTCGATCGTAATATCGAGCAGCTGGTTGAAGATCGCCTGTTCGGCCGCTTTCTTCGCCCGGTCTTCGCCCGAGGCGCGCCCGACCGCCATCAGCGCCGCGCCCCCTTCCTGCATGACTGCGCGCACATCCGCAAAATCGACGTTAATCAGGCCGGGGACGGTGATGAGTTCGGATATCCCCTGCACGCCCTGGCGCAGGACATCATCCGCTGTGCGGAAGGAATCCTGAAGCGTAGCCCGTTTGTCGGTCAACTGGAGCAGACGGTCGTTGGGAATCACAATCAACGTGTTGACCTGCTCCTTGAGATGGGTGATGCCCTCATCGGCCGTATGCGCGCGGCGGTTGCCTTCAAATGTAAAGGGCTTGGTGACCACGCCGATGGCGAGCGTTCCGGCCTCCTTGGCGATCTGCGCCACGATCGGCGCCGCCCCGGTCCCCGTTCCGCCGCCCATACCGCAGGTGATGAACACCATATCCGCGCCCTTGAGCGTTTCGTACAACTCCTCCGCGGATTCTTCCGCCGCCTTCTGTCCCATCTTCGGATCGCCGCCCGCCCCGAGCCCCTTAGTGAGCTTTTCGCCGATCCGGACGCGGGTGGGCGCGTTGGACAGCAGCAGGGCCTGGGCATCGGTGTTGACCGCCACGAATTCGATCCCTTGCATGTTCTCGGCAATCATCCGGTTAACGGCATTCTGCCCGCCGCCTCCCACGCCGACCACCTTGATTCGAGCAAACGCCTCCGTTTTCTGTACTGACGACATGGATCCTCCTCTCAGATATGTGTTTCGGTTTGTATCCGGCCCGGGCAAACTGCTTCTCCGTGCCCGCAGGCCTCCGCGCGGCTCCTCCGCCGGTGCGGGTATGCTAAGGTGCCATTCCCTTCAGGATCGTCTTGATGAAATCCTGTACTTTTTTACCGACATCCGTACCTTCACGACTGCGGGATTTATGCGCCGGTCGTACCGACGCCAGTCCCTGCACTTCCTTCTGCAGCCAGATCAACAGGCCCACGCTCGTGGCATAGGCCGGGCTGTTCAATTGATCCACCAGCCCCTTGAGTTCTCCCGGATTGGCGACCCGCACCGGCAGGCCGAGAGTCTGGCTCGCCAGCAACCTGACCCCGGGCAGCAGGCTTGCGCCGCCTGTCAGCACGACTCCCGCCGGCAGGTAATTCAACATACCCACCCGGTCGATTTCCTGCGCGACCATGGAAAAGATCTCTTCCATGCGCGGCTGGATGATCGAGACGAGGTCGGAACGCAGCACCTGTGCCGGCGCTTCCTCGCCAAACAGGCGGACCATGAAGCTCTCGCCGGGTGTGATCTCCGAGCCGAGTGTGTGCCCGTGGGCCAGTTTGATGGATTCGGCCACTTCGACGGGCATGCGCAATCCGTGGGCGATATCGGCCGTAACGTGGTTCCCGCCGACCGGCAGCACCGCCGTGTGGCTGACGGTTCCCTCGTGATAGATCGCCAGGTCGGTCGTTCCCCCGCCGATATCGACCACGCCCACCCCCATCTCGCGTTCCGTCTCGCGCAGCACGGCTTCGGCTGACGCGATCGGGTTCAGGACAAATCCTTCCACTTCCACGCCGCAAATCTGGACGCACTGGGCAAGGTTGCGCAGCGCGGTCGAAGACGCGGTGATGATGTGCGTTTCCATCTCCAGCCGGAACCCGTGCATGCCGATCGGATTGCGGATCCCTTCCTGGCCGTCGACGACAAAGCCCCGCGGGAGCACATGCACGATCTGCCGGTCGTACGGGACGGCAATGGCGCGTGCGGCTTCGTTCGCCCGGGCCACATCCTCCGCCGCAATGATTTCCCCGGCTACTCCCACTACGCCGCGGCTGTTGATCGAGGAAACCTGGGCCCCCGCCAAGCTGATCACCGCCGACGCAATTTCGTACCCCGCCGTGCGCTGGGCTTTATCGACCGAGGCGGCGATGGCACGGGCCGCTTCTTCCACGTTGACCACAACCCCGCGCTTCAATCCGTGCGAAGGTTCAATCCCCACGCCGATGATCTGCAGCGAGCCGTCTTCCAGCTCTTGCGCGACCAGCGTGCAGATTTTCGTCGTGCCAACGTCGATCCCGGTGTACAGGTTTACATTCATCCTATCCGCATCCTTGCCGCGCCTCTACCGGCGGTAGAAAGGCTGCCGCAGATTCTCAATGCTCACCATCCCCGGCCGGATTCCCCTGCCGGTCAACGAGTCCATCAGGCGGCGGTACACGTCCAGTTTCTGGTCGATCATTCCCGAATTTCCGAAATACACCATCCAACCGCCCGGATCCATCATCCCCAAGCCGTGCCCGGCATCGTAGATCAACGGCGTGCCGGAGGGCAGCGCCACCGTCAGTTCCAGCGCGTGCACGACGACCGCCGGATCGATATCCGCCTCGCCGTCGAACGCGATCGGCAGCCCCATCTCCCGCACTTCCAGCCGGACCAGATCCGTGCGATCCGCCAGCGCCGGGAAAAACACACCCTCGGCGTCGACCCAATAAGAATTCGTTTCCTGGACCCACAGCAGGATCGGTTCGCGTTCCTGGACGGTCACCGTCACCGCGCCATCGAAATCCACGCTGACCGAGGCGTTCCGCACCGCCGGGATTTTCCGCAGGATCTCGCCCTCCGCGAAGGCGGGCGAGATCAGGAACATGTTGCTCCCCGGCAATGCCGAGGCGGTCAGGATACTGTCGGCGGAAAGGTACTGTACCCCGCGCACCAGCGGCGCCTCAACCCGGAACATCGGCGCCGTGAGCAGGAAGAGCAATCCCGCGCAGGCCAATCCGGAAAGGATCGTGGCCAAACCGCGCGGCGAGAAGGAAAGCATCAACCCCGGCAATTGCACTTCCACCCCGGGATCCGCCAGGGGGATGTTGTACATGCGCTGCACACGCGTGGCCGGGCCCCGCGGCCGGATTTCCCAGACCGGCTGCGGCGCGGCGGTGCGCGGCGCAGCCGCGCGGGAACTCCAATTCAAGCTCCGCGCCGTCGGCTTTTCCCGTTTCCGGCGCAGCTGCTCCGCCCGTGTAATTTTTTCCTGCTTCCGAACGCCGATGGCCATATCCGCCTTCCAAATCATTCCTTGAAATAGTCTGTCATGCTGAGTGCGTACCCTCGCAGGGCTGGCATTCAGGATGACAAGGGAACTAATTCTTCCTGAAGCTTCGTTCGCTTGTCGTCCGGTCCGCATGCCGCTCGAGCGCGAGCTCGATCAGCCGGTCCAATAGCGCGGGGTATGCCAGCCCGGTTTGCTCCCACAGTTTCGGGTACATGCTGATGGTGGTGAACCCCGGCATCGTATTCAATTCGTTGATGTACAAGTCACCGGTTTTCCGGTCCAATAGAAAATCCGCCCGCGAAAGTCCGGCGCCGTCGATCGCGCGGTACGCTTCAACCGCCATCCGCTGCACCGCGCTGGTTTTTTCCTCCGGGATCGGCGCCGGAATAAGCAGCTGCGACGTCCCGTCGACGTATTTTGATTCGTAGGAATAGAACTCGCGGCTCGGGATCACCTCGCCCGGGATGGATGCCTGCGGGTGCTCGTTGCCAAGCACGCTGACCTCGATTTCGCGGGCATCGATGCCGCGTTCGATCAGGACCCGCCGGTCGTAGCGCGCGGCTTCGGCCAGCCCCTCAACCAAGTCGGAGCGATTGGCGCAGCGCGTGATGCCGACCGACGAACCGAGGTTGGCCGGTTTGGTGAAGACCGGATACGGCACCGCGGCTTCCGCCCGCCGCAGCACGGCGTCGAGGTCGTGGGCGATCTCGCCGCGCGTACAGAGTATGTACTCCAGCATCGGCAGGCCGTGCGCCCGCATCAGCTGCTTGAAGAGCGCTTTATCCATCGCCACCGAAGAAGCCAGAACGCCGGCGCCGACGTAGGGAACTTCGGCCATCTCGAGCAGGCCCTGAAGCGTGCCATCCTCGCCGAACGTCCCGTGCAGCACCGGAAAAATCACATCCACCTCGCGGCACAGCCGCAGATGAAGCTCCTCGTCGCCGTTGTTGGATTTGATCTCCCAAATACGCGCCGGCCCCGGTTCGGCCAGCATTGCCGCGCGCGGGGATTTCCGGTTGCGGGTAGTGAGCGTTTGCATCACATCCCCGCCCGCGACCCACTGCCCCTCGGGCGTGATGCCGATCTCCGTCACCTCATAGCGCGAGCGGTCGAGCGCACCCAGGACCGATTGGGCCGACATCAGGGAGACTTCATGTTCGCCCGAGCGGCCGCCGTAGATCACGCCGATGCGCAATTTAGCCATGGGTCCCTCGCGGCGATTCCGGCCAATCGCCGGCCATCACGATCTCCGGCTCGAGCGCGACCCCGAATTTCTCGCGAACCGTCGTGCGGACCAGGTCCATCAGCGCGCGGATATCCTCGGCCCGGGCGTCGCCCAGGTTGACGAAGAAGTTCGCATGCTGCTGGGAAATCTCCACGTTGCCCATCCGGTACCCTTTCAATCCCGCCGCCTCGATCAGCCGTCCGGCGTGATCCCCGGGCGGATTCTTGAACATCGATCCCAACGACGCGCCGGTCGGCTGGGCCGCCCGCCGCCGGGTCAGGAGCTCGCCGACTTTAGCAACGGCTTCCGACGGTTCGCAGCGGGTCAGTATAAATTCGGCCGAAAGCACAACCGCCTGTCCGGGGCATTTACGGAGCATGCTCGAACGGTAGGAAAAATCCAATTCTGCGGGCTTCACCAACCGCCGATCGGCCGAAACACCCGGCTTTTCATGCGATTCCATACGTTGCAAGATTTCTACCACCCGCAGCGATCCGGCGGTATCGCCGCCGAAGGCGCCGGCATTGCCCACCACCGCCCCGCCGACGGTGCCCGGGATCGTGGCCGCCCACTCCAGCCCGGTCCACCCAAGCTGCGCCGCCTGGCGTGCGATTGCGCCGATCGACGCGCCGGACTCAGCCCACACCACCGCGGTATCCTTGGAGCCATTCTTCCCCGGGCGGAATTCGAACCGTTTGGCCCGATTGAACAGCACCAAGTCGCGGCAGCCGGCATCCGAGATAAGAGTGTTCGATCCGCTTCCAAGGACGAAGAATGGAATCTCCTCCTGCCACAGCCACTGCGCGGTCTGCGCCAGTTCGTCGGTATCGGCTGCTTCCACCAGCGCATCCGCAAGCCCCCCCACCTTGGCCGTGGTCAAACGCCCGAGCGGCACCTCCTCCTGCATGCGGCTTCCAAACTGACGGCGCAGTTTTTCCAGCGGCAGGATCGGGGACCGGATAGCGGCGCCGCGTTCGGCATCGATCACCCGCATCCGGCGTAAAACTTCCTCGCCTACGCGATTGGCATCGCCCGCGCTGAGCATAACCAGCACGTCACCGCAGCGCAGTTCACGGGTAAGGTACGGGACCGCTTCCATCAAACCGGGAATATAGACCGCCTCTGTGTTGGTCATCGCGCGCACCACCTCCTCAATCGGAAACGCGGCGTCTATCGGCTCGCGCGCCCGAAAAACGGGAAGCACAACCACCTTGGTGGCATCCCCAAAGGCCTGCACAAACTCCTTCTCCAACACCCTCGTCCGGGAATAAGTATGCGGCTGCCATACCGCCCAAATCCGGCTTTCCGGGTAGCGCTGACGCGCCGCGGAGAGCGTTGCCCGGATCTCGCTGGGATGATGGGCGTAATCGTCGATCACGGTAATTCCGCAGGCCTCGCCCATAATCTCAAAGCGCCGTTCCGCCCCGTGATATTGGGAGAGGGATTTCGCGGCATGCGAGAACGGCACGCCGCACAGATCCGCCGTGCACAAGGCGGCCAGCGAATTGCAGACGTTATGCATTCCGGGGAGGCGGATCCGTACGCGGCCCATGACCTGGCCGCCGCGCACCGCCAGGAAATCACTGCCGCCCTCGGCGTTGACCTGGATCTGCGTCGCCTGCCAATCCGCTTCCATGTCCACCGCGTAGGTATAGACCGCCGTTTGCGGATGGCTTTGCTTATATGCGTCCACCACGCGGATCGCCCCCGGGGAATCCGCGCAGACCACCACCGAACCGCCGGACTGCACGCGGTCCAGGAATTCCGCGAACGCCCGGTACAGGTCCTCGATCACCGGATAGCAATCGGGGTGATCGTGTTCGACGTTGGTCAGCACCGCGATCCACGGGGAAAGCCCGAGGAAGGCACGGTCGTATTCGTCGGCTTCGATCACAAAATAATCGCCCTTCCCCGCCCGTGCGTTCGAGCCGCCGAAGTCCGTGAGCGCGCCGCCCGCGATGAAAGACGGATCCAGGCCCTGGCGGACCAGCACATGGGCGATCTCGCCGGTGGTCGTGGTTTTTCCGTGCGTTCCGGAGACCGCCACGGTGCGTTTGCCCTGGGTGAGCGGGCCGAAGAATTCCGAACGTTTGTAAACAGGGAGCCCCGCGCGCCGCGCCGCCGCCACCTCGACGTTGTCTTCCTTCACCGCCGAGGAGACGATGACCGCATCCGCGCCGCGAAGATTCTCCTCCGCGTGTCCGACCGTCACTTGCGCGCCAAGGTCGCGCAGAGAATCGAGAAAGGTGGATTCCGCCATGTCCGAACCGCTCACCAGCTCACCTCGTTCCAGGAGCAAACGGGCAATCGCCGAAAGCCCCGAACCGCCGATGCCGACCAAGTGGTAGTGCATATCACACGAAAACCACGATCACAAAGATGAATGCCACCGCCACGGCGACAAACACCCACATCTCGCCGAGAAGCACCGGGGGCATGTACTGCATCATCGCGACAATTTCCGGGCTCTTGGCGCTGGCCAGCGCCGGTTCGAACCCCGGGAACGGATACCCCGCCTTATGCAGGAAGAACCACAGGCTTCCGATCAGCAGGGCGCCGTTCAGCGCGCCCAGCACGATCCCCAGCAGCCAATCCTGCAGCCTTTCGCGCAGAAAGCGCTCGGCCGGGATCCACGGCAGGCGCGGAGTCAGGTACCCGAAATACGCCAGCATCACAAACACGCCCGCCCGCACACCGAAGACCTCCGGAGGGGCAAGCGATGAAAGCAGCCCCGCGGCGTATTTATCCAACAGCATGTTGATGAACATCGCCAGCACCAGGGAACAGGCAACCAGCAGTTCCTTGGCCCAGCCGCGCAGCGAGCCGATCACCGCGAAGAAAACCACCATCAGCCAGAACACCATGGGCATGGTCATGGCGGGTTACTTCGGGCCTTCCTTAACCGCCGCGATGATTTCTCCGGCCAGCTTGAGCGAGGCATTCTTCTGGTTGATCTTTTCCAGCACCTTGCGCATGTCCTTGCGCCGGGGTTTATCCGCCATCAGGGAGAGCACTTCCGCCGCCATGCTTTCGGAAAGCGTCTCGTCCGGGAGCACCACCGCCGCACCCTGGGATGCCAGGTACTCGGCGTTGGTCCGCTGATACCGCCACGCATGCGGGTACGGCACCAGGATCGACGGCAGCCCGAAATGCGGGTACTCGCCGAGAACCGAAGCGCCCGCGCGCGAGACGACCACATCGGATGCCGCCAGGGCCCCGCCCATCTCCTCGTGCACGTAGGGGTAGGTGTGGTAGCGGGCTTTCTGCCATTTCGGCAGGTTATGCTGCACTTTCTCCACTTCCGGCCAATCGAGGGTTCCCGTTATATGTATCACGTGCATCTCCTCCAGCAGCTTCGGCAGAGCCGCGACGAGCGCCCGGTTGATCGTCCGCGCTCCCCGGCTCCCGCCGAAAGCCAGCAACACCGGCTCATCCGCCGGAATTCCGAAGGTTCTCCGCCCACCCGCGCGCGAAGCGGTTAACACTTCTTCGCGGAGCGGATACCCGGTGACGACCACCGGCGCGCCCTTCGGGTAATAGGCGGCGGAACGGTCGGTGGTCACTGCGATCCGCCGGGCAAACCGGGCTCCAAATTTCGCGGCCAGCGCCGGTTCGATATCCGGCACGTACACCACAACCGGGATTTTCCGCAGCCAGGCCGCCGTCACGACGGGTGCCGTCAGATACCCGCCGGTCGCAAACACTACATCCGCCTGAAACCGCGCAAGTTCGCGCCAGGCTTCTACCATCCCCAACATCAGCCGGACCGCATTTCCCGGCGCCGCCGTCCACCCCACCCCGTGCATCCCGGCGGCATGGATCGCATGGATCGGAATGCCCGCCCGCGGCACAAGCTCCAATTCCATCCCGCCCCGTCCGCCGAGCCATTCGAGTTCGGCCTCAGGCGCCAAATGCCGGAGTGCCTGCGCCGTTGCGAGCGCGGGGTAAATTCCTCCCCCCGTTCCCCCGGCGCAAAGAAGAATCTTCACCCGCCGCCTCCGCCGGGTCGTCGTCCTTCCGGCTTCGTGAAATATTCAGGAGCAGCCCCATCGCTCCCAGCGTCAGCACGAGGTTGGATCCGCCGTAACTGAAGAACGGGAGCGCGTTCCCCGCAAACGGCAGTACCTGAAGGATCGTCAGGATGTTGATCGCCGCCTCGAGCGCCACCCAGGTGGTCACGCCCGCCGCCAGGAGGAGCCCCAATTCGTCGCGCGCATTTCTCGCGATCTTAAATCCGCGCCAAACCAGCAGGACAAACAGCGCCAGCACGAACAGCGCGCCCACAAACCCCAGTTCCTCGCCGATGACGGCGAACACACTATCGGTATGCGCCGCCGGCAGCGAAAAATATTTAAACCGGCTGGCCCCCGCCCCCACGCCGAAAAAACCGCCGGAGGAAATCGCCGCCAAGGCTTCGCGGATGTGCAGGTTGGCCTCGCGGATGTTGCGCCACCCGGCCAGGTAATCCGCGATTCGCTGCGGGCGGATAACCAGTGCCAGGAGAATGCCGCCGGCGCCGATGACCAGCGAGCCCAGCGCCACATTCTGGATCTTGCCGCCGCCGAAATAGAACATCGCGATCCCGAGCAGCACAACCGTGACCGCGGCGCTGTAATCCGGTTCGATGGCAATCAATCCGGAGAACAGCGCGATCAGCGCCGCGTACGGGATCAACCCGAGCTTTATATCGTGCAGCACGTCGGCCTTGGAGACCAGCCACACCGCCAGGTAAATCACGGTTACGAATTTCGCCAGTTCCGACGGCTGGACCGAGTTGCCGAATAGCCCGACCCGGGTCAGGGAATCTCCCTTGAGCGCAACCACCGCGACCAGGGCCGCCACGGTTCCCAGTGCGAGCAAGACGACCAGGCCCTTCACGCGCAGGAAGATGCGGTAATCCAGGATGTACATCAGCGCCATGAAGATCAGCCCGACCACCGCCCATCCCAGCTGGCGCAGGAAGAGCACCCACACGGAATCGGCTTCGTAATAGGTGTAGGAGACTCCCCAGGTGGTCGAGGCGACGGTGATCAAGCCGGCCGCCAGCATGGTGACGACCACCAGGAGCAGGATGACATCGAAGCCGAGGTCCGCCCCGGTCATGCGTTCCTTCAACATCGACTTCATTTCCCGTCCGCTTTCATGGTGTTCACCAAATCGCGGAATTTTTTCCCGCGCTCCTCGAAATCCTTGAACGCATCGAAGCTTGTTCCACCCGGCGAAAGCAGGACCACGCTTCCCGGCCGGACGATCCCGGCGGCCTTCTCCACCGCATCTTCCAGCGAACCGGCATGGGTAACCGTGTACGGCCGCTCCCCCGTTCGAACCGCTCCCAGCGCCTGATGGATAAGGTCGGCCGCCTCTCCGAACAGAACGACATGATCCACACGTTTATGCACCCAATCGGCCCACTCGCCCCACGGCAGCTTTTTGTCGCGCCCGCCGGCCAGAAGGACGATCGGTTCCTCGAATGCGCGGATTGCCGCGATCGCCCGCTCGGGGGCGGTTGCGATCGAATCGTTGTACCAATCCGCTCCGCGTTTCCGGGCGACGAATTCCAGCCGGTGCGCCACGCCTCGGAAACCTTCGATGCCTTTGGCGAGGACGGCCGCCGGAAAGCCGGCCGCGGCCCCGATCGCGCAAGCGGCGACCGCATTGGCGAAGTTGTGCTCTCCCCGCAGCAGAACCGTTTCCCGGGGAGTGACCGGTTGGCGTTTTCCATCACACTCGAATACGATCCACCCGCCGTCAAGAAATGCGCCGTCGCCGTCCCAGGCTTTCGGCCCGGCGCTAAAAAACGAGCGCTTCCCCCGCGCACGGCCGCCCAAAGACCGGGTCTCTTCCGAATCCCATCCAAGTACCGCAGCGTCATCCGCCGATTGAAAATCCAAAATCCGCGCCTTGGCCTCGCGGTAGGCTTCCATCGTATGGTGCCGGTCGAGGTGGTTGGGCGTGAGGTTGAGGATCGCCGCCACCTGCGGATCACGACAAACCAGCTCCAGTTGAAACGAGGAAAGCTCAAGCACCGCCAGATCGTCTTTCTGCATTTCCTCCACTGCGCCGATCAACGGATTGCCGATGTTCCCGCCGATCCAGGCTTTGCGGAACAGCCCGGCTCCGGCGGCCAGCATTGCCATCCGCCCGACGAGTGTCGTTGTGGTGGTCTTGCCCGAAGACCCGGTGATGCCGATCACCTTCGCCGGCGTGCTTTCCAGGAAGAGCTGCGTATCGTTCGTCAGCGGCACCCTGCGCCGCCGGGCTTCCTCCACAATCGGCAAATCGGTGGGAACGCCGCCGGAAAGGCAAAGCAGGTCGATGCCCTCCAGAAGATCAAACGGGTGTCCGCCCAGTTGATAGTCCACGGTAATGCCCACGAGCTCCTTGATTTCCTCTTGCAGCGCCTCGGCCGGTTTCATATCGGAAACCGTGATCCGGGCGCGCTGGCGGGCGAGGTAACGGACCAGCGCGGTTCCCTGCCTTGCCAGACCGAGAACCACGACCTTCCTGTCCGTCAGATCCCGCGTTCTCATCTCACTGTGCCACCGCGAGGGCCACCCCGATCATGGCCGCCATGAGTGCGATCAGCCAGAAGCGCTGCACCACCTGGGTCTCGCTCCAGCCCAGCAGTTCGAAATGGTGATGGAGCGGCGCCATCTTGAACAGACGCTTGCCGCGGGTGAGTTTGAAATATCCCACCTGCAGAATCACGCTGGCCGTTTCCGCCACCGGGATGATCGCGATGATCGGCAGAATCGCCCATTGGGCGGTCATCAGCGCCACCACGCCCAGCACGGCGCCGACCGCGATCGAGCCCGTATCTCCCATGAAAAGCTCGGCGGGATGCGCGTTGAACCACAGGAAGGCGAACAGCACGCCGACCATCGTGAAGCAGAAGCGAACCAGGTAGAACTGCCCTTGCAGCGCGGCAATCATGCCGTACGCGACGAAGGCGGTGGCGGCAATGATTCCCGCCAGCCCGTCCAACCCGTCGGTGATGTTGATTGAATTTGTGCCGCAGAGGATGACGAACGCGGCCACCGGCACATACCAGATCCCCAGGTTGATATCGGCCGGAACACCGGGCAGATACATATTCGGCACATCCAGCACGTATTTCAACCCGATCGCCACGAGCACAGACACCAGGATTTGCAGGGGGAATTTCACCCGCGCCCGCATCGGCCGGCCCTTGAGCCCAAGCAGATCGTCGATCGCGCCCAAACCGGCGAAGGCAATCAGCACGCCGAGCGGCAAAAGAACCGACCGCCCAAGCAGAGTCCGGCCGAAAATCGGGACCGTATTCAGCATCAGGGTCATGGCCACGACCGGGATGACGATCAAGAGCCCGCCCATGGTGGGCGTTCCCATTTTTACCAAGTGGCGTTGCGGGCCTTCCACGCGGATTTGTTTCCCCACGCCCAGATAGCGCAGGATGCGCAGCAGCGGTGAGCCCCAAATCACCGTCAGCGCGAACGCAATAGCGCCCAAGCTCAGCGCCATCGAGACTTCGCCCGTCATTCCGGCACCTCCAGCGAAAGTACGATTTCATCCAAATGCAGCGCCCGCGATCCCTTCACCAGGACAACGTCTCCTTCAGCGATGGTTTTTTTTAAATATTCGCCGGCATCCGCGGCAGTCGGAAAGCGCGCTATCCTATCGGCGGGCATCGCCTGGGCCTGGGCTTCGTCGGCGATCCAGCCCGCCTTCGCGCCCACCGCCAGGAGCAGATCCACTGTCTCCACCACGCGCGCGCCGACCATGCGGTGCCCCTTTTCCTCGAACTCGCCGAGTTCGAGCATATCCCCAAGCACCGCCACTTTCCGGCCGTCCAGCTCGCCCAGCAGGTTAAGTGCGGCGATCATCGAATCCGGCGAGGCGTTGTAGGTATCGTCGATCAGAAGCGAGTTGCGCGGGCCGGTGACGGCAACCAGCCGCAGCTGGGTCGATGGCGTAAGCAGTCCGCCGATAATCTCCTGCCAGTTCAATCCTTCCACCAGACCGGCCGCCGACGCCCGCATCGCCGTGTGGACCGAATGCTGTCCCAGGAGCGGGAGATGCATGTGCAGTGTCTCCCCGGCGTAGTGCATATCGAAACTCACACCCTCCAGCCCCAGCCCCTCGATATTGTCGGCCCACAGATCAGCCTGGGGATTGAGCCCGTAGAAAAAGATTTTCGCTTCCGTCCGCGAAGCCATGGCGCGTACGTGCTCGTCGTCGTAATTGAGAATAGCCGTCCCGTCCGCAGGCAGCGCTTCCACCAACTCCGCCTTGCCGTTGATGATCGCCTCGAGGCTTCCGGCGCGCTCGAGGTGCACCGGACCGATCATCGTCAGTACGCCCACCTGCGGCTTGGCAATCCCGCATAAAAAGGCGATGTCGCCCGGAACGTACAAGCCCATCTCCAGCACCGCGCAGCGGTGGGCTTGGGTTATCTTAAGCATCGTCAGCGGCAGACCGATTTCGTTGTTCAGGTTGCTTTCGTTGGCGAGCGTCGGATAGCGCGCCGCCAGCACGTTGGCCGTGAGTTCCTTGGTGGTGGATTTTCCCACCGAGCCGGTGATGCCGATCACCCGTAGTTTTTTCAGGCGTACGCGCCAGACGCCGGCAATCGTCTGCAGCGCCTTGAGTGAATCCGCCGTGCGCAGGCAAAGGTGCAGCGGCTGCTTCGGGTCGGCGGCGGCAAGTGCGGTTTCCTCGAGCTTCCCGCCCCGCAGATCGACGGTGCGGTATCCCGGAACTTCTTTCTCCGTGAGGGCAATCGCCGCTCCGCGCTGGAAGGCGTCCGCGACGAAGGCATGCCCGTCGACTTTTTCACCGGGAAGCGCGACGAACAGGCAGCCGGGGATCGTCTGCCGCGAATCAATCACCGCGTCGGTGATCACCCGGCGGGAAAGCGGCAGGGAGTCGTACGTTCCCGCGTTGGCGCCTGTCAGAGCTTCAAAAACCACGCCCAAGGTCAACATGGGTTTTTTCCATCATCCGCCCGTCGAAAGCGTCAGCCGGACCGAGTCCGGAGGAATTCCCAGCAAAGCGAAAATCCGCGGCGCCAGCCGGGCAAAGACCGGCGCGGCGGTAATCGATCCGTACTGCCGGTCTTGATCCGCCGTCGGTTCGTCGATGCGGATGTAGACCAGGATCTGCGGATCGTCCACCGGCCCCCATCCGACGAACGAGGCGACGGTTTTGGTCGTCACGTACGGGGGAATATCGGCCGTGCCGGTTTTTCCGGCGATCCGGTAGCCCTCCACCAGCGCCTTCGAACCTTCCAGCTCGAGCGATACGGAAAGCATTTCCTGAAGCGTCGCGGCCGTTGCGGCGCTGATCGGCTGGCCGAGCGGCATCGGGGTTACCGTATGCACCCGCCCGTCCGGGAGAATGATCTGCCGGACGACGTGCGGCGTCATCATCACGCCGCCGTTGGCTACCGCGGAAATTGCGACCGCCATTTGCAGCGTTGTGGCGGACACGCCCTGGCCGTAGGCGTTGGTGGCCAGGGTGGAATCGGTCCACGACCTGTCTCCCGGCCGGCGGAGGATGCCGCTGATCTCCGGCGACATATCCACGCCGGTCAGGCGCCCGATCCGGAAGCGGTCCATATACTCATAGAACGGCCCGGGGCCAAGCTGGGTGGCCACCCATGCCAGGCAGGTGTTGATCGAATGGCGCAGACAGCCGGTCATATCTTGCAGGCCGAATCCGAGCCGCTGCCAGTTGTGGATCACCACCCCGCCGATTTCGATCCGGCCGGAATCCATGAACCATGTGCCCGGTATCACCGCGCCGGAATCCAGCGCCGCCGCCATGGTAAGGACCTTGAAGGTCGATCCGGGCTCGTAGGGAGCGGCGACGTTGAGTGAAACCACCTGCCCCTCGGGGTCCATCGGTAAGCGCCCTTTCACCCTGAAAGTGCTCAGAAAACCGTCCGGATTCTGCAGATCGACGGACGGGGAATCTGCCATGGCGAGGATTTCACCGGTGCGAGGGTTCAAGACAATGATCGACCCGCGCGCCGCTTCGCCCGCGAGCAATCCTTCCCGCAACGCGGCTTCGGTTTCGGCCTGGATCTCCCGGTCGATCGTCAGCACCAGATCTGCGGGAGGCTGCGCCCGGTCCAGGTTGCTGGTGATCTCCACCGGAACAACCGACCAGGACACGTCTTCGCGGGCGCCCTGCAGAATGTCATTGTAGAAACGCTCGACCCCCCAATCGCCGATCTCGCGGTAATAGCGGATGACGCCGTCTTCCGAACGCCCCTGCCCCGCGCCTTCCTGGCGGCTGTAGCCGACGACTTCCGAGGCCAGGCTGCCTTCGGGATAATTTCGGAAGAACCAGGCCTCGGTGCGGATATTAAATAGAAGGTCGCTGCTGTTGTGATATTTTCCCGACTCATCCGGGCGAATGCCCTGCGCCACTTCCAGGCCGAAGTTTTGTTCCTCGGTGAGCCACAATGGGATGGCCAGCTTCTGGCCTTCGGAGTCGGTCCGCACCCCGGCCATCAGGGTACAGGTGGAAAGCGGCTGACCATACTCGGCCTGCAGCGACTGATCGACTTCCTGAAGCATGGTTACAGTTTCCCGCGTGTCGATTTCCGCGCCGGATGCGCGGGCTACCGCCGCGATCACGTCACTGAGGGAAGCATCGGCGCCCTCGGCCAGCCCGCCGAGCTTTTCCATATACAGGTAGTATTGGCAGCTGTCCACGTAGACGCGGTACTTGCTGGAGTTCCCGGCCAGCAAGTGGCCGTTACGATCCATGATCCGCCCGCGCGGGGTTTCGATGTGTTGATTAAGCGGATACGGCGCTTCATCCAGCGCCCGGCGGTCCTCGGTGGAAAGAATCTGAAAACGCGAAAGCTGGAGGAGTATCAGCACGAGGGGGATGAGCAGGCCGAACTGGGCGAACCGGACGCGCCGGTGCAGCGAGCGGTCCATTAGGCCCCACCCTTGCGCAGGATCGCGCGCAGAACCCATTCCAGCAGTGTCTCCCGGTATGCGGGAGAAAGCGCAATGTCATCTGCGATGTACAGCAGGCTGGTCGGGCTGGGAGGAATGGTGACCGCCGCAGGGATTTCCGCGACGACAAGATAATCGATGTCGTCGGCGCCGGCCGGCGTGAACCCCAATGCCGCCGCCCGTGCCCGCATCCATTCCTCGGATTGTCTTTGGGAGAGTTCCGCTTCCTGCGCTTCGAGCTGGCGCAACTGCCGGTCCCGTTCGCGGATCAGGCTCTGAACCCGTAAACCCGCTTCGGCCGCCTGCGCTCCGGTGAAGATGAAGAGCGCCAGCATCGCCATCAAGCCGGATACCGATGCCAGACCGATGGCCAGCAGGCGGGTTTGTTCCCGCCACGGAGCCAGTTTATAGGCGCGGATCTTTTTCGGTGAAGGCTTTCGGATCGGATCGTTTGGCATCAGTGTCCCGATTTGGGTCCGCTTGTCCCGATTTCAGCACTATCCTCTGCCGCGGAGGAGTGGATTTTTTCCAGGACGCGCAATTTTGCGCTGCGCGACCGCGGATTCTCCTCAAGTTCTTCCGCTTGCGGCTGAACCGGTTTTTTTGTCAACTCCCGGAAGCGGGCTTCCCCTTCCGGACCGGGGCCGTTGCGTTCGCCTTTCAGCGGTTTTCCCGCGGCCTTCCGAAACGTCTGCTTGACGATCCGGTCTTCCAGGGAGTGAAACGAGATCACGGCCAGCCTCCCTCCATCCTCCAGACAATCCATCAGGGTCGGGAGGGATTCCTCCAATTCGTCCAACTCGTGATTGACGGCGATCCGCAGCGCCTGAAACGCGCGCGTCGCCGGGTGCATGCGATTCCTTCCGCCTTCGGAAAAGCCGACCGCGGCGGCGACGATCCCGGCCAGCTGCCGGGTGGTGCTTATCGGCCGGTTGCGGACAATCGCTTTTGCGATCCGGCGCGCCCGGCGTTCTTCCCCGTAGCGAAAGAGGATGCCGGCGATCTCATCCTCCGGCAGCGTATTCACCAGATCCGCCGCCGATTCCCCGCCCGACCGGTCGAAGCGCATATCCAGCGGCCCGTCCTGGCGGAAGGCAAATCCGCGCTCCGGATCGGCCAGTTGGAGGGAGGAGAGACCCAAGTCGAGCAAAATGCCCGCCGTCTTCCGCCAGCCGATCTCTTCGAGGATCGCGGCTCCCCGGCGGTAGGATGCCCGGCGCAGGATCACACGCCCGGCAAAAGGAGAAAGGCGTTGCGCGGCGGCGCGCAAGGCTTCGTCATCGCGGTCCAATCCGAGCAACTCGCCGCCCTGCCGGAGGATCCCCTCCGCATGCCCCCCGCCCCCGACCGTTCCATCCAGATATCGCCCGCCGGGATAGGGTTCGAGCCATTCCAAAACCGATTGGTAAAGAACCGGGATGTGCTCTCTCGAACCGGCGGCTGCCTGCAAGGCAGTCATTACGGTCCAGTGGCAAGATCGAGTTCGGAGAACCTTCGGGCATT
>Ga0315536_1000631_pt1 | contig 17719 bp, 14 predicted proteins | sample SalMarSW160230MG_FD_203093 | JGI IMG/M metagenome (GOLD analysis project Ga0315536, IMG submission 203093) | Salt marsh sediment microbial communities from the Plum Island Ecosystem LTER, Massachusetts, United States - Salt Marsh Sediment SW1602-30 ... | reverse complement strand
GATAAGCTGAATCTTTCCTGGAATCCGTATGAGGAATGGCAGGGCACTGTTTCATCCTATAAGCTTTTCATAAACACAGGCAGAGGGTTTGAAGAAAAATCAGTCATTTTTCCAACCGATACCACCACAACACTTGGATACAAAGAAATAATGTATGAAGTATCGGGAGGGGAAGTCTGCTTTTTTGTGAGCGCTTCCGAAACGGACAATCCCCATGGAATTAATGGTGAAAGTCGTTCTTCCTCAGTTTGTACTGAACCTACTGAAATAGTTACAGTCCCTAATGTATTTACCCCCGATAATGACCTGGTAAATGATCTTTTCAGACCTGTATTGTCATTCACACCCGTTGATTACCACCTGGTGATCAGTGACAGGAATAGTAACGTACTCTTTGATTCAAAAGATTATCTTGAAGAATGGGATGGTTCACGAAAAGGAGATCCTCAGCCGCAGGGAGTATATCTATGGTTTCTTAAAGTGGTTTCTCCTTCCGGAAATATTATTTCAAAGACAGGAACAATAACAATTATCAGGAACAGGTAGAAAGCAAGAGAAACTTGTGCTTTACAGGCAGACAAAACCACAAAGAGTATTTAAATGAATTTTCTACGGAAAGCTTCTCAGCAAACTTCTGTTTTAGTAACAACATTTGTTGGGAAAGGTTATCTTTGTAACTTATATAATAAGTTGCTGCATAGCTAATTTATGGGGAACAAGGATATTTTTGATGAAGAGGATAAGAATCGTATTCAGACTGCATACGATAGTCTGGTTAATAACCTTATAAGGTGCAGCAAACCCGATGACAGAGCTCTGATTGACAATGCCTTTAAGATTGCCAACGAGGCTCACTGGAACATGAGGAGAAAATCGGGTGAACCATATATAATTCATCCTATTTCAGTTGCTAAAATTGTTAACCAGGAGATCGGACTTGGTGCCAAATCCATAGCAGTTGCACTTCTTCATGATGTTGTGGAAGACACCGAATATTCTCTCGAGGACGTTGAAAGAGATTTCGGATCAAAGATAGCTTCGCTAATCGACGGACTCACAAAAATTTCGGGTACCTATAATAAGGAGAATTCATCTTCATTGCAGGCCGAAAACTTCAGGAAAATGCTTCTGACTCTCTCGGACGATCTCAGGGTCATTCTCATAAAGATAGCCGATCGTTTGCATAACATGCGGACCCTCGATTCAATGCCTGAACATAAAAAAATGAAAGTTGCGGGGGAGACAATCTTTCTTTATGCCCCGCTTGCACATCGTCTCGGATTGTACGCAATAAAAAGTGAACTGGAAGACCTGAGTTTCAAATTCAGGCAACCGCAGATATATGAAGAAATTGCAGCCAAGTTAAAACACAGCGAGAAGAAGAATGTTGCCCTGATAAACAAATTCGCTCTGCCGATAATTGAGAAACTCACTGAAGCGGGGTTTAAATTTGACATAAGTGGAAGACCAAAGTCAATTTTTTCCATCTGGAAAAAAATGCAGGCAAAGAATGTGCCTTTTGAAGAGATCTATGATGTACTTGCAGTAAGGATAGTATTTGAATCAATGGCTGGTATCGCGGAAAAGACACAGTGCTGGAATATCTACTCGATAATTACTGATTCGTATCTGCCTAAACCCGACAGACTTCGCGACTGGGTTAGCAGACCAAAACCAAATGGCTATGAAGCATTACATGTAACCGTTATGGGACCTGAGGGCCAGTGGGTAGAGGTTCAGATAAGGAGCAAACGCATGGATGAGATTGCCGAAAGAGGTTATGCTGCACACTGGAAATACAAGGGAGATGAATCACAGGAAAGCGAACTCGACAAATGGATAAAAAAGATTCGTATCATGCTTGAGAACCCGAGGGAAGATCCTATCGAGTTTCTCGACGAATTTAAAATGAACCTTTTTTCTTCCGAAATAATGGTTTTCACTCCTAAAGGAACACTTGTAAGCCTTCCGAAGGGGGCCTCTGCTCTCGATTTTGCCTACGAAATACATACTGAAATAGGGAATAAAGCCATTGGAGCTAAAATTAATTATAAGCTCAATCCGATAAACGCAATTCTTATGAGCGGCGACCAGGTTGAGATAATTACATCAGATATAGCTAAACCAGAAAAAGAGTGGCTCTCATTTGTCAGAACTTCCAAAGCCAAAGATGCTATAAAAAATGCTTTGAGAGCTGAGTCGAAAGATAGTATTCAGAATGGAATGGAGATCCTCGACTCAAAACTTAAAGATTTAGGGATGACTGTTAACGCGGTAATTCTAAAAAAGCTCCTTCTCGCATATGACGGTGTTAATAAGGATGAATTGTATTCCGGGATTGGCCTGGGAAGAATCAACCTTGATAATCTTAAAAAGATTTTGAAGAAAAGTCCTTCCAAAAATGTTATAAAATATTGGGAACTCAAATTAATAGGTTCTAAAAAAGATAAGAAGGAGGCCGATATAGTACAGGAGAAAATTGACAATAGTGTCCCGTATCTGCTGAGAGAAAATGTAGCAAATGCAGAACAGTCATATGAGATAGCCAAATGTTGTAACCCAATTCCGGGAGATGAGGTTATCGGATATCATTCGCCGGAGGGGGCAATTGTTATTCATAAACCAAAATGCCCGACAGCCATCAGAATAATGTCAAACGAGGGCAATCGTATTATTGCCGTTAAATGGACCATACACAAACTTGTATCCTTCCTTGCCAGAATAAGTATGACAGGTATCGACAGGATAGGACTTGTAAATGATATCACTACAATAATCTCGGCAGAGCTTAAAGTAAACATGACCAATATTAATATTTCAGTTAAAAATGGTATTTTTGAAGGAACAATCGACTTATACGTTCATCACACAAAAGACCTTAATAACCTCATACTTAAAATCTCAAATATAAATGGAATTGAAAATGTTAAGAGAGTTGAAGATTTCTCTTAATAATTTTTAAACCGTATTATTCCTGAAAATCCGTTGAAAATACCTAATTTTGTTATTATTTTAAATTAGTCCAAATATGCTTAGTGATGATACCAAGATAACTGTTAAAAAGATATTCACTGAATATCTCGAAAAGAAAGGGCATAGAAAGACACCTGAGAGATATGCTATCCTTGATGAGATATACTCGCGGTCAGGTCATTTTGACATTGAGTCACTCTATATTTTTATGAAAAATAAAAACTACAGGGTGAGCAGGGCTACATTATATAATACTATTGAATTATTACTCGACTGCAATCTTGTTATTAAACATCAGTTTGGCAAGAATATTGCCCAGTTTGAAAGGGCATATCAGTGTGGCCAGCATGATCATCTGATTGATATTGAGACAGGTAAAGTCATTGAATTCTGCGACCCCAGGATACATGAGATCATCAATACAGCAAGTGAATTATACAGCTTCACCCCTCAGTACCACTCTTTATATATTTATGGTTCAACTAAAAAGGAAAAGGAATAAAAATTTAAAATCATAATTTTGATTTTGATTTATTTCCAACATTTCTTACCTTTCAGATTGTGTATCAAGCGTATTAGATCATTTTTAAAACAACAATCATGAAAAGTAAAATAACTTATTGCGGCAGGATCATAAAGTATCTTCTGATTACCTTGTTTTTAATGTCTTTTTTAGCGGATAAAATTAACGCGCAGCAAAATATTACCGGTGAGGTATCGAAAACATACCAGATCACACTTAAGGATGGATCTGTTTTTACCGGCAAAATAGTATCAATTACTGATATTGAGATTATTATCCAATCCGCGACTATTGGCGAGGTTAGGCTTAAAAAAGAGAATATAAAAACCATGGCGCCAATCTCATCCATCGATGAGAAGAAGTCCGGAATCTGGTTCGCTAATCCGAATCCTTCCAGATATCTGCTGGGAAGCTCTGCCATTCCCATGGAAAAGCATACCGGATACTATCAAAACACTTGGATCTTCTTCAACTCCTTCGCTTATTCTTTTACAAATAATTTCAGTGTCTCGGGTGGTTTTGAAATTTTCTCACTGCTTGCTAAAGGTGATGGACCCTATGCATTTTATATTAATCCCAAGGTTTCGTTTAAAGTAGCTGATAATTTCTATGCCGGGGGATCTGTCTTATATGCTAATACAATAAAAACAGTTGATGAATTCGGAGGTCTTGGTACATTAAATATTTTTTGTACATATGGAAATAATAATAATAACATCACCGGAGCTCTTGGTTGGGGTTGGGCAGATGGTGAGTTCAGTTCCAAACCTTTGATATCCATAAGCGGGATGGTGAGGGTATCCAAGCGAATTGCCCTTGTCAGTGAGAACTGGATTTCTCCGGGAATAGGTTCAGATGGCAGTTATTACGGAATATTTTCTTATGGCATAAGATTCCTGGGAGAAAAAACAGCAATCGACCTTGCATTTGTGAATAATAAAGAGATTGCTGAAGGCTTAGCGATCGGATTCCCATGGCTCGATTTTGTAATTAACTTTTAAACAGTAAGTTGTATAAAAAGAAAACAGGTAAAAGAAGGTCCGAAACAGGGCCTTTTTTTATTTCGAAACTATAACAGACAAAGGTCAGTGTATGATTATTTTTTGTATCTTGTTAAACGTTTTTTGATTATCAGATAGTTTTATAACATGAACATTGACATACTATTAGGTCTTCAGTGGGGCGATGAGGGTAAAGGGAAAATTGTTGATGCTTTAAGTCCGGTTTACGAGGTAATAGCCCGTTTCCAGGGCGGACCTAATGCCGGACATTCTCTCGAGTTCAATAATATTAAACACATTCTGCATCTTATTCCTTCAGGAATATTTCATGCTGATAAAATAAACATTATAGGTAATGGAGTGGTGGTTGATCCTGCTGTTTTCAAAAAAGAAATAGAGGAACTGGGACCTCCCGTCAGCGAACTTACAAAACGACTGATAATATCAACCAGGGCGAACCTTATTCTTCCAAGCCACAGGATTCTTGATGCAGCCTACGAATGTCATAAAGGAGTTACCAAAATAGGATCCACACTTAAAGGTATTGGTCCGGCTTATACTGATAAAACCAGTCGTAGCGGACTAAGGGTTGGAGATATCCTGCGGAAAGACTTCCACGAGAGATATAACGAACATCTTAATAACCATCTGGAAATACTTAGAAACTACGATTTCAAATTTGACCTTAAAGAGTACGAGAAGGGCTGGTTTGAAGGAATTGAAATACTCAAAAAATTCCCAATTGTCAATACCGAGTATCTTATTAATGAGTTCATCTCAAATGGTAAAAAGGTTCTTGCTGAAGGTGCACAGGGTACAATGCTTGATATCGATTTCGGATCATATCCGTTTGTAACATCTTCCAATACTATCAGCGCTGGAGCATGCACAGGATTAGGAATCTCTCCAAAAATGACAGGCGAAATTTTCGGCATTTTCAAAGCCTATTGCACAAGGGTAGGAAGCGGTCCCTTCCCGACCGAACTTCGTGACGAAACCGGAGACATTTTACGAAATACCGGCCGTGAATTCGGATCAACAACCGGTCGTTCGCGTCGTTGCGGATGGCTCGATCTTCCGGCTTTGAAGTACTCAATAATGATAAATGGGATCACACAGCTTTTCATGACCAAAGCAGATGTAATGTCAGGCTTTGAAACCATAAAAGTATGCACCTCCTATTGGGTCGACGGTAAAGAGTGTCTTGAAATACCTTTTTTCAACGATTCTCTAATTGAGCCGGCTTATGCCGATTTGCAAGGCTGGAATGAAAATATAACCGGAATAAAGGAGTTTAATAAATTACCCCGGGCACTCAAAAATTATATAGAGTTTATAGAAAAAGAAACCGGAGTTCCGGTAACCATTGTTTCTGTGGGGCCTGACAGAAAAGAAACCATATTCCGCAGCTAAAAAATTTATAACTGTATCCCGCAATCAATCATTTGTGGAGGGTGTCCCAAAAGTCGAAATCCATTAACCACAAAGGACTTATGAGAAACTCTCACTTTTTTATATACATCCAGGCATCAACCTCTATATTAGCCTGAAACTCTTTCAGACGTGAGAAAGCCTGTTTGAAATTATCATATGCTTCGGCAGATACAAGTTCAAACCTGCTGCCTTCCATTTTAATAATATTGGTATTATATCCCTTTTTCCCGTAATCTTCAGCAAGCCTTCTTGCATATTCCGGCGTAATAAAACTACCAACTATAATATTATATTTACTAGTCACAGCTTTTTGTTCTACACCAAGCTTGCGCAAAGAATCAGCTCTTGCATTTTCTTCGGCCATTAACCTTGCCTGAGCATTTCTGATCGAATCGGCAACCCTGATACTGTCCTGCCGGGCATGCCAAACAGCCATTGTATCGGCTTTTCTGCCAAATAATCCTCTGCCTTTAAAGTATTTACATGATGGCAGAACAACCAGGAGAGCAACTAAAATAATAGCTGATAAATGTCTCATAATAAAATAGTTAAAAGGTTAATAAGAAAATTATTTAAATCTAAATTAATACTTAATTATCAAAGATACAAATAATTAAAAATCTAAACAAATGATATAATTGTATCTGAAGAAGGTTTAAATATTATGGATTTTGTATATTAGGCTATTAAATAATTACCATACTAATTAAATCATCTTCAATGAAATCATTAATCCAGTTCTTCGAGGAAAGCGTGGAAACGTACAGCAGTAATGTTTATTTATGGGAGAAGCCAAATGATAAATATGAAGGTACTACCTACGGTGAAACAAGAAAACAGGTATATGAATTTGCAGCAGGACTTATTAAGCTTGGAATAAAAAAAGGCGACAGGATCAGCCTGATATCAGAAGGTCGGAATAGTTGGGTTATTGGTGAGCTTGGAATTCTATATACAGGAGCAATGAATGTTCCTCTATCAGTGAAACTGAACCCTGATGAAATAAAATTCAGGATCAACCATTCAGGATCGAGGATGATTATGGCTTCTTCCATCCAGGCTCAGAAGTTGAAAGATATTATTAAGGAATGTTCAACCATTGAGAAAATTATTCACTTTGATACTCAGGAAGAATATGCTGCTAATGAAATACATTTCAATGAAGTCAGAAAAATCGGAAGAGAATGGCTCGAAGTACCTGAAAACTTAACAAAGTTCGAAAAGTTATATAAGAGCATCACTCCTTCTGATTTTGCAAATATTTGTTATACATCTGGCACTACTGCCGATCCCAAGGGAATCATTCTCTCGCATGGTAACTATGTTACTAATGTTTACCAGGCTTATAGTCTTATGGATATACCCTCATTCTATAAGACTCTCCTTATTCTACCGTGGGATCATTCATTCGGACATACCTGTGGAATTTTTGCCTTTATGGGAAAAGGAGCAAGCATTGCTTCAGTTAAAATAGGAAAAACTCCGATGGAGACTTTAAGAAATCTCCCCATTTGCCTTAAAGAGATCAAACCAAACCTCCTGATGAGTGTACCCGCAATAGCAAAGAATTTCAGAAAAAACATTGAAAAAGGTATAAAAGAGAAGGGAAAGGTAATTGAAATCCTGTTTAATAATGCACTAAAAATAGCATACTCTTATAACAAGGAGGGCTGGAATAAAGGCAGGGGATTGCAAAGAATTAAAAAACCGATTTTAAGATTGTATGATAAGATACTGTTCAGCAAAATACGCGAAGGATATGGCGGAGAACTGGATTATTTTGTCGGAGGAGGAGCATTGCTTGATATTGAGTTGCAAAGGTTTTTTTATGCCCTTGGAATTCCTATGTATCAGGGATATGGTTTAACCGAAGCCTCTCCTGTTATTTCATCAAATTCTACCAGCAGACATAAACTGGGATCATCAGGTGCACTTGTAAATAACATGGATCTTAAGATCTGTGACGATGATGGAAATGAGGTGCCAACCGGTCAAAAAGGTGAGATAGTTATAAAAGGCGGTAATGTCATGATTGGTTATTGGAAAAATGAGGCAGCTACAAAAGATACAATCAGAAACGGATGGCTCTATACCGGTGATATGGGGTATATGTCAGAAGATGGATTTCTCTATGTAATGGGCCGTTTTAAAAGTCTTCTTATTGCTGATGACGGTGAAAAATTCAGCCCTGAGGGTATCGAAGAAGCAATTACAGAGCAATCGAAATATATAGAGCAATGCATGCTCTATAATAACCAGAAACCCTATACAATTGCACTTATTGTACCCAACCAGCATGCTCTGAAGCTTTACCTCGAGGAAAAAAACCTTACGGCAGATTCTGATGAAGGCAAACGCACAGTGATATATCTGATTGAAAATGAAGTCAATGAATACAGATCTAATGGTAAATACGGCAATATGTTCCCACAGCGATGGCTGCCTGTTGCTATCGGTATTCTTGAACAAAGCTTCACGGAAGACAACGGACTCATGAATTCAACAATGAAAATTGTCAGGGGTAAAATCATGGAGAAGTACAGCGATCTGATCGACTACCTGTATACACTTGATGCCAAAATAGTTACCAATGAGAGAAACATCGAAGAGGTCGAAAAAATGAAGCTTGGCTGACAATGTATAATTCATCTTTATATCAATTTATATGAAAAAATTATCCTCCGGATTAATAATCCTGGCATTTATTTTAAGTGTATCATGTACACTCAATAATGAGGTGGAATGGAAACTTGCTGAAAATCCAATTCTTACAAAATGGTCAAATGATGTTGATCCTTTAAAACCATGGCTTAATTATCCCCGGCCTGATCTGGCAAGGACCAGCTGGGTTAGCCTTAACGGATTATGGGATTATGCAATAACTGCAAAGGATATCAAACCTGAAAAATGGGATGGCAAAATACTTGTTCCATATCCGGTAGAATCAGCCCTTTCAGGAGTAAAAAGGAGAGTCTCGGAAAATGAGAGCCTGTGGTATAAGAGTTCATTTAAAGTGCCTAATGTCTGGAAGAAAAAACATATCCTGCTGAACTTTGAAGCCTGCGACTTTGAAACTATTGTTTGGGTAGACGGTAAAGAGGCAGGAAAACATCGCGGTGGATATGATCCTTTTACATTCGATATAACAACATCACTTGGAAGTAACAAGATACATGAATTAATTGTGCGTATCTGGGATCCTACTGATAAAGGCACACAACCAAGAGGAAAGCAGGTTTCTGCACCTGGCAGCATATGGTACACTCCCACAACAGGAATATGGCAAACAGTATGGATCGAACCAGTAAATGAATCATATATTTCATCCTTCAGAACCGTCACTAACGCAGATGAAGGAACGATCGCCTTTAAAACTGATGTCAAAAATGCAGGAACAAACACACTTACCTTCACAGTAAGAAAAGAAGGTAAAATAATTGCGCATGAAAGCGGAAAGTGTGACCAGGAAATATCTCTTAAGATCAGTGATCCTGTACTTTGGTCTCCTGAAAATCCGTTCCTGTATGATATTAACATCGAACTAAAAAAAGGCACAAAAACAATAGATAAAGTGAATTCTTATACAGGGATCAGAAAAATATCAACAGGAAAAACGGAAGATGGTTTTACCAGGATGCTTCTAAATAACAAATTCATTTATCAGAGGGGGCCTCTTGACCAGGGATTCTGGCCTGACGGTATTTATACACCTCCTACTGAAGAAGCTATGGTTTATGACCTGAAAATGACAAAAAAAATGGGGTTCAATTTGCTTCGGAAACATGTAAAGGTTGAGAACAGAATCTTTTATTACTGGTGCGATAAACTTGGTTTACTTGTATGGCAGGATATGCCAAGTGGTGATAAGTCAATAAGCGGGGATCAGCCTGATATAGAGAAGTCGAAAGAAGCAACTGACCAGTACGAATTTGAATTAAAACGGATGATCGAAACTAAATATAACCATCCCTCCATAATAATGTGGGTACCATTTAACGAAGGATGGGGTCAGTTTGAGACAGCCAGGATCACACAGTTGATTTCAGATTACGATCCTACAAGACTTGTTAACAGTGCTTCAGGCTGGACCGACAGAGGGACAGGAAATGTTAATGATATCCATCATTACCCCGAGCCTGCCTGTCCTCCTGCAGAAGAAAAAAGGGCCATTGTCCTGGGGGAATTTGGCGGACTCGGATTGCCGCTTCAGGGCCATACATGGGAACAAAAGAACTGGGGATACAGGAACATGCAGGATACTCTTCAGTTACTTTTAAAATATGAATCATACCTCGACCAGGTCTACAGGTTTGTTAAGGAAAAAGGTCTGAGTGCCAGTATTTATACACAGACAACTGATGTTGAGACAGAGACAAACGGACTTATGACATACGACAGGAAGATTAATAAAATGGGGACAGAAAATGTATTCAGGGCAAATAATGATATGGTACCTCCCTCACTTGCGTCAGATATCAGAACATTTAAAGAAAATTATACGGCAGAACTGACAAATTACAGACCAGGAGGTAATATTTTCTATACAACCGATGGCAGCGAACCGGGTGAAAATTCGAAACTTTATTCAGTTCCTCTGATATTATCACAGACAACCACCATTAAAGCATTCACAAAATGGGATGACGGCGAAAGCAGGGTAATAACTTACCTTATTGAAAAAGAAGAAGCTAATAACTGATATTAAATTCTGTTTCTGATTATATCTGAGAGAATCTGCGTGATCTGCGGGAAATTATTTTTTTGTTTCCCGCTGATTGCGCAGATTTACGCAGAACTGAATTCTACATTACCAAACGGCTTTTGAAAGGAAGAAAGGTCATAAAATCGGCATGATGCACTATATATGCCTCGGTTGTTCTTTTAACAAGGTCACCCTCATGAGCATGCGCGGCAATTATATGGCAAATTTCCGGCGGTATACCGCATTCCTCAGCCAGCGATACCCCCGAAAACGGGTGCCTGAGGTACTGTCCGTATTTACCCTGTACAGCCTTGCCATCGTTATCAAGCTCATATTCAAGTAATTTCCCAACATCGGCAAGAATAGCTCCAGATATCAGAACATTCATATTAACGGGAAGGTCGGTTTTGAAAAATTCATTCATCTTTTCTCCGCTTGCCCGGGCAACATGAACAACACAACGTTTATGAGCCATGAAACTTACTTTTAGATCGGGACCGCACAGAAGTGTAAAAGGGATCTTATCCAGGTCGTCTGGCGTAAGAACACTTCTCTCAAGAGCAAGCTCCCATGTTTTTGCTGTTTTCTCCCTTAGAGGGATGTCATTTATCCAATCCAGTTCCGGCCATAATTTATGAACCTTTTCATTCATCGTTAATAGTTTTGATTATTATAGTTTTGCTATTATTGCGTCGGTCATCTCGGAAGTTGAAGCGGCTCCATGCTGCACCACCTCAGGGCTTCCTGCCATCTTCATCATATCGTAAGTCCTAACCTTTCCTTCTTCTATTACCCCGGCAATTGCTTCCCTGATCTTTGCTGACTTTTTTCGCTCTTCAATATAATCGAGCATCATACATGCCGATTCAATCATTGCAACAGGGTTTACAATCGGAACCTCATAATCGGCATATTTCGGAGCTGATCCATGTGTTGGTTCAAACACAGCAACACCGTCTGATGAAAACTGAGCACTGCATGCAAATCCCAATCCGCCAATCAAGCCTGCAAACGCGTCGGAAGCAATATCTCCAAACATATTCCCTGCCACAATTACAGAATAGTCCTCAGGGTTTTTTGTAAGCCACATCATCTGTGCATCGATGTTCGTGTTCATCAGTTTAATTTCAGGAAAAGAGCTCTTCTGAATTTCTTTGGCCAGTTTCCACATCAGACCCGAAGTTTCTCTTATCACATTTGGCTTCTCGCACACTGTAACTGACTTGTATCCATACTTCCGTGCATGTTCAAAGGCTGCATCCAGAATTCTGATTGTTGCTTTCCTGGTAAATATTCTTGTAGATATTGAAAGCTCTTCGACCGGAACATCTCCAAAGTTTTTAATGAACTTCTTATGTGTCATCAAGGCCTGGTAAACCTGCTCAGGAGGATTGGTCCATTCAACTCCTGAATACAATCCCTCCGTATTCTGACGAAAAATAACCACATCTATCATAGGTTCATCAACTGTATCTCCTTTGCTTCGCCTGATAAAATTAAGAGGATTTCCCTTGTACGATTTACAGGGTCTTACGCAAATATCCAGGTTAAAATGTTGCCTCAATCCAACTATAGGGCTTGAGTATGTATATCCCTTGTCCTGAAGGCCTGGAGAAAGTTCCGCTTTCGCTTCATCATTTGGCTTTGATGTTATTGCCCCAAAGAGAGCTATTTTATGCTTTGCAATAAGATCTATGGTCCTTTGCGGCAACGGATTACCTTCCTTGCACCAGAAGTCCCAACCAATATCTCCGTGTACATAATCTGCTTCAAAACCTGCCGCATTAAGTACCCTGATAGCCTGTTGAAGTACAATTCTACCTATCCCGTCACCTGGTAAAGTGACAATAACCGGTTTTGCCATATCTTGAAAATTTTAGAATATATTCTGATTAATCTATTTGTAAAAATAGTCAAATTTTGATAGTCCTGATAATGAACTAATATTTAACAATTAACTCGTTAAGATGAAAAAAAAATACTACTTTTGCTGCCTGTTAGGGACTATATTACTATTTATGAGTGTTTTGAGTGAATTGAATCCGGAGTCAATCTGGATGTACTTTGAAGAAATTTGTAAGATACCACGTCTTTCAAAAAGTGAGGGAAAAATAAGACAATATCTGCTTGAGTTTGCCAGAAAAAACAAACTGGAATCCAGGGAAGATGAAGTTGGAAATATATTGATCATCAAACCGGCAACACCCGGTATGGAGAACAGGAAAACTGTTGTTCTTCAGAGTCATATGGATATGGTTGGTGAAAAGAATGCCGATTATCCGCATAATTGGGACTCTGATCCTATAATACCTGTTATTAAAGGTGAATGGGTAACTGCTACAGGCACTACCCTTGGAGCCGATGACGGTATTGGCATTGCTGCCCAGATGGCTATCCTTACTGATAAGGATCTTAAAGCAGGCCAAATTGAATGTCTTTTTACTGTCGACGAAGAGTCGGGCATGACCGGAGCAATAAATCTTAAACCAGGGTTTTTCTCTGGAAAAACATTACTTAATCTCGACTCGGAAGATGAGGGAATCCTGTTTATTGGATGTGCCGGTGGTATTGATACTGTTGGAACAATAAAATACACCATTCAACCTGTAGGCAATGGTTCCTGCGCTTTGGAAATCTCTATCACAGGACTTCATGGCGGCCATTCAGGAGATGAGATACATAAGGGCTATGGTAATGCCGTGAAGCTAATGAACAGGCTCCTCTGGAATATCTCAAATCAATATAACATCTCCCTGGCTAATCTTGACGGAGGGAACCTTAGGAATGCGATACCAAGAGAAGCGTTTTCAACAATTGTCGTTAATAAGAATGATTGTGACCAGATCAAAAACCATATTGCAAATTTCCAGGAAACTCTCCGCGATGAATACGGAGATCTGGAAAAGGATCTGAAATTATTTGTCGGGGAAACAAACCTCCCAACTTTTGTGATTGATAAAGAGACTCAGACCAGGTTGATAAGTGTTCTTAATTGTTGCCCCCACGGTGTTATTGCCTGGTCAAAGGAGATGGATGATCTGGTTGAAACTTCGACAAACCTTGCCTCAGCAAAATTCAGCGAAAATAACACTGTTAAAATCATCACAACCCAGAGAAGCTCTGTTGAATCAGCAAAACATGATGCGGGGGCAATGGTTGAATCATGCCTTAAGCTGGCGGGAGCAGACGTAGTGCATTCCGACGGTTACCCCGGATGGAAACCCAATCTTACATCAGAAATACTAAAGATTACACTTAACTCTTACAGGAAACTCTTTAATAAAGAGCCACAGGTAAGGGCTATTCATGCAGGCCTTGAGTGTGGATTATTATATGAAAAGTTCAAAGGTATTGATATGATATCTTTCGGCCCGACTATAAGGGGAGCACATACGCCTGAAGAAATGATTGAGATAAAAACAGCCAGAATGTTCTGGGACCTTCTTATAGATGTTATTAAATACATCCCATCCAAATAAAGAAAAATAAATATTCGATTCCGCATCAACAGCTATTGCTATTCGTATTCGAGAAATTCATCTTTGCCTGCGCCGCATACCGGACAAATATAATCAGCAGGCAGATCGGCGAACTCTGTGCCTGGTTCAATACCTCCGGCAGGATCGCCCTCCCCGGGATCATATAAATAGCCGCATATAGTACACTTATATCTTTTCATGCCAAATAATTTTAAAACCTTATTTTTCTTACAACATCAATAACAGTTCCATCTACCCACTTAACAGCCGCAACTATATCTTCTTCAAATTCAGGCTTCTGTGGTTTACCGCATATTCGCTCTGCCTCATCCTTAAGCTCCTTTAGTGTTTTTAAAGGCAGACCACTCCCTTTAAGGTTTTCGATCAGATCGTTGCGCAAAGGATTAATTGCTATCCCTCTTTCAGTAATTATAACATCAATTAGTTCTCCGGGACCGCACAAGGTGGTCACTTCATCAACTATAACCGGGATCCTGTCGCGAAAAAGGGGAATTGGAAGAATAACATTACGGGCATGAAGGCAGTTCTGCCACCCGCCTATACCGTGAAGAAGATAACCATCGGAGTGAGTAACTACATTACCATTGAAATTCAGATCAACCTCTGTAGCCCCAAGTATCATAATATCCATCATGCTTGTAAGGTTACCCTTTGAATGATAGTTGTAAGCGTTAAATACCGGGTACTGTATATGGTTTGCGTTTCTTTCAATAGAACTTACTGATTCCAGATCAAATGCCTGCGCGTCAAGTATATATCCCATCTGACCCTCTTCCAGCATCTTAACCATATACCTGGTGCTTCCTCCAAAACCAAATTTCGATTTCCATCCTCTCTCCTTTAATATCTGATGCAGAAATACTGCTATTGCAAGTGATGTACCTCCGGCACCTGCCTGCATGGTGACCCCATCTCTCAGGATACCCGATTTTTCAAGAAAGGAAGCCGTCAATTCTGCAATTAAAAGTCTGTCAGGACTTTTTGTAATCTGAGTTGTGCCTGAGACTATTTTTTCAGGGATCCCTATCTTATCCACAACAACTACATAATCAACATAGTTTCCCTCAATCTCCATTGGGAAGCATGGAAGATCAACAAGATTATCAGTTACAACTATTACCCTCGACGCATACAAGTAATCTGCTTTGGCATAACCTAATACACCGCAGGCAGAAGAGCCGCCTGTCCCTTTTGCATTGCCATATGAATCAGCAGAAGGCGCTGCAAGTACTGCAATATCTATCTTCACTTCGCCATCCTGGATAGCTTGAACCCGTCCTCCGTGTGATCTTAGAACTGCAGTACCTTTCATCCTGCCTTCGGAAACATACCTGCCAAGAGGACCATTCATGCTTCCTTCTATCCTGTTAATGGTTCCATCTTCCAGGTAATCAATAACCAAATCATTACATGGAAATGATGCTGAAGGGAACCATACAAGATCCCTCACTCCCATAGATGATGCCAGTTCAAAAACTTTATTGCTGATCAGGTCACCATCTCTCAGATGATGATGGGTTGAAATGGTCATACCATCGCAAAGGCCACATTTACGAAGAGCCTCCTCAAGGGAACTGACCACTTTATTTCCGTTTTCAGGATAATCAGAACAGGTAGGAATGGGTGGAGCATATTTCCTGCCAGAAGGCCTGTGCTTTCCAACTCCTTTAAATGGGATTACAGGCTGGCCGTTGATCTCGAGCGGGACAGACCTGCCGGCAGCATTTATTACTGTTTTGATAGCCATATCATTTCATTAAGTTTCTAATAGCTCTATAATTGAATTTCATCTGCCCAGTCAGCTGACAGAACTCCCATACGAACTGCAAGATCTATCGATTTCTGCGCACGTTTAACTACGGGCGGATCAATCATTTTTGATCCAAGAGCAACTACACCCACACCCTTGTGCTCAGCCGCTTTAAAAGCAAGCACAATTTTCTTCGACTTCTCAATTTCAGCTTCATCAGGAGCATATCCCTGGCGTATAATGCTAACCTGCCTTGGATGGATGCATCCCATTCCCTCAAATCCAAGAGTTTTTGATTGCATAACATTTGCTTTTAATGCATCCATATCTGCTACATCCGAAAATACAGAATCGATTGGCTGTATACCGGCTGCCTTTGCAGCTACAACAATCCTCGACCTTGCATAAAATGATTCTTTGCCCTCCAGAGTCCTGGGAACTCCCAGGTCGGCTGTATAATCTTCAAGTCCTATAGCAATTGCAACGACATTTTCTGACGACTTCGCAATCTCAAAAGAGTTTTCAACACCTAATGCACTTTCAATAATAGGCATGAGGAAAACCTGGTTTTTGAGGTTCTTACTTTTTCTTATACCTGATATTTCCTTCTCCACCTTTTTTATATCATCTGCACTTTCACATTTTGGTATCAGGATAAGATTCACATTATGAGGAAGAACTGAATGCAAGTCTTTTATCCCGACAGGACCCTGGTTAATTCTTACCATCCTTTCTGATCCGCAGAAATCAACCTGGCGTAATGCGTTTCTTACAAGAATTCTGGCTTCATCTTTTTTTTCAGGAGCAACTGAATCCTCTAGATCAAGAATTATCCCATCGGCTGAATGAAGTCCTGCATTGATCATAAGGGCAGGATTATTACCGGGCAGGTATAATCTCGAAAACCTGAACCTGTCACGTAAGGTGGAATAACTGTTATCACTTATAAATTCAGGCAGATACTCAAGATCAGTATCAATAAGTTTTTTAATTGCCGCTTCAATCCGTGCAGCTATAACAAAGGGAAGAGCACCGGAATCATTGATCTTTACGGAGGCATCTTTCACGCTAAAGAATGCAAGAACTTCATTTGAAAGTTTTATTATGGATTCTCCATAAAGCGATTTCACCTTTGAAACCAGATCAATAGACATGCCTCCCTGGTTTCTGAGTTCAAGTGTTATTTCACAATCTGACCTTACTTTTGGTCCGTAATTACCTGTAATAACAATGCGTGATTTCATTTTACACTCTGATTTTTAAGGTTATACAAACCTACTGAATTTTTCAGATATGTTTGTCTTCGCAAAGCTCAATTAATACACCAGCTGTTGTTTTGGGATGAAGAAAAGCAATTTCAAGGTCTTCAGCTCCTTTTCGGGGATGATTATCAATTAATTGAACTCCAATTTTTGCAGCATGAGCTAGTTGTTCCTCAATACTTTTAACAGCGAAAGCAATATGATGTATTCCTTCTCCTTTTTTCTCAATGAATTTGCCAACCGGACCTTCCGGATCAGTTGACTCTAAAAGCTCCAATTTGGTCTCGCCAACTTTTAAAAAAGCAGTTCGTACTTTCTGGTCAGGAACATTTTCAATTTTATAACACTTTAGACCTAATACCTTTTCGTAAAAACTTATTGCATTTTCGAGGTTCCTGACTGCAATACCTATATGCTCTATATGTGATGTCTTCTCCATTTACCTGTATATTAGAGTTTGCATGGATGAATTATATATTTCCATACAACAAATTTAGTTTATTGCCGGAACAGAGATGAGACAAATGTCATATTTCCAGGATTTTTTCCTGCTAAATACCTATTAATACAAGGG
>Ga0315536_1000629_pt1 | contig 17736 bp, 12 predicted proteins | sample SalMarSW160230MG_FD_203093 | JGI IMG/M metagenome (GOLD analysis project Ga0315536, IMG submission 203093) | Salt marsh sediment microbial communities from the Plum Island Ecosystem LTER, Massachusetts, United States - Salt Marsh Sediment SW1602-30 ... | reverse complement strand
ACCGGTATCACTGTACATGCAGCATAAGTCCAATCCTGTTGCTGGCGGTAATCCTTCAGGATACGGAGGATCGACAGAAACAGGTGCTTCCAGGAACATGACATCTATCTCAAATTCAGTAGAAACATATAAACTTAAGCTCCCGGATGACTATCATGTATTAGATGCGACACTCTTCTGGATTAAAATAAAGGATAAATATTATAAAGCAAATAACAGTTCACAGATCAGGAATATCTTTCCGGATAAGTCGAAAGAGATAAAAGAATATATTAAGGTGAACAAACTGGATCTTAGGAAAACTGAAGACTTGATCAGACTGGTAGTCAAGTGCAATGAGTTTAATCGTTGATTAAACCAATAATAAGACAAACACTTTAATCATTTGTTAATGAAGAAGTTATTAAAACTCCTGCTCTACTCCATCGGCTCTCTTCTCGGATTGGTCGTAGTTATAATTTTAATTGCCATTTTATGGATATCCGTAGCAGGAAACCATTCTGCCAAAAAGTACATGGAGATGGCCGGAGCCGAAACTCCAACTCTTACTATAGATGGGTTTGGGTTCAGAGACCTGAACAAAAATGGGAAACTCGATGTGTATGAGGATAGTCGTCAACCAATTGAGGCCAGGGTAAATAATCTTCTCTCACTGATGAACCTTGAAGAGAAGGCCGGGGAAATGTTCATACCACCGGTAAGCATGAATAAAGACGGGTCAATCTCTGAAAAGCCATCATGATCCCCTTTTCCCGTTTGGATATGGATTACACTATTAAAAAGGATTGTACTGTCAACAAGAGTGGCTGGTTAAGGTAAAGTACTAAAAATGAATATCTGTCTTCCGGAGAAGTAATAAGGGACTTGTTTCCTTTACTGTTTCAGTTTTTAGGAGGAGGGGCTACATAAATAATATCCTCTTTCATCTGCACTGTTTTCTTGTGATGATTCGAGATAAGAATTCCCAATAAAATAAAAATAGCAAGAATTAGAAGTAACAGGAATGGTCCGCTCCTGATGAATTCAAAAATAAAGTAGTCCTTTTTCATGTCAGACTAAATTTATTGTGAATATTGCAATTTTTAATATTTTAATGGTCAAATATTTAAAATTATATCCTATATACCAAAGTTACTAAATTTTTTACAGATTATATCAAAATTTTATCAGGTATAAGATAATCTGAAATTGGGATACTGCGATGTTGTCAGATTTTGTGATACAGGATTCTTCCAGATCAGCTGATCCCTGAAGTTATCGCTCAGCTTGTATTGCTTTTTGTGATCGGCTATTGATTCGTCTATAACCTGGATTCTGTTCAGATCAGCCGTACCCAATCCTGTCTGGTTACAGAAGTTCAGATAACCGACATTGGCAAAATCGATCCCCATAAGTTCAATCCCCACACGGTCGGCAGACAGCCAGTCGGTGGAAACCACACAAACACGATGGTCCACCGGTGTACCGTCATTCGGACCATTACCCTCCATCCCTTCAAAACCGTCTATTACAGACAGGTGCGGGTGTAACTGCCGCGACATGGAATAAAGGTTATAATTAATACCACGGAAACCGCTTCCGTGTATAATTGCCTTATCACTGTTTGTGCCTGCTTTTCTTGAAGCACTGAAGGTAAAACCTAAATCTTTTATTGGTGAACCGAAAACGATATTTTTAAGTGATAAGGTTGCGAATACCCTGTCATGTGTTTTCATCCGGGCCACCGAAACTATATAGGAATCCGGATCTAGCATAATGTGCGACATCCTCACTGCATGAGGTCTGAAATCCTTCTCATCAAATACCCATACAGTATCAAATGGTTTCTGGTCAAGGTCAACAAGTTTTACATTATATTTTGTGGCAAGCCTGAAATAACCGAAGTTTTCGAATCCGTCAAGTGTGGGGCCATTGGCAGCCGATTCCGCAATTATAACATTGTTCAGTTTCCCGATTGATTTAAGGAATTCCAGAATACCCTCAAGAGTATCGACATGGGTTGAAGCCAACTGAACATCAATGTTAACATTATTGGGCTTAAGAATAACAGCACGTGACCCTATTGCCTTCCTAATCTCCTCTGAGAATGGCTGAAGCGCACGGAAAGCCATATCTGCCCTGTTATCACCGGTTGTAATTGCTACACGCGATTTAAATTGTTCCTGATTTCCCACAGATGCAAAGGTATCAAAAGGACTGATGCAGGTAACCGTTACTCCACCTATTATGGATGTCTTAAGAAAATTGCGCCGGGTAAAACTTGTCATGATTTCATATTTAGATACAAACAAACATACAAAATTTTGACCATACAAGGATTTCTTTGATTGTAATATTTTCACACAGCTGACTGTCTAATTTATTTACACATTCCAATATTCAAAAAAACATATATCTCTTATTTACTGCATATTAACATTGTGGCACGCTCTTTGGCATATAAATATTACAAAATAAAAACATTAAGAATCTGAAATAAAGAATAAGAAATGGGAAAAATTAAATGGATATTATCACTTTTATTAATTGTGTGTTTCGGGGAGATATCCGCCCAGGTAAAAAAATGGACACTTGAAGATTGCATAAATTATGCAGTGACAAACAATATAGGACTTCAGCGACAAAGGCTTCAGACCCAGACTACTGAAGTCAATCTTCTCAAATCAAAAATGGATATATTACCTTCGCTTAATGCAGGATCGGATGCGAGTATCCAATACGGAAGATCTATCGATCCTATTACTAACGGAGTTACATTCCTTCAAAACTTCAGGAACGGCTACCAGTTGACTTCAGGCATCACTTTATTTAATGGTTTTACAACAATAAATACAATTTCCGCCAATAAATTTATGCTCAGAGCCGGTCTTGAAAGCGAAAAAATAGCAAGAAACACTCTTATTGTGGATATTATGGGGCAGTACTACCAGTTTTTGTACGCCAAAGGACTGGAAGGGGCCTCGAAAATGCAGCTTGAACTCTCAGAAAAACAACTCTTCAGAATCCAGAAAATGGTAGAAACAGGGAAAGAAGCATTATCAAAAGAATACGAGATGGAGAGCCAGGTTTCAGCTGACAGGCTCTCATATACAATTGCTCAGAACACCTCAAGCCAGGCCCTTACTACATTAAAACAAATGCTTCAGCTTGCCCCTGGTTCCGAATTTGATCTGGCGATGCCTGATCTGGAGAACATGCTGATTATTGATAACAATTTCAGTACAGATAGTATTTATAATCTCGCTTCTGAAAACTTACCACGTCTGAAAGAAATAGAATATGAGCTTAAAGCTTCAAAAAGACAGGTTGCGGCTGCAAAAGGGAAGCTTGCTCCCAATGTGTCTGCTGGCGCACAAATTTTTACGGGTTACTATACACTTCTCAATGATACCTCTTATCATGCCTCTTTCTCAACCCAGATGAAGAATAACTTCGGCCAGGCAGTTGGCCTCTCCATCAATATACCGATATTCAATAATTATTCAACAGCAAGGAATATTAAACTTGCCAAGATAAGGAGACACGATACTGAGCTAAGGCTTGAACAGGAGAAAAACAATCTTTATACAGATATCGAAAATGCCTGCCTCAACTATAACAGAGGTAAAGATGAATTTGAGGCAGCCAATTCAAATTTTAACTATAATACAAAATCCTTTGAGGCAGTACAGAAGAAATTTGAAACCGGATTGATCGATGTAACGAACTATTCTCTTGCAAAAACGACTTTATTTAAAGCTGAAACTGAAGCACTCAGGACAAAGCTTCAACTTATTATAAGAAAACTCACGATACAGTTTTACTCTACGGGAGAATTTGAAAATATTTTAAAATGATAAAAATAACTCAATCTATACAAGTCGCACCAGCCTTAATACAGTTAAAATATAAAACAATATTAATTAATAATAAATAATAAAAAGTCAAAATGGATACCCCTGTTGAAAAAATGGATAAAGCGATCCCAAAGAAAAAAGGCCTTCAGAAAAAGCATATTGGTTATGCTGCTATTGGCCTGGCAATAATTGTCCTTGTATATATGGCATTCTTTGCCGATCGTACATCAACATATAAAGTTGAGAAGGACAAACTCATAATTGAAACAGTAACTGAAGGTCAGTTCAATGATTATATTACTGTCCCCGGAACTGTGGAACCAATAAGTACCGTGTTCCTCGATGCACAGGAGGGAGGACGTGTTGAAGAGAAGCTCGTCGAAGAAGGGGCAATGGTAAAAAAGGGAGAAGTAATATTGAAACTTTCGAATCCTGACCTCTATCTGAATATTCTTAACAGCGAGGGACAGCTCTCAGAAAAGGAAAACTTCCTCAGGAATACACAGATTACCATGGAGCAGGAAAAGCTGTCTATCAAAAGAGAACTGGTGAGTCTTAAGTATGATATTGAAAGGAAACAGCGCAATTTCGAGCAGAATGAAATTCTTATAAAGGATAACCTTATCTCACAGGAAGAATATTTAAGGTCGAAAGAGGATCTTGCTATGGCCCTTCAATCGAGAGAACTTTTTATTGAAAGGCAGGCACAGGATTCAATATTTAGGACTGTTAATGTGGAAACTTTAAAGAACGACCTTATAAATATGAGAAAGAATCTTGAGATGGTGAAGGAAAGAGTTAAAAACCTAAACGTTACTGCCCCCGTTGATGGTGAACTTGGTCTGTTGACCCCTGAAATAGGACAGTCAATTGCCCGTGGAGAAAACATGGGACAGATAAATGTACTGACCTCCTATAAAGTTTCAGCCCAGATCGATGAACATTATATCGACAGGGTGAGGACTCAGCTTACTGCTACTCTGGACAGACAGGGCAAAAATTATAATCTTACAGTGAGGAGAGTCTTTCCTGAAGTCAGGAACGGAACATTTAAAATTGACATGATATTCCGCGACACCATGCCCGACAATATAAGAACCGGCCAGACATATTATATAAGCCTGCAATTGGGCCAGCCAAAAGTATCAGTACTTGTACCGATAGGCGGATTTTTCCAGGAAACAGGCGGACAGTGGATCTTTGTTCTTGACCCGACTGAATCGTATGCTACCAAACGCGACATTTCAATCGGCAGAAAAAATCCAAAATATTATGAAGTTCTCTCAGGATTGCAACCCGGGGAAAAAGTAATCGTATCGGGTTATGAAACTTTTGGCAAGAATGAGAAACTTATCCTGAAAAAATCAAAATAACTAGTAGCAATTATAATAAATAAGAAAAGTCATGATTAAAACTAATGCTTTAACAAAGGTCTTCAGGACTGAAGAAGTTGAGACAACTGCACTCAACAAAGTAACTCTCGAGGTAAAAGAGGGAGAATATGTTGCGGTAATGGGCCCGTCGGGATGCGGAAAATCAACTCTTCTGAACATCCTTGGTCTGCTTGATAATCCTACTTCAGGCAGCTATGTATTCAATGGAACAGAAGTGGCAAACCTCAGGGAACGCGACAGGACTATCTTCCGTAAAGGAAATATCGGTTTTGTTTTCCAGAGCTTTAACTTAATTGACGAACTCAATGTTTACGAAAATGTTGAATTGCCTCTTATATATCTTAAGATGAAAGCCGGCGAAAGGAAAAAAATGGTGGAAGATGTCCTGGAACGTATGAAGATAGGACACCGTGCCAAACACTTTCCACAGCAGCTTTCCGGAGGACAGCAGCAGAGAGTCGCAATAGCTCGCGCCGTGGTAGCTAATCCCAAACTGATACTTGCCGACGAGCCGACAGGAAACCTCGATTCAAAAAATGGTATTGAGGTAATAAATCTTCTGACAGAACTCAATAAGGAAGGAACGACCATCATAATGGTTACCCACTCCGACAGAGATGCAGGTTATGCTCACAGGGTGGTGAATCTGTTCGATGGCCAGGTTGTAACTGAGAAAATGGTGTGAATTGAACTAATCGATTGAATTTATGGTAGTAGGGACGTTGCATGCAACGTCCCTACAATTTTTATATGCCAAATTTTCGCATTTTGTTATAAAGGGTCTGCCTGGTTATACCCAGTTTTTCTGCAACAGCACTCAGGTTGTTACTGTATAGTCTAAGATTGTCGATAATCAGCTTTTTTTCCATCTCCTCCAATGTCATATCTCCCTGCATGACATTCCTGGTGTTGGTACTGAATACGAAATCGGAAGGCTTCAAAACCAGCGACTCACTTAAAATCACTGCCTTTTCAATTGAATGCTGAAGTTCTCTCACATTACCCGGCCAGTCGTGATTGGCAAGCTTTTCAAGTGCGTGTGTGCTAATCTTCAATCCATCCTTCCCGTACCTCTCGCAATTCATCCTGAGAAAATAATTAGCCAGAATAGGAATATCATCTACCCTGTCTCGTAAAGGCGGCACTTCTATCAGGATCGTATTTATCCGGTACAACAGATCTTCCCGAAAACGGCCCTCTACAACCATATTTATAAGGTCACAATTTGTGGCGCATACCAATCGAATATCAACCGGAATCTGCCGGTTTGAGCCGACCGGAACAACATACCGGTTTTGTAGAACACTTAGAAGCTTTGCCTGCGATTGTAAGGAAAGATTTCCTATTTCATCCAGGAAAAGGGTGCCCTTATTAGCCTGTTCAATTTTCCCTTTTCTATCCTCTTTTGCATCGGTAAACGACCCTTTAACATGTCCAAACATCTCACTCTCAAAAAGAGTTTCAGTAATCGAACCCATATCAACACTTACCATAAGCTCCCCTGCCCTCTTCGACAGATTATGTATTTCCCTGGCTACCAACTCCTTTCCTGTACCATTTTCTCCTGTTATCAGCACATTGGCATCTGTTCCCGCAACTTTTCTGACTATATTCATAACATTGATCATAGTAGGGGAAGCTCCCAATACTATCTTTTCACCGCCTTTGTTAATCTCCTTTTTTAAGAGAATATTGTCCTTTTTCAATATGGATGCTTCCTGTCTTGATACCCTTAATTTCCAGGCGGCGTTTATTGTTGCCAGGAGCTTTGTGTTATCCCATGGCTTGAGAATAAAATCAACAGCACCCTCCCTTATTGCTTTCACTGCCAGCTCAACATCCCCATAGGCAGTGACAATAACAACACTAATATTGCTGTCGTATTTATAAATCTCCCTCATCCAGAAAAGTCCTTCATTCCCATTGTGAACTCCTGATTTGAAGTTCATATCAAGCATTACTATATCGACATCATTATTCCGCAGAATTTCATTGATGCGATTAGGATCGGTCAGCGTGATAACTTTTTCGAACTCATTCTTCATTATCAGTTCAAGAGCATTCAGCAGGCCCTTGTTATCATCGACTATGAGCAAATTACCTTTCGTCATTTTACAGATTTTATGTAAAGACGGACTTAAAATCAAAATGTGTCAAAAAAATAGACATTTTTTTTGACACATTCAGTATTTTTATAAAATTATTCAATAGAAAGTCAGATCAACAAGTCAATACAGAAAGTATCATTTTGTTATTTGCCGGTCTTCCAGAAGATTATCAGGAATTTTATCTATAGAATAAATTTTTATATCACGAAAAAATATTTCAGCACCCTCCGATTCAAACTGAATTTTCCCTTTGGTCAAAGGAATTTCTTTGTCACCTTCCAGTTGACGGGAATTTTGAAGTACCATATTTACAACCCCGTTCACTATATGAATGCTGGTGCCTCCAAAACAGTATAAATCAATTGTATTCCATTCACCTGAAGGTTTTTCTGCATCAGGATATTTTATACAATTTCTCCCATTTGGACTGACAGTGCTGAAAGTAAAAAGATCCCCGTTCTTATTATAAACATAGGAACTGTCATTTTCCTTTATTGCCCTTACATCAAAAATTGCTCCTGCACAGGCCCAGTAATCACCACAATCTCCTTCCTCTATCTGGAACTCATGGGAACGAAGCCAGAATCCGCCGTCTGCACCCTGGGGACCTACAGCATAGTACATTAATCCACTGTCCTTTTTACCTTTTTTATTAGGGGGCCATTGCAATTGCCCCCATTTGAATTGCAGCTGCAGGTGGAAATTTTCAAATTCCCTCGTAGTTGAAATTCCACCATATTCCTCACCTGATATCCTCAGAACTTTTTCGCCGCCCACTTCAGCTACATCAAAGACCTTCAGGGGATCAGTATTTAAACCTACAGGAATAGTATCCCATTTATTCAGAACCGTATCATATCTGGGTCCCAGGTATGTATCCCATCCGGTTAAGTCTTTTCCATTAAAAAGGAACTGCAACTTGTTCTTATCTGATGAGCGGTTAATGCAACTACCTGACAAGAGCAGTAACAAAACTAATTTTAACAGATTTTTATAATTCATAGCTTTAAGGTTTTGTTAATATCTTTTCTTTCTTGGGCAGCAGCTAATATAGGCTAATTTTAAGTGTTGTCAAAACTTTGAAAGCTGCACTTCCAGATAAAACTGACCTGTTCATAACCACATAAATTAGAGTTAAAAAGAATTTGCAACTTTTATTTGAAATTTTGCAACATTTGGATTTCTTATACGTCTTTATATCAAAAGTTCTAATTGGTGAAAAAATAATTAAACCCATGACAGTAAAATTAAATGCAAACGAGGTTGTTCTTAAAGCCGGTGACACTAACCAGGTGATTAACAACAATACTATTGAGGGGAAACTGATAGTGACAAATCAGAGAATTTATTTCAAAACTCTTAATGAGGAAACAGAAAAATTCAATCTCGAAATATTGTTTGATAATATTCTTGAAGTAATTTATTACAGCAAAGGATTGTTATTTGGCATCAAAGGGTTGAATGTTGTAACCAGGGATGGAAAAGCTCACACTTTTCCGCTGAAGAAAAGAGATGAAATGGGGCAATTAATAAATAAAATGTATTAGCACGTTATTATTCAATATATATTCCCAGCTCATAAAAATAAGAATATCTGCCTGACCGGCAGATATTCTTATTTTATTTTATTCATATCTCAGCGAATCAACCGGATTTCTTAAGGCAGCCCTGAGAATCTTAAAGACAATTGTAAGGACTGTAGCTGCAAACATAATTAACACCGCAGACAAAAACATTCCGGCCCTTATTGTGACAAAATAATCCCAGATACTGTCAAGCAGCATCAACGATAAATAATAACCTCCCAGGCATCCAAGAACAGCTGCAATCGTAAGAACGATCAGGAATTTTTTGCTGACCAGGAACATTATCACAGGTATCGGGGCACCTTGTATCTTTCTAATACCTATTTCTTTTGTCCTTCTGATGATATCAAGTGAGACGAGATTATACATTCCTATCAAAGACAATAGCGTAGCTACAATAGCAAGAAATAAATTTACCTTCAGGATGCTTCCATTTATATCCTTTTCTTCCTGCATCGTGTCCTCCTGTAACAAACCTCCGAAAACTTCATTTATTGCGAGCTTTTTCCATCTCATCCTTACGAATTCCAGTATCCCGGCTAAATCTGCCGGATTGCCTCTTACTATCAAAAGTCCAAATTCATCTGTCCCTGAAATTCTTAGCATCGTCGGCTCAATTTTATTCCAGAGGCCACTTGTATAAAAATCTTTTACAACTCCGACTATTGTCAACCTTGTTGTGTCATACAACGTAACACTCTTGCCAACTGCATCCTGCCATCCTAAGTCATTCAGAAATTTCTGGTTCACGATAATTGAATTGTTTGTGCGGTCCGCTTCCAACCTGTCCTTATCAAAAAGACGACCTTCAATAAGATGCAATCCCATTGTCTGGGCATAACCCGGGCCTATATCCAAAACATCGACTTCCAAAGGCCTGGTTTCATATTTAATTGGTCTCCGGTAAGCTCCGAATCCGATATGATTTTGTGTGCCTTCAGCCATAATTACCTTTGGATCAGTAAGAACTTCATTACGCAGAGATGTAAAATTTTCCTGTGGTACAGGAACAACGATAAGTTGATCTCTGTCATATCCAAGGTCCAGGGTCCTCTGAAAATTTGCATTTTTTGCAAATACTATACCCATTACCAGGGCCATGACAGATATGGAAAACTGTAAAGTAAGAAGGATAATTGAAAGCCTTCCCGAGCCTTTTACCTCCGAATCACCCTTAAGAACATTGACAGGACTGAAACCGCTTACATACAATGCGGGGTAAACTCCGGCAACAAACCCTGTAACAATAAGAAGCAGAATAATAAAGACCCAGAAAAATGCATACCTGGTAAGAGTGAGCTTAATAGTCATGTATGCCCACAAATTGCTATAAGCCGGTACCAGGAATTCAGCAATTACAATCCCTGTCATAAGAGCCAGGAAACAAATAATAAGTGTCTCCAGCATAAACTGTGAAACAAGTTGTCTTCGCTGACCTCCAAAGGTTTTCCTTAAACCAATCTCTTTAAGCCTCTTACTAAACGTAGCCCTTGATGTATTGGCAAAATTAAAACACGCGATTAAAAGGATGAAAAGAGCCATAACGGGAGGAGCAACAACTGCAGCAGGATGAAGAGAGGGGAAAAGTCCTGAAGCCCAGGTATTCCTGGAATTCTTTCCCACATCTTTCATAGGAACAAGGTTAAACCTGTTGATCTTAAAATCTTCCCTTGCCTTGTTCTGAACCGGAAGGTAAGCCTTCATCGATTGTACTATTGACGAAAGTGCTGACTTATCAGGAACCATTATGAACAGAGCAGTTGCCCACATCTTCCAGTCCGTATCATCAAACCCTCGTACTAAGGTCAGATTATCGAAATTTGACAGAATATCTATCCGGAAACTTGAATTGTCAGGAAGATCGGCAAATACAGCACCTACCGTATATGTAAATTCCTTTCCCCGGTCGTCGAGTAATGAGATGGTTTTGCCAACAGGGTATTCCTTACCGAAAAGTATATTGGCTGTTTTCTGACTTATCAGTACATTTCCCTGTCCTTCAATGGATTTTTTATCACCATTAATTATCGGGAAAGTGAATATATCAAGAAAAGCAGGATCGACAAAAGAGATATTCATGGGAAAAAGGTCGTCTCCTTTCTTCACTGGCAAACCAGCCCTCTCTAACCTTGCTGATTTCTCTATCCCCGGAATATCCTTTGTTACCTGCAGTCCAAGAGTAGCAGGCACAATGCCATACTCCTGTTCCCGGTTTTCCATATCCCTGAAACTGGTAACCCGGTAAATTTTGTCGAAATTCTCATTATTTCTGTCAAATTCATAATTGAACATGTGGTTGAAAAAAGCGACGATGCACACCGCCAGCGCAATTCCAAGTCCCACTATATTTATTATTGTGAAGATCTTGTTCTTTAAAAGATTTCTGTAGGTAACCAGAAGGTAGTTTTTAAGCATATTCTTTATTCATATTTAAGCGATTGTGCCGGATTGACCTGGGCTGCCCTGAGGATGCGATAACTGATTGTCATTACTGCAATTCCCATCGCAATCAACAGACCGGCAACGAAACTGAACATCCCAAGATTTATCCTGTAATAAAAATTCTGCAGCCACTTCGTCGCAATAAAATAGATTATAGGCCATGCAATTAAAGCTGATACAGAAACCAGTATGACTATTTCTTTTGATATTTCAATGTAGATACCAGTTACAGAAGAACCCATGGCTTTCCTTACTCCAATCTCCTTGGTTCTTTGTTCCACCGTGAAAGAGGTAAGTCCGAAAAGTCCGAGTGAAGCTATCAGTATTGCAAGTATTGAAAAGATAACTGCCATTTGAGCATTCTGTTTTTCCTGGATATACATCTTCTCAAAATCCTGATCAAGGAAATAGTACTGCAATGGATTATTCTGTACAAACTCTTTCCATGTTGTTTCTATATCACTTATAGTCTTAACATAATTATGGGCAGTTAACCTGACTGTGATATAACCCCACAACATACCATCATTCTGGAATTTGAAAATATAAGGCTGTACAGGATTCCGAAGTGATTCAAAATTAAAATTTTTCACCACACCCAAAATTGGCATATAACTCATTTTACCGGAATCACCAGGTTCCATGAATCTTGTTTTTTGCATATCAGTAATTCCAAAATTCTTCATGGTGCTTTCGTTGACAAGACATGCATCTTTATCAGTTGAATATGATTCATTAAAGAATCTTCCCGAATCAAGCTTTATACCATAAGTATCGAGAAAATTATAATCGCACCAGTTTGTAACCATAAGAAAGCTTTCATCTTTTCTTCCTTCTATTCTGTAACCGTTAGTATTGTTAACGCGACCCGGAACCATAGTTGAACTGGTGACGTTTATAACACCCGGAATATTTTTTACTGCGTCCTTGAAGGCTTTCATCTTTGGATTCAGTGATCCTGCCCTGTTTATGACAATCAGCTGTTCTTTATTGAAACCGACATCTTTATTCAGCATATAGTTTATCTGCCTGTACATTACCAGTGTACCAACTATAAGCAGAATAGACACTGCGAACTGGAAAATTACCAGTACCCTTCTGAGACGGCCATTCTTCATACTATTCTTCACACTGCCCTTGAGTACTTCATAGGGGCTGAAGGAGGATAGAAAAAGAGCTGGATAACTTCCCGCCAGAAATCCTACTGCAAGTGTAAACAGCAAAAGCAGAGGTACAGTAAACCATTTGACAAAAAGCCTTAGTGCAAGGTGTGTACCAAGGAGATTATTAAAATACGGGAGTGTAAGTTTAATTAGTACTAAAGCCAGGATAAGAGAGACAAATGAAAGAATGAACGATTCAGAAAGAAACTGAGTTATCAGTATCCCTCTCGATGAACCTCCGATCTTCTTAATCCCAACCTCTTTGGCCCTTTTTGAGGCCTGAGCCGTCGAGAGATTCATGAAATTTATTGCAGCTATAAGTACAATAAGGATGGCTATACTGCCGAATATGATCAGAAATTTCGGATCGCTGGCTGCTTTAAACTCCTGTTGAATTGAATTATCAAGGTGGACATCTTTCAGGTTCTGAAAATAGAATCTGTATTTATTTCCCTGTTTCTCCATATCTTCCATTGATACTCCCAAATACTGCTGAAGTTCCGGCCCTACATACTTTTTCAGTAATTCCGGCATCTTGTCATCTATGGTTTTGGAACTGGTATTAGGTTTGAGCAGCAGGTATGTGCTGAAACTATTGCTTAACCATACCGGATTTTTTGAACGGGGATTTGTCATAAATGAAGTAAGAATATTAGCCTCAAAATGAGTGTTTTCAGGAATATCAGCCATTACTCCTGATACAACATACCTTACAGTATCGCTCCCTATTTTAATGGTTTTATCAATAGGATTTTCACTTCCAAAAATTTTCTTTGCCGTAGATTCTGACAAAACTGCTTTGTGTGGTGCATTCAATGCATTTTGGGGATCGCCTTTCAGAACCGGAATAGAGAAGAAATTAAAGAATGACGAATCTGCTTCAATCAGGTGTTCCTCGGTAAATGCCTGATTATTGTATTCAATAATGGTGGGACCGTGACCTGACAACCTCAGGAAATCCTCAACTTCAGGAAACTCTCTTAATAAAACAGACCCCATCACTGCTGGTGAAGTGGCAATAGTAACCTCCTGCCCACCTACCTTTCCATTCAAGATAGCCCTGAATATCCTGTCTTTCTTTACATTATAATTATCGTAACTAGCCTCATTTATTACAAATAAAGCAATTATAAGGCTGCATGCTATTCCAATCGAAAGACCCAGAATATTTATAACCACATACCCGCGCTGTCTTTTGAAAGATCTTATGCTGTGTTTTATCAGATTACGAAACATAGTAATGATGTATAATAAGGTTTTAAACTTTATTTAATTTCAGGTCTGCGATATCTGCCCTCTATTCATATTTTAGCGATTGGGCAGGATTGACCCTGGCTGCTCTCAGAATACGATAACTAATTGTAAGGATGGCAATACCGAGAGCAATTGATAACCCTGCAACAAAACTAAAAGCTCCAAGACTTATCCTGTAGTAAAAATTCTCCAGCCATTGTCCCGCAATATAATAAATTATGGGCCAGGCAAGAATGGCCGATACGGAAACCAGGATCACAATCTCTTTGGAAATAGCAATGTAAATACCTGAAACTGTTGAACCCATGGCTTTTCTTACTCCTATCTCCTTGGTGCGCTGTTCCACCGTGAATGATGTAAGTCCGAATAATCCTAATGATGCTATAAATATTGCCAGGATTGAGAAGATCACTGCCATCTGAGCATTCTGTCTTTCCTGGTTATACATCTGTTCAAAATCAGCATCGACAAAATAATATTGCAGCGGAGTGTTGGCGGTAAACTCTTTCCATTTATTTTCTATTTCAGAGATTGTCTTCTGGTAATTCTGCGCTAATAACTTCACTGACAGGTATCCATATTGCATATTATCATTTTTGAAGCAGAAAACATATGGACCAATAGGGTTTCGCAACGATTCGAAGTTGAAATTCTTTACAACGCCGATAACCTGCAAATAATTTACGTTATCGTTTGCACCAGGCCGGGGCTGTGCGAATCTTGTCTTTTCAGGATCCTTAATTGAAAAATCTTTGACTACAGATTCATTAACGATGCATGCATTCTGGTCCGTTGAATATGTTTCATTGAAGTTCCTGCCCGATACAAGTGTCATCCCGTATGTTGCCAGATAATCATAATCGATCCAGTTGGTCTGCATCAGGAAAGACTCATCTTTTCTTCCTTCCATACCATAACCATTATTATTGTTATTACGGGCCGGAACAGCTGTGGAGCTTGCTATATTGATTACGCCGGGGATCCCCTTTACAGCGTCTTTAAATGACTTGACTTTTGGTCCGAGAGCTTCTGCCCTGTTAATAACAATCAATTGTTCTTTGTTAAATCCAACATCTTTATTAAGCATATACCTTATCTGCCTGTACATTATTAGAGTGCCAACTATAAGGAGTATTGAAACAGTAAACTGGAATACGACAAGTACTTTTCTCAGACGGCCATTCTTCATACTGTTTTTCATGCTCCCCTTGAGAACCTCATAGGGATTGAAAGAAGACAGGAAGAGCGCAGGGTAACTGCCGGCAAGAAAACCGACCACAACTGCAAAAGCCAGCAATATAGGTACTATGTACCATGCTGCAAAAAGGTTTAACACAAGCTTTGTTCCAAGTAAATTATTAAAATACGGAAGTGTTAGTCTTATAATAACCAGGGCCACAATGAGCGAGACGAATGACAGGATAAAAGATTCCGAAAGGAATTGTGTAACAAGCATCCCTCTTGTAGAACCCCCTATCTTCTTTATACCTACCTCCTTAGCCCTTCTGGCAGCCTGGGCAGTTGAAAGGTTCATAAAATTTATAGCTGCAATTATTACTATAAGTATAGCTATGCTGCCAAAGATTAAGAGATACTTTGGATCACTAGGTTGCTTGAACATCTGCTGGATAAGCGGTTGAAGGTGAATGTCGGTAAGCTTCTGGCAGAAAAACCTGTATTTGTTACCCTGTTTGAGAAAGTCATCCATTGATATCCCCATAAATCGCTGTATGTCGGGCCCGACATATTTAATTAAAAGATCAGGGATCTTCTCATCGACAGTTTTTACTATGGAATTTGGTCTCAATAGAAGATAAGTACTGTAACTGTTACTAAGCCATACAGGATTCCTCGACCCCGGATCTGTCATAAATGAAGAGATGATATTGGCCTCAAAATGTGAATTACCTGGAACATCGCCCATAACACCGGAGACAATATACCGTACTGAATCTGTCCCTAACTTGAGAGCTTTGTCTATAGGATTTACATCACCGAAGATCTTCTTTGCGGTCGATTCCGACAACACAACTCTGTGAGGTGCATTCAGAAGATTTTTTGGATCACCCTTCAGTACAGGTATTGAAAAGAAATTAAAGAATGTCGAGTCAGCTTCAACAAGGTGGTCCTCCGTAAAAGTCTGATTATTGTAGTCAATTACAGTAGGGCCTGTACCGGTCATCCTGAGATAATCCTCAACTTCAGGAAATTCCTTTGCCATTGTGGGACCCATCTGAGCTGAAGTGTAAGCTGCTGTCAATTCCTGGCCCCCTATCTTACCGTTGAGGATAAGCCTGACTATTCGGTCTTTTTTGACATTAAATCTGTCATAACTTGCTTCATTTATCACAAAAAGTGCAATAAGAAGACTGCAGGCAATACCGATCGAAAGTCCGAGAATATTAATTATTATATATGCACGCTGTCTCTTAAAAGACCTTAAGCTATGCTTGAGTAGGTTAGAAAACATTTTTATAAGGTTTAATTTAACATCTCATAGACGGAATAAAAATAGCTTCGCTGCATTTAAGAAACTTATTCTACTTTCAATGCCTCAGCCGGGTTTATACCTGATGCTTTATAAGCCTGGAAACTAACTGTTATTAATGCTATAAGTGCAGCCCCGAACGCTATAAAAACCAATACTGTTATACTGAGGTCAATCCTGTAAGCAAACTGCTTCAGCATGTTATGCACTATGACGCAACCCAGGGGAAGCGCAATTGCAATGGAAATGATCACAAGCAAAAGAAACTCTTTTGATAGTGTATAAATTACCGATCCTGATCCGGCCCCCATCACTTTTCTTATACCAACTTCATTTGTCCGGCGCTCGGCGGAATAGGACGATAATCCGTACAGGCCCAGGCAGGCAATAATTACTGCCAGAATTGTAAAATATTTAAGTAATCCAGTCAGACGAATTTGCGATCTGAAGAGGTTATCGTAATCCTGGTCAATAAATGTATACTGCAGCGGATACTCAGGTATTAACTCCTTCCATTTATCTTCCACAACCTTAAGTGATGCCGGAACATTTCCGGGTGTAAGCCTTATAAGGATGGTATTAAGGTAACTTGTATCAGCAAGAGCAAAAGCCATTGGTTCAATCTCCTGGTCAGCTCCTTTAAAATGAAAATTCTTAAGCACACCAATAATATTACCATTTAAACCCATAAAACTGAACTTCTTACCAACCGGGTCACCGATATTCATTATTTTAACCACCTCCTCATTGACCAGGAAATTACCAGTCGTATCTCTTGCCATATCACCACTATATTTTCTTGAAAAATCCCTTCCGGAAACAAGCTTCATTTTCATTGTTTCCAGGTAGTCATAATCAACTCCATTAGTCCCTATCAGAACAGTCTTTTCAGGATCCTTCCCCTCCCAACGTGCTCCGCCTGAATTACTTCCCATCATAACAGGATTATGCATCGAGGCCGTTACTCCCTGTATAAGAGTCTCTGTAAGCAGTTCCTTCTTAAGTGAGTAATACTTTGTTTTCATACTACCTATCATAGGAATCGATATAACATTATCCTTATCGAAACCTAATTCTATCTCCTGGAGGTATTTCAACTGTTTATACATAAATATTGCAGATGTAGCAATCAATATCGACAATGAGAATTGTATAACAACAAGAATCTGCCTGAGTCTTACTCCTCCCTTACCGGAAACCGATTCCCCTTTAAGTACAGAAACAGGTTTAAATGAAGAGAGATAGAAAGCCGGGTATATTCCTGATACCAGACCCGCAACAAGACCTACAATGATAAAGCTGAGTATAAATTTTGTCTGATAAAGATCTGCCAGGCCAAAATGTTTACCTGATATATTATTAAATACATTAAGAGAAATTGCCACAAGAAATAATGCCAGAATAAGTGCCATTGCAACAAGGAGCATCGATTCGAACATGAACTGAACTATCATTGACATCTGAT
>Ga0315536_1000628_pt1 | contig 17752 bp, 20 predicted proteins | sample SalMarSW160230MG_FD_203093 | JGI IMG/M metagenome (GOLD analysis project Ga0315536, IMG submission 203093) | Salt marsh sediment microbial communities from the Plum Island Ecosystem LTER, Massachusetts, United States - Salt Marsh Sediment SW1602-30 ... | reverse complement strand
CAGTACTGTTTTTAATATAGACGACGCGTCCTCCATTATCCTGTCCGCTCAGAGTAGCAGAATCTGTTTGAACGAACAACGGCCATGCGGAATAATTACTCGTCTCTTTTCCGCCAACTGTGAACACATGATTTTCATGGGTATGCCCAGTTAGAACAAGAGAAACATTCTTTGCAACACAATAGGTGATGAATGCCCCTCTATTGTGTGCGATACATTCGTTATTACCACTGGGCAGATCGTTTGGTACCGCACCGATCCCAGTATCGTTCTCATCATTGACCGCGGGGTGATGCATTGAAATAATCTGGTTCATCTCATCATTGCCCCAAGCGTGTTCAAGAAGATACATCTGGGTTGACGTGAGACCGCTCCCTTCTGGTGTCGGGTTCAAGATCTGTGGTTTAATTTCCCACCGACTGTATTCATAACCTGAATCAAGGAAGACGAAGTTCATATTTCCATATGTGACTGAGTAATCGCTTAAAGGATTGAGAAAACGATGATATGGGGTAAGATTGGTAAAAGGGAAATACAAGAAGAGGAGGCTGTTACCGTACCGCTCATGGTTCCCTGGCGTGGTATAGACCGGAGAGTTACTGGATAAAATTGCTTCTTGAAGATCAGCATACACATTCCGTCTGGATTTCTGGTTGTACCAATCCACTGAATCACCAGTAAGGATAACGAAATCAGGGTGGATGTTATCATTGAGATAGGTGAAGAGACGGGTGAGCTCTTTTTTCTTGTTGAAGAAATTTGAGTATTTCCCGATATGGATATCGGTGAGCTGCACCACCCTATACTCGGTTGGCTCCGTGTTTTGTATTTTTACCGCATGTGACCAACGATAATTCCTTTTTGGTGTTGTCACCGAGATATTGTAGAACCCATCAGGGATGCTGTCGATGGTATACGATACGATCAGTTCGTCTTCGAGGATGTTTGTCCCTGCTTTGATCCAGGTCTGCCATGATGCAGAGTGGTTCTCGACATGATAGCACATGCTGCTAGCAATATCTTGTAACTCTACCTGGAGTACCTGGGTTGGTTCTTCAGACGTATTTCGTTCCTCTGAGATTGTTACAATCATCTCATTTGTATTATTCTTAATTATAATAGATGGACATCCTAGAGAGGGGGCGATGATTCCTTCAACATCAAAACCGACACTGACATTCAGTAGTTTCTCAGAAAATGCACCTGCGACGACATGGAACGTATGATTGCCAACAACTGATGGGTACCATGCTATTTTCTTGTTGTACTGTGATAATTTTCCCACGGTGATATCAATTTGATTTTCCGTGGCATTCCCAGAACGCCATGTCATTTCACCTGAGATAGCAACCAATCCGTTAAACACATCGGTCACTACCACGGTTTCGTTGAATCGCTGTCCTGCCTTTCCTTCGACAGTGACCAAAAGATATACCGGTTGACCTAACGTTGGATATGGATTAGAACACGATAACGAAATGATTTCACCAGGAGACGCAGGTTCTGTTTTTCCAATACTCGCATCTGCACCCACCGGAGGTAAACTTGCAACTGGAAATACGAGAAAGAGTATGATAATGAGGACTGCTATTTTCTTCATGGTTAAACGTCTTTACAACAGTATAATTATAGCTGGTGTATTATAAATAATTTGAGGTAGATGAATGAAATATCCTCAAGAAATAATTATTTCTCACATTCAAGATTTTAGTTGTTCTAATTCAATCCAAACATTTCTAAACAAAAATTGCATTACATACTGGTAATATGGACGATATACCGAAGATAGGCATTACAGGCATGCCAAGCGTCGGAAAAACACAGACGCTTATCAAAATCATCGAGAAGATTGGAAAAAGCGGCTATAAACTTCAAGGGATGATCACCACCCCGCTTATTGAAAAGAAAAAACGGGTGGGTTTTTATGTAGAGGATTGGCAGACTAAAGAAAAAGAAGTCTTTGCCCGTCTTGATTTGGATTCCAAGGACAAAGTGGGAAAATACGGTGTTGACCTCGCTGCACTTGAGAGAGTCGGTGTCCATGCGATAGAAAAAGCGATTAACGATGAAAACGTTGATATCATTGTCATTGATGAAATTGGAAAAATGGAGATGCTTTCTGAGAAGTTCTGTGAGATGGTCATCGAGGCACTTGATTCTGATAAACCAATCATGGTGACGCTCCATAAGAAATCACGAACACCGCTCCTGCAGGATATCCGCCGACGCGATGATATCCGCATCCTTGAGGTGACCGCGGTAAACCGAAATCTGCTTCCGTATAAGATTGAAAAAATCATGGCTGAGAAACTCCCGCCTTTGTTTTAACCATGCACGACGAACCACCTGCTCTTATCAAAGAAGGAACCACCGAGCTTTTTGTATATAAAAAGAAGACGTCGGTGAAAGGACCAAGCAGTCGAGACCAGATGCCATTCTATAACCCGTCCATGGAGTTAAACCGGGATGTATCCATCCTTGTTAATCAATGGTTGCTGAATAAAAGTACAAAGCAGGTTCATATCTTGGACGGACTGGCAGCTTCTGGGGTTAGAGGCATCAGACTTGCTCATGAGCTCGAAGGGGATTTTGAGGTGACACTCAATGATTGGAATGACCAATCGTTCTCACTCATCCAGCAGAACATCCTAAAAAGCTCGTTGCAGAACATCTCTGTTTTCCAACGGGACCTCAACAGCCTTCTCTCAGAGTATCGATACAACTCTATTGATATCGACCCGTTTGGCTCACCAGTGTATTTTCTGGATGCTGCTGTAAGAAGCGTGTATAACAAAGGGGTCATTGCGTGCACTGCGACCGATACCGCTACGCTCTGCGGGGTGTTCCCCCCGGTCTGTTATCGACGGTACGGCGCTTGGCCGCTTCATGCTCCCGCGATGCATGAAATAGGATTGCGCATACTCCTTGGTTTTATATGCCGTGAGGCTGCGAAGTACGACCGCGGCATCGAACCACTACTCTGCTACACGACCGATCATTATATACGAATATATGTACAAGTCAATAACGGAAAAAACGCTGCCAATTCTTCCATGGCTCAGTTTTTAAGTATCCCTGCAAAGGACATCCCTCTCTCAAGGGGGAACACCACCATGGTTGGTCCGTTATGGCTAGGGAAGCTGCAGAAGAAACCTGCACTCCAAGAGATACGGACCATCGTGTCATCCAAGGCATTGAACACAAAAAACATGCTCTGGAAACTTTTATTCCTCCTTGAGGAAGAAGCGGATGCCCCACCGTTTTTCTATACGACCAATGACCTTTCATCCCTGCTAAAACAATCACCACCGACCATGGACCATATCTTTGAGCGCTTACGAAACAAAGGTTTTATCGCAACCAACACCCATTGCACTCCAACCGGATTTAAGACAAATGCTCCTTTGGACGTCATCACAGAAGTTTTTAAATAACAAAGGATATCACGGACCCATGAAAATGATGCCAAAGAAGCTTTCCGTTGGTGTGCTTGCCTCTGGTTCTGGGACTGATCTGCAGAGTATTATCGATGCATCAGAGAAGAAAATGATCGATGCGGATGTCGTTGTAGTGATTAGCGATAATAAAGACGCAGGTGCGTTGAACCGGGCAAAAACCCACCATATCCCAGGATTTTTTATTGATCCAAAAGGAAAAGACCGCTTTGTTCATGAAAACGAAATCGATGCGGTTCTTCGCAATCATCATGTAGAGCTCGTCGTTGGTGCTGGGTACATGCGGTTACTTTCACCAGTGTTTGTGAAAAAATGGCATCACAAACTCATCAATATTCATCCAGCGCTTCTCCCGTCCTTTAAAGGAACCAATGGCCAACGCGATGCACTGCAATACGGGGTGAAACTCTCTGGGTGTTCAACCCATTTTATGGACACTGAAATGGATCATGGCCCAATAATCCTTCAAGCTGCAGTAAAAGTAATCCCTGATGATGACAGGGATACCCTTGCTGCCCGAATTCTCGCTGTTGAACATCAGATACTCCCCCGTACGATACAGCTGTTCGCGCAGAGACGATTACTGATCCAAGGTCGCAGCGTGGTCATCTTACCTGGTGACTCCTGGAAAAAGAAACACAAGGTTCTCCCCGATGTGCTCTATTCAGAAGGATACTAAAACCATCTCTTATACGGATGCAATTGAATGGTTATACAGCTTTGATAAGTACGGGTGGATCTTCGGTCTTGAACGAATTACCTTTCTTCTTAAAAAGCTTGAAAATCCTCACCACGAGTTAAAAGTCATTCATGTCGCGGGGACCAATGGGAAAGGTTCGGTCTGCAAGTACATCAGCTCCATTCTTCAGAAAGCAGGGTACACCGTTGGACTATATCTTTCCCCGCATATCGAACGTTTTTCAGAACGGATTGTCATAAACGATGAGGAAATCCCTGCGGAAGACCTTGCGATGCTTATTGCACAAGTCAGACCACTTGTCGAGGACATGAAACAAAACGAAAACACTCCAACCTTTTTTGAGATTGTTACCACACTTGCGTTCCTCTATTTTAAGGACCGTACTGTCGATTATGCGGTCATCGAGGTCGGGCTTGGTGGAAGGTTTGATGCGACAAACGTGGTGACCCCGCTGATATCGGTGATTACGAACATTTCCCTAGAGCACACCGATATTCTTGGAAAGGATATCGCGTCAATCGCATTGGAAAAATCAGGGATCATCAAAGACCACATACCGGTCATTACTGCAGCGACGCAGCAGGCACGTGAAACCATTGAACATGTTGCAACAGAGCGGAACGCACCGCTTACAACTATTGACCATACCATGTGGAAACGAATATCTTTTGAGGAACGGTGTCAAGTATTTGTTATTCATGGTTCATTTAAAGATTATACCGTGAAAACCATTCTGCTCGGCAAGCATCAGGGTGAAAACATAGCGGTAGCTATCACTGCGGTTGAACAGTTACAGATGAACGGTGTGTACGTCACTGATAATGATATTCTGGATGGTGTTGCTGCTGCGACATATCCAGGACGCATGGAGATCGTTTCCGAAAAACCATTCATTCTCCTTGATGGCGCACATAACCCAGATGGGATAAGGATGCTTGCAAAAACAATAAAGGAGGATTTTTCCCCCCATAGACTCATCTTAATTCTTGGTGTACTGAAAGAGAAAGATATTAAAACGATGGCGTCAACGATAGCTCCTCTTTCCGATGTTATCATCGTTACCAAATCAACTAACCCCCGAGCTTCTGATCCACTATTATTAAAGCAGACTATTGAGAGTTTTAACCCAAACAAAAAGATATACGTCAAAGCATCAATCCCAGGAGCATTAGATCATGCGAAACATATCGCGAAACAAAAAGACATGATCTGTGTTTCCGGGTCGTTATTCACGGTCGGAGAAGCACGCAGTTATCTTCTCTCAGGTAATGCTATAGCTTCGCAGTCGCGGTCCTAGAGATTGACTTTTCGAAGAATCTTAGTAAGATCTTCCATCACCTGTGTTTTTGCGAGACGATCAGCATTCCCTATTGCTTCTTCCAATGCTTCATCGAAATGGATTTTCCCAAGATATCCCACCTTTAATTTCTTCGCTTCCTCTTCTATAAACGAAGCATCTTTCATCGTCATATTTTCTATCACACCAAGCACCGGTTTTTTTAATTCTATTAAAATTGTTAATAGTTTACTGACTGCACCCATTGCGACCTTCGATGGTGTTGTCACCACGAGAAACTCGCTTTTTTTCATATACCGGATCACATCAAGGGTTTCATCACCAATACCTGGCGGCATGTCAATAATCAGAAAGTCCAAAGACCCCCATTGAGTGATTGCTAGCAACTCTAGGATGATATTTGAAATATCGACCCCTCGGAACGGAGATGGTTTCTCCTCTGTGAAATAGACAATGGACATGAAAGAAATACCATGGACCATTGGTGGAATGATACCCTTCTCTTCTGTCGGGAATTCTTTTTTGACGCCCAGGATGATATGAGAGGATGGTCCGTATAAGTCAAGGTCAAGAAGGCCAACTTTAAATCCCTTGTGTGCGAGATGAAGGGCAAGACTGGAGGCGACAAGACTTTTCCCCACACCGCCTTTACCGCTTGCAACCGCGATGATTCTTTTGATGTTTTTCAAGCGTTTCTCAATGACACTGGTTCGTGGTTCCATGATTATCGCAATCCTTTAATCGAGGAAAGCACGACCCCTCGTCCTTTCGTAATCTCAAAATCCGGGCTTCCACACTTTGGGCATCGCGAATGGACAAACACGACCTCCGGGATGAAATGAATCGACTCAGATTCTGTTTCACTGAATTTCTTTTTCATGTCACTGTATTTCCAGTTATGACCACAGGTTTTACAGATTAGTGTGCTTTTTTCTGTCCTCAGGTGAAACGCGTTGTTTTTTATCGTTGGTTTCTGTTGTTTTGCTATCTCGTTGAGTGCAAAGAGGAAAATATCTTTTTCTATCTGTTGTAATTCACCGATGTGAACCGTGATTTCTGTGATTGACTTGAGTTTTTCTTTCTGTGCGGCTTCTACGGCAGCCATGACGATTGATTCGGCAAGTGCCCATTCATGCATACAGAACCGGATACAGGAGGCGATGGTTTAAATGTTACGAAACACAAACCTCTTGTATCCCTAATCTTAGAGATTTATATAGAAGCAGGCGATTCTTCCCTGGGAGGTAGAACCGGTGCAAAAAAAAGAAGTAAAAAAATCTGAGGATGAATGGAAGAAGGTTCTTACGTCCGAAGAGTTTTCAGTGCTGCGGAAGAAAGGGACAGAACCGCCGTTCAGCGGAAAATATGTTCATCAGACTATGGAGGGCACTTATGTCTGCGCAGGATGTGGTAACAAACTGTTTTCCTCTGAGACCAAATTTGACTCAGGGAGCGGATGGCCAAGCTTCTTTACCCCTGTCTCGAACGATGCTGTTCTTCTGAAACCTGATACTAGTCTTGGCATGAAACGAACTGAGGTGGTGTGTGCTCGGTGCGGTGGGCATCTTGGGCATGTGTTCGATGATGGGCCTAAGCCGACCGGTCAGCGATATTGCATGAACTCGGTCTCACTTCATTTTCAAGAGAAAAAAGAGTGATTTTCTCATAAGACGGTACCTAGAGTTCTTGTATCCGATCCACGACAGTGAAGGTAAGTGCCAGTAGCTGATCGTACTCCTCCTCTGTCTTCATCACTCGGGGGACCTGAACAATCAACCAGGTGCCTTCAAGAGAGATACGAGGTTTTTCCTGCTTCAGTTCCAAGAGTTTATTCTGCAGGGTATAATTTACCAAATTTCTCGCAAACCTTTCATCCTGTGTTTTTATGAGAAATTCCCTGTCAAATTCATCACTATCCAACTGGACGTCTATTGCCCCTAATGCCTTTCCCAGTCGCAACCTGACTGATTCTTTTTGGATGGTGAGGTCCTTTGGTACCGGTTTAAGCAAGGTAACATTGACCTCTGTTTTTGCGTGACGGTATTTACTGCCTGGCACCGAGGTAACCACGACAGGCAAAGCACGATAGGAGAACTTAAGCAGTGGTAACAGAAACGTTCCCACTACGGTGCCGCTTCGCTTCCGTGCCTGTTGTTCCATGAGACGTTTAATGTTCCGGTACCGCCAAAGAGAAAGAACAATGACCAAGGCGATCGTGATGATTATGATGAATACGTAAAGAACGGGGAACAAGGATTCCATGATGTCCATCTCAGATGACCTCAAGTGTGGCATCATCTTTTCTGTTAATAATTCCTTTGGTTCTTCGTATTCTTTTTTTTATTTTCATCGTAGAAAAAAAGAAAAACTCAGATGAATTACCGCTTGCTGGTTATCGCAATGAAATACGAAGTCAAAGACGGAAAAAAGGAATTGCTGTCAGAACCAATCAAACACATTGACATTAAGACGTTCAACCCTATCCCGTTGATTGAAGCCTTTGATCATATGGCCTTTCAGTCACGAAACCTCGCCAACGCCTGTAAAATCTACGCAACGATGCTTGAAGATACCGATTGCTCAATCATTCTGTGTCTCGCAGGATCACTCGTCAGCGCAGGATTAAAAAACGTCATTGTCGATATGATTCGTGCTCATATGGTGGATGCGATTGTCTCCACAGGTGCAATCGTCGTCGACCAGGATTTCTTCGAAGGACTCGGGTTTCAGCATTACCGAGGTGAAATACGGGTTGATGATTCCAAACTTCAGAGAATGCACATTGATAGAATCTATGATACCTTCATTGATGAGGATGATCTCCGTGTCTGTGATATGGCGACGAAAAAAATCGCTGATGGACTTCCCCCACGGCCGTATTCATCTCGGGAGTTCATCTATGAAATGGGGCGGTACCTCGACATGCATGGGAAGAATCCTGACTCGTTTGTCCTTGAGGCATTCAAACATGAAATCCCGATTTTCTGCCCAGCGTTTTCCGATTCAAGTGCTGGGTTTGGCCTGGTGTTCCATCAGCATGAACGCAAGAATAACTATCTGACGATTGATTCAGTAAAGGATTTCAGAGAACTTACTGAGTTAAAGGTCCAATCAAAACAAACAGGTTTGTTTATGATCGGTGGGGGTGTGCCGAAGAACTTCGTGCAAGACACAGTTGTTGCTGCAGATATCCTTGGTATCGATGCACCCATGCATAAGTACGCGATACAGCTCACCGTTGCCGATGAGCGTGATGGCGCCTTATCTGGTTCGACGTTAAAGGAGGCGAACTCCTGGGGGAAAGTCGACACCGGCTATGAACAAATGGTGTACAGCGAAGCAACCATTACGTTCCCTCTTGTGGTAAGTTATGCGTACCATAAAGGTTCTTGGACGAAACGGAAACCACAGAAACTTAATCAGTTGTTCAAATAAGAATTCTCAGATAATCATTATATAGGTCAGACATTTCTTGTTTCTCCTGTGAACACAACTCCAATCGTCAAACTCACCCAGCTGCAACAGATGTTACGGGACCTGAAGAGTTGCGCGATAGCGTACTCTGGCGGGCTCGATAGCACGTTTTTAATAAAAGTCGCATACGATACACTTGGGGTACATGCTCTTGCGGTCACTGCAACCTCTTCAACCTACCCGCAGCGAGAATTAGAGGATGCGAAACGCTTTGCACAGACGATAGGGATCCCTCATGTCATTATTCATTCTGAAGAACTTGATATTCCTGAGTTCTCCGGTAATCCTCCTGACCGTTGTTACTATTGTAAAAAAGAATTATTCCGTAAAATACAGCAGATTGCACAGGACCATCATCTTAGCGTAGTCCTGGACGGATCGAACGCTGATGACACGTTTGATTATCGACCTGGGGCGAAAGCATGCGAAGAACTTGGGGTTATAAGTCCGCTAAAAGAAGTCGGGTTAACCAAACAAGAGATTAGAGACCTTTCATCCGCGATGCATTTGGAGAGTTCTGAGAAACCAGCGTTTGCGTGTCTTGCCTCCCGATTCCCCTACGGGGAAAAAATCACCGAAGAACGACTCAAGGAGGTCGAATCTGCCGAGGGGTTTCTTTTCTCGTTAGGAATCCGACAATGCCGAGTCCGTTACCATGGTCAGATTGCCCGCATCGAAGTGACATTAGATGATGTTCATTCCATTATTACCCATGCTCAAAAGATTGTAAAACGTTTTAAAAAACTTGGATTTACCTACATCACCCTTGACCTTGAAGGGTACCGGACTGGAAGTTTAAACGAGGTGCTTAAGAAATGAAGAAACTGTTACAAGACTACAAGGCAGGGAAAGTCGATCTGTCAACCGTCCTGCAAAAAATAAAATCATTACCGTACGAGGATTTAGAGTTTGCAAAAATCGACACACATCGAGAAGTTCGAAAAGGGTTCCCTGAGACGATATTCTGCCAAGGAAAGACCCTTTCCCAGATTTCTCAGATTCTTCAAAAACTCCCCAGCGAACAAAATATCCTTCTTACAAAAGCAAATAAAAACATCTATACTTCCGTGAAGAAATCGTATCCTACTGCACAGTACAATGAATCAGCAAAAACCATTGTCATCCAACGATACAAACCCAAACAAAACAAAGGAACCATCTTGATTCTCACCGCGGGAACATCTGATATCCCTGTCGCAGAAGAAGCAGTCGTCACCGCACAGCTTATGGGAAACAAAGTCGAGAAAGTCTATGATGTTGGGGTCGCCGGTGTCCATCGCCTATTCGATATTAAAGACAAGATCTTTCATGCCAACGTTATCATTGTGATCGCAGGGATGGAAGGAGCCCTTGCCAGTATTGTTGGCGGTCTTGCCTCAAAACCAGTCATCGCGGTTCCGACCAGTGTCGGGTACGGAGCAAGCTTCCAGGGGATAGCACCGCTCCTGACCATGTTGAATTGCTGCGCGGAAGGTGTGGCAGTCGTCAACATTGACAACGGCTTTGGCGCTGGGTATTTCGCCAGCATCATCAACAGGTGAGGAACCATGACGATCGCGTACTTTGATTGTTTCTCTGGGATTGCTGGTGACATGATTCTTGGTGCCCTCATTGACCTGGGAGTTGACGTCCCGTTTTTAAAAAAAGAACTACAAAAACTTCCTCTCACCGGGTACGACATCATAGTAAAACAAGTCGAATCTAACCATATTGCTGCGACAGATGTTACAGTGACTGTTACGGAAGATCAGCATCATCGAAGCCTTTCTGATATCATTGACCTTCTCAACCGTAGCACCTTAGCTCCCGAAGTAAAAAAACATAGTCAAAACATCTTTTATAACCTCGGTAGTGTCGAAGCAAAAATACACAGAGTTGATCTCGAAAAAGTGCATTTCCATGAGGTCGGTGCAGTTGATTCCATCATTGACATCGTCGGGTCAGTCATCGGCATAACCAAACTTGGCATCGAAAAGATGTATTGTTCGCCTCTTCCCCTTGGCCATGGGTTTGTTTCCTGTGACCATGGGATCCTTCCGTTACCTGCCCCGGCGACCGTTGAACTGCTCAAAGGGATTCCAGTGTACTCTGTTGATAGAAAACAGGAGACGGTCACCCCAACTGGTGCTGCCATCGTCATGACCCTTGCAGACGCTTTTGGGGAAATGCCACCGATGAAAATCAACAAAATCGGGTACGGGAGCGGAAAAATACAAAGCGAGTATCCTAACGTGCTCCGGGTGTTTCTTGGGGAACCTGCGCTGAAACGAAAAAAAACTACTAAAGAAAAACAACAGATTCAATATACATCTAATAAGAAATAAAACAGAGCAGGACGGTTTATCTAACGTTACTCTTGAGGGTTATTTTTTCTGGACTGCTTGATTCAAATCTTTGACCAATGCTTTAATATCGATGCCATGGACTGTGGCGATCTCCTTTACTTTCTCAAATGATGCAGCAAGACAGCCGATACAGCCGATGTTGTATTTCATGAACACCATCGCGGTTTCCGGGTAGGTGTCAATAACCTCTTTAATGGTCATTTCTTCAGAAATCTTGTCTTTATCCATGATTTCACCTTTACGTATTCCGTCGGTATAATGACCTCCCATATAAGCGTTCGTATCATCCAATGTGAGGAGAACCGGACGGTGGGATCCGGCAAAAAAAATGAATCTTCAACTAGGAAGGCTTCCCGTCCGGTATTTGCTTCCTGCATGGTGAACAGCCTTCTAAGTATTTAAATAAAAAGAACAGGTGATTGAAACTATTCTCAGCGATAGATCTACGTCTTGTTTTTATCTTCTGTATTTGCTAATGGTGCGACCTTTTCAACTGATACTTCCTCAGGATTTTCTTTTCTAAAAAGGATAGCTCCTGCGGAAATCAACGCGATGACCGCCACAACGATCATCAGATACCAAGCGTACCCAGGACCACCCGTGATTACAACCCCAAGAACTGATTGGCTGAACCAAAAATCTGTACTGCTTTCTGAGAACCCCGTGGTCATGACATACAACGCAGGCACCAACGCAAGCAAGAACGTGAGAAACCCAAAACCACCGCCAATATATTTCATGATGCTCAGAGTTCCTAGACGAAAGACGAACCCAACCATCCCAATCAGAGAAATGAGGGCAGTCGCCATCGCAAACAATGTCAGATACAACGCGTTTTCAATAGTCGAAAAACTTTGTGTATCCACTCCAACGATTTGTGCATTCTCCTTTGCTTCTGCATACCCCATTGACCAGGAGACCTCCTGACCCGTGATAGAACCTTTCTCCTCAATACTGCATAGATAGAATCCCACGGTATATTCTCCTCCGAATGAACCAGTCCCGTTCATCGTATACCATGGTCCCATGAAAGCCACCATGAGAAGTATCAATGCACCGATCATGCCACCAAAAGCAACGATTCCGTTCCGCATAAGCAGAGAAAACAGATTTCCTCCATTTATACACCACTTTTCATCCTCAGATATCAAATAACACTTGAACAAAAACCGGATCATTCTCATGAACCTGAAGCATATGATACGTCACTGCTTTGATCTCCATTCCCATCCTATGCTTCTTCTTATCGTACTTCTCCCCAAAGACCTTAGCAGAGAGATGATTCCCGGTAATAGTCACCACGAACTTCCCAAACACAAGATCCTCTGCGTCATTTAAAAAAAGAAGTTTTGAGAGCCAATCAACCAATAGCTGTTCATGGTCAGGAGCCTCTAATAGGATATCATATTCACCGATGGAATCAATCGTTGATTCATCGGTAATAATATCAAACATCCCTTGCGCAGCATGCTCGAATGCTTCAGCAACGGTCTTCCCGTATGCTTTCACACCGATATCAGCGGTATGCTCGACTAACTCATACTGTTTCATAATGTTGCCTTGGAAACGTCACTAGGACAATCACAGACTTGTTTCTCATCAAGAGACTGTATCGTCAGCTGTACTATCTTTGACATCATCGGTTCCTTCTTTTTATAGACGCTAGCGATCTCATTTGCCGTCAACCGGTTCTGCAGACCAGCGGCCATGTTACACACCAAGCAGAGAGAAGCAAAACACATGCCTTTCTCTCGAGCCAGGACCACTTCAGGGACTAAAGTCATCCCCACGATATCAGCAACCATGGAATACAATTTGATTTCCGCGGCAGTCTCCAAGCGAGGTCCCTCTGTGACAAGATAGATCCCTTTCTCATGGACCGTGACTTCTTTGGTCTTCTTGCAGCTTTTGAGTAAGGCTTCTCTGAGGGAGGAGCAGAACGGCTCGGTCATATCGACATGCACCCTGCGATTATCAAAGAACGTCTGCGAACGAGACTTCGTCACGTCAATGAAATCATGTGGGATCATCAGGTCCCCTGGCTGTATTGTTTTTTTCATAGACCCGACGGTTCCAACGGAAATGATACTGGAGACATGGCTTGCAGCAAACGCTTGGATGTTCCCCCTATGATTGATCCGATGGGGTGGGAGATTGGATTGCTCCCCATGACGCTGAATGAAGAACACCTCATGAGCGCCAAGAGTCGACACATACACGATGATGTCACCATATGGTGTGTCTATGCTGATTTTTTCCGGTTGTTTCATTAAATCCGACATCTGATGTCCGCAGAGTATCCCAATTTTCATAAGCCCAACCAAGACCAAGAAATGTTTAATTGTTTAAAGAGATACCTATGCTGATGAAAGTCGCAGCGTTATTCTCCGGTGGAAAAGACTCAGTTTTCGCGGTGTACATCACTCAGCAATATGGATGGGACGTCTCCCATCTCGTCAGCCTTCTCCCAGAAAAACCTGATTCCTGGATGTTCCATTCCATCAATATCCAATTAACCGATCTGCTTGCGAAAACACTGGGGATTCCACTGGTGAAAAGAACAACGAACGGTGAAAAAGAAACGGAGCTGTCAGATTTAAAACAACTGTTACAGGGCCTGGGGATTGACGGGGTGATAAGCGGAGCAATCGCCTCAGAGTATCAACGCACCCGTATTGAAAAAATATGTGACGAACTTGGAATCAAGTCATTTACCCCACTGTGGCATAAAAATCAAGAGCTCTTGCTCAGAGACCAGGTCAAAGCAGGGTTTCACATCATTGTTGTTGGCGTGTTCGCACAAGGGTTTGACGAGACATGGCTGGGGAAAACCATTGACGAAGAAACCATTGATGCGTTGGTACATCTTAATAAAAAGTATGGAATTAACATCGCTGGTGAAGGAGGGGAATTTGAAACACTTGTACTCTCCGGACCCTTCTTTTCCCAGAAGCTTATCATCGATGAATCCACAAAAGAATGGAATCGTGACTCTGGTGTCTTCCAGGTGAAAAAAGCCCATCTTGAACCATGCTAATAGCGAAGGTAACTAAGAGCGTAGAGTTGTTGCAGGAACAAAAAGAGCCGTTGATCAATGTTTTTTTCATCAGGGAATTCATTGGTGACCACTGCAAGGATCTCTTTGACAGACTTTGTTCCATCACACTGTTTCCAGATTGATGATCCAAGCTTGTCAAGGTTTGCTTCAAAAACATTCTCTTTCTTCATTACTCTACAGAATGATTTCCCAATCTTGCTGGTGAATTTTGGAACCGTTATCGATACAAGACCATCGTCAGTAGCAGACCAGTTAAAATCTAACCGTCTCGGTTTGTATGCGAGAAACTCGTCAACCGTCGGCAGTCCTTTACTTTTCGTCTTTCGCGTAAATTTCCCTCAACGGGATATAGGCAAGGAGCGCTGCGATGAAGACCCAGACGAGCACCGATGGTAAGATCGGTGGGTATTCGAAGATCGTGAAGTTCAATCCTCCGATGATGAGGAATGCGACAATGACACCCATCAGGGCCTCTCCTGCGATTAACCCCGCGGTGAGAAGAAGTCCGGTTCTTATAATCTTTTCTTTTGGTGCCACATCGGTTTGTTTGATAGCAAGATCCCAGTCGCTGATTTCTTCTTCCTCGGCAGATCCGTACTTCTTGATGATCGCCCTGTTGGTAATGGCACGGACGATACCACCAGCAAAAATAGGGGTACTTAAGGTGAATGGAAGATAAATTCCGATTGCAACCGGAAGAACAGGGAGGTTAACGAGAATGAGCACAAAAGCAAGCACCGCCCCAGCGACCACGAACGGCCAAACCAGTTGGCCACCAAGGACACCATGGACGATCCCCTGCATCAGAAACGCCTGCGGCGCAGGCAGATTCGTACTCCCGATATGATACGCTTTATCCAACGCTTGAATCACCAAGGCGAGAACCGGTGCTGCAGCGGCAACCCCGATGAGCTCTGCGATCTGCTGATTCCGTGGTGTCGCACCAATCATCTGACCGCAGGTCATGGATTGAAGCACGTCTCCGGAGATGGCAGCGCCACAGCAAATCACTGCTGCGATGAGAATCGCAATCCCTTCCGCACCAACGTTCCCAGAGAGACCAAACCCCAGTAGAATCAACGAGGTGATCAGTAACACGGAAACAGTCACACCAGAAATAGGGTTATTTGACGATCCGAGCAACCCGGCCATGTACCCCGCGATCGCACTAGCAATGAATGCGAATAAAATGGCGAACACTGCCATGATCGCGGACACCGCCCATAAACTTGAAATCCACACATACAGTAGGAAGACCGGGATGGTGAGTGCCCCGATCATCAGGAAAACGAATTTGATGTTCAGATCTGTATCTGTCCTCTTTTTTGCTGCAGCTTTCCCACCTGTGATACCTGCTACCGCTTCTTTGATACCACTGACAAGGTTCGATCGGAGCTTGAAGATCGTGTACAGACCACCGACGACCATTGCACCAACACCAATGTACCGGATGTAGTTCCCCCAGATGGCGAAAAACCCCCAGATCTGATATCCGGCATCAGCGTTTCCGAATCCTAACGCAAGAGCATCGGTTACTTCTGATGGAGAAACCGGTGTGGGAAGGCCTGTTGCTAAGGCAATGAGAGGAACAAGAATCACCCAGCCGATGAGACCTCCGACGAAGACGAATGCAGCTATTTTAGGTCCGATGATCCAACCGACACCAAGTAAGGCTGGAGACGTTGCAACACCACCATAGAAGACTCCTGATTTTTCTCCGCTTCCGATGTCGAATTTTCCGATATTTACAATCCCATGGATTGCACCAGCAAATATTTTAAGACCAACCTGACAGAATTTAAATAAACCTGCAGTCAGCACACCAACTATAAGCCAAACCCCGCTGACACCGCTTCCCGTAGATTTCTTTCCTGTTTCAGATGCTTCTCCGCCAACGGTTGTGGTCAGTACCGCTGCGACGGCGACTCCTTCAGGGAATGGAAGATCGGTTTTGATGATCAGTGCCCTTCGAAGTGGTACCATCCAGAGAACACCAAGCATACCACCAAATAACGCAATTAACGTCGTTTCAACGTAATGAATCTCCGTCCAGACTCCAATAAGGACCATTGCAGGGATAGTAAAAATGACTCCGGCGGCCAGCGCCTCACCAGCGGCAGCACCCATCATCCCGATGTTGACTTCTAAAATCGTCCCTTTGAACGGTCTGAGAAACGCGAACGCCATGACCGCCCCGGGGATAACCGCTGACACGGTCATTCCTGCGTATAAACCGAGATACGCGTTTGCTGCCCCAAGAATGACGGCGAGAATGGCTCCGACTAACACTGCTTTCAAGGTTAATTCCGGTATCTTTTTTTCAGCTGGGATAAAGGACTTGAAATCGTCTCGAGATGACATAGATAATCAATATGATAAATATATTTCAGTGTTTATAAAACCATCGGTTAAAATTCCCTCCCTATGAATACGCAAAAATGGTTATATCTCGAGAGGATAGCGCAAGATTCCGGCAAGGCCGCTAAACGCAGCATACAACGATTCGCCTTCTTCACTATTCCTTGAAATAAGTTTCACCGTTGCACTCGTTTTTTCTGCAAGATCAGACAGTTCATCAACCAGGTCCACTTTCTGTGTTATCTCCATTGGGATTGAGGTTTTACATGTCGGGCATGCAGGTGGCGTAAAGCTCTCTAAATCCTCCTCGCTTAAGGTTTTCTCTTGCGTATAACCACAGGATTGACATTTCATCGTGATTCGGTACTTCCGCAGATCCTCGGAAAGAAGCAGGGTATCAACTACACCCATCTCAAGTGCTTTTCTTACTTGATGTTCCCCGTACACTGCCATGCTTTTCTCTGACTTCGTCACTTGAGACAAGAACCGTTTCATAACATTTTTTTCCTGAGACACTTTGAGATCCGTCATTTTATCTGCTGCAGTAGCAATCAGCTCTCGTAGTCCAAATTCATCGGTATATCCTGTATCAAATGTATCGATGATTTTGTTCTGAATCTCGTAATGTAGATACACTTCATCAACGAAATAGTGTTTCGTTGGGCCAGGGCCGCCTACCAAAATACCTTTCAATTTCGGTTCCCCTAAAAAGATTTCACTTGCTCGCTCTCCGCATTTCACGAACCATTCATGAGCAGCAATCTCTGTATTCCGTTCGAATCTTCGTTGGGATTGACCGCCTCTCCCATGTTTCCCAGGAACCTGTGATGTCATGTAACGAATCATCTCAATGCGACTACCGCGTAGCATCCCAATCGTGCATTCTCTTCGGTCAATCAGCAATAACCCGTAGATTTCCTTCTCAGTGAGTATCTCCTCCAATGGTTGTGTATAAAACTCTGAGTCGCAACGGTACAGAAATGTGACCACAGGCATGGGGGGCTCAAGGATGTAGGCGACCATGTCGGTTTTATCAGCACCAACGCTTTTATGACCGACGAACAT
>Ga0315536_1000627_pt1 | contig 17752 bp, 17 predicted proteins | sample SalMarSW160230MG_FD_203093 | JGI IMG/M metagenome (GOLD analysis project Ga0315536, IMG submission 203093) | Salt marsh sediment microbial communities from the Plum Island Ecosystem LTER, Massachusetts, United States - Salt Marsh Sediment SW1602-30 ... | reverse complement strand
TCCTCATCGATGAAGTTTACAACGGAAGTGAAAGATTTGCCTATTACGCTGCTCTCCTGCAAGGAAAATATATGGGCCGCGACATTATTAATAAATTGAACATGTAAAAGGTTGTCGGTTTTAACTATTCCCAAACCTATTTTTGTGAGAATTGACGAGAGCAGACGCTCTCTTTCCAACAGTTTTTGATTTATCTGATGTTTATACAGCGCAAGCTCAATATTTGCTTTTACTTCCGTATCATTAAACGGTTTAAGGATATATCCCACTGGCTGTGTAACCTTTGCTCTTTTAACGGTTTTTTCATCAGCATACGCGGTGAGATAGATAAGCGGAATATCCGATAGTTTCCGTATTTCAGTGGCTGTACTGATTCCGTCCAATTCACCGCTGAGATTTATATCCATTAAAACGAGGTCGGGATTTTCCTGTTTATGTAATGTAATTGCCTGTCTCCCCGAATGGGCGACAATGGCGGTATACCCCCCCAACTGGTCAATCATGCTTTTTATATCGCGTGAGATAATATCTTCATCTTCAACAATTAATATTTTTTTCATCTATATGGAGCGATTTAAATTGTAGTTGAAACGGGTGGTTAAATTCAACTTTTTCGATAAAAAATATATCAGATAAAATAATTGGTTTTTAGAAAGGCCGGTAAATAAACAATCGCCTCTAAAAAACCTTTCTTGCGCCTTTTGGCCAATATTTGCACCTGTACGATCTTATTCTTCGGATCAAATGCCCAGCCGCGTATATAAACGGAATCAAGTTGTGACAGCCCGATCTCTTCCGCAGCCGAGCCTTCAAGCACCCGTTCCACCTGGTAGTGCGTTTCCCATAAATACGTACCAACCTTTTCCAGTTTCATCCCAAAAAGCGGATAGAGAAGATTTACCTTGATATCACGATCAAGCGCTGTTTCCAGGGGAATAAAGGGCCGCTTTTCCAGGCACACGGGGATTGTAATGAGATGATCGTTGCGTTTAACAGAAAATGATATCAACGCCGGATGTTCATAACTTAAGAAAAGGCTTTGGATATCAACAATGTTTGTATACTCACGGTCATTTACTTTATCGATAATATCACCTGTGCGTATCCCGGCCTGGAATGCCGGATCACCCGGCATCACATAGATGACTTCAAGTCCGTTTTGAGTTTCTTTCAGTGCAATACCGGCCCACATATGAACGGCCTGTTCTCCCCCGAACAGGCGGCCCAGCATCTTGTTTATCCATTTTGCCGGAAGGGCAAAGTTCAATCCTTCAAACTCTTCCAGTCCGGCAAATACCACTCCGATAAGATTACCGTCTTCGGATATAACCGGTCCGCCGCTGTTGCCGAAGTTGACCGGTGCGTCAATTTGAATGGCGGACCCTACTTGCATGATTCGACGGGCCGTAGAAGAGACAATACCGGCGGTGACCGTATTTTCAAGACCGACCGGAGAACCGATCACCGTTATTTTTTGTCCCGTGCTGATAGTATTATCATCAATCGTGGAAAAAACATATTTCGGCGTTATTTCCGCTTTTAAGAGCGCCAAATCAAGTAATTTATCGTAGGCCACCACTTTTGCGGGTATCTTTTGATCTCTATTGTCGGAAAGTATGATATAGCAGCGTGAATAACCTTCGTACTCCGGATCCACCTCACTGGCGATAACATGATAATTGGTCATGATATATCCGCGTTTATCGACAAAAAAACCGCTGCCGAGGACAATATTCGGTCTCCCTACCCCTTTATCCAGTTTTACCCCACGGTTCACCCAGATGGTCACCGTGCCTTCGACCATAGTTGAAATGGGGATAGCCTGTTTCGTTAGATCAATGTATTTGCGCGGTACCGGATAATCTCCTGCTCTCATGACACTTATTATCCTTCTAATGGCTGCAATATTATTATTACCGGCGGCAAGCGCAAGCAGATGCTTATAACCTTTTGCGTCGAGCGAGGGGTTGTGTAACACCTGCATATACTCAAGCAGTGCCAGCTGTTCGTTACCGTTTTTCAAGGAGGTTTCAGCCAATTTTAAACGAAGTTCATTTTCATTCCAGTCTTTTACCTCATCAAGGGCCGAAATGCTTTTTAATGACAAGAAAAAACACAGGGCCAGGGAGAAATCCTTGTTTTCCACAGCCTGCCTGAATTTCTTTATAATCCCGTCTCGTGCTTCCTTCTGTAAATCGGCTAATTCGTCCTTTGAGACCTCAGTAGATTCGCGTTGCAGGCGGGAAAGGTATTGTACGGCTTCAAGGTAGGATTCCTGGTCGATCAGTTTTTGTACGTCGGCAATTAATACTTTTTTTAAAGACACAATATGTGCCGGGGTTTCTTCAAATGTATTACAGGCCGTAAACAATGTGATGATCAAAACAGATCCGATGATAAATCTTTTCACGAGTCACTCCATAGTTAAATTATTGAACATAAATTGTAAGATCAAACACGCCGTTTAACCGGGTGGAATACTTGCGAATCACTTTACCGTCTGAATCGGTATATTCAATAACATCGAATTTGCCGTCACTGTTTAAATCCCACATTTTACGTTCCCCGGCCGTATAATTTTGGATATAATCCGGGTTTCCGTCCCCGTCTCCGTCGAATTTCAGTGTGGTCAGTTTCCCTTTGGTGTACTGCTCAGTAATCTCAAAAACACCGTCACCATCCAGATCCTGCATACCCGATACGGGAACCTCATTATTATATAAAACAATATGATCCATCATAAGGTTACCGTCCGTGTCCTCAATTAATTTGGTTTTTTTACCGTTTTTAAACTCCCATTTTTTAAACGGAAGGTTTGCGGCAGTATTACGCTGAGAGCCGGCAAAAGCGGAGTCTTTAATCATCTTTTCATTCGGGAAAAGGATTTTTGGGCGTGTAGTGATTTTGTATACCGGTTCGGCATTATTTTTCGGCAGGTTTACCACAGAGAGCATGATACTGGAGGGAATCAGATCATAACAGGTAACAGTGTCCTTATTATAGAAACACGCCTGTTTCACCGCAGGATACACATTATAGAGGTATTCAATCTGCTTTCCGGCGGTGTCAAATATTTTTAGCGAAACCGGTGTCTGATTGTTAAAATTCAACAGGATATCCGCCCTGCCGTCCTGATCATAATCCGCAATCCATTGGGTCAATACTCCCCGTTTAAAGGTGTATTTTTCCTCATAATAGCCGTCTCTATCGCTATCGATTATTTTGACCCCGTCCGCCGTTCCAATCTGCTGCTGCGTATAAGGCAGGAGAGAGGCGTTTTTGGAAAGAAGTGAAAACAAACGGCGCAACAGATCAGCATAAGCGGGACCTCCGGCGCTGATGAAAAAATCAATATATTTTTTTGCGGCATTCTTCGGTAATGCCAGTGCCATTAGTGCGATGTCGGGCCGGTTCCCTTTTAAAGCAATATATTGGTCGATAAGTTCTTTTTTTACGGAAGCATCCCGTTCGGTTGCGATTCGGTAATAGAGAATATCCGGTTGATCTTTGAACTCCGAGAGTCCGCTTTCAATAACGGAACGGGCTTCGCCAAAGAGTCTGTTTTCAAGCAAAAAATCGATGTACGCCGTGTACAATTCAAGGGTATAAGGATACACCCGCAGGGCGCTTCGAAAAACCTGCAGTGCATTTTTTATCAGGCCCAGTCCGCGGTATGCCCGGGCTTTTATCAGTTCGACACGGGCATTAGTAGTGTATGTATCTTGTATGGAGGCGACGGCCGCCAGTGCTTCTTTATATCGTCGGATGCGTAAGAGTAGGCCGGCCAAATCCGTGAGGGATTGTGAAGGGGCAACCGATATCCATGAGGCAACCTTCATGGCTTTATGGTAATACTCCAGGCTTGTCAGTGTTGTCTCCTGGTTTTTCTCATAAATGCGGGCAAGCAGATATAATGCATCGGAAAAATCAGGATAAAATTCTATTGAGTCCAGTAAAAGTTCTTTGGCACTGTCATAAGATCCATTGTCAAAAAGCTGTTTGGCCTGGATGTAATACTGAAAGGCGATCTCTTTATCCTGAGCATACAAGCCCAAGAAGCTGAAAAAAAATAAAAGTATGGATATAAGGATAAACCTATACATTACCGTTTCAATTTATGCCTTAACGCTTTTCTTCTTTGTAGTATTGCTCTCTACCTTTTTGGCGGGAGGAAATTTCAAAAGCTCCCGAATTTCTTCATCACTCAGAGTTTCTTTTACCACAAGTGTTTCGGCAAGAGTTTTCAGCTTTTTTTTGTTCTCAGCCAGTATTTTTTTTGCCGTTGCCAGGCTTGACTCTATAATTACCCTGATTTCATGATCGATCTTCTTGGCGGTTTCCTCAGAATAATCTTTATGACGGGCAATTTCCTTTCCGATAAAGATCGGCTCCTCTTTCTGCCCTAATGCAATCGGACCCAGATCATCACTCATTCCCCATTCACAAACCATGCGCCGGGCTATGCCGGTGGCCTGTTCAATATCCGCCTGGGCTCCCGTCGTATTTTCCTTATAAATCAGGTCCTCAGCAGCGTATCCGCCCATAGAAATAATTATTCTGTCTATGAGCCAGCCCCTGCTTTTGCTGTATGCGTCATTTTCCGGTAAAGAAAGTGCAACACCAAGGGCCCGGCCGTGGGGAATAACCGTTACCTTATGCAGCGGATCGGCGTTCGGCAAGAAATAATGCAGCAGCGCGTGACCGGCCTCATGAAAAGCGACCATTTCCTTTTCTTTCGGTGGGATAACCTTTGATTTTCTGGCCACACCCATTAGAATCTTGTCTCTTGCCTCCTCGAAATCTTCCATTTCAACATGGGTTTTATTTTTTCGAGCGGCAAACAGCGCGGCCTCGTTTACCAGATTGGCAAGGTCGGCCCCGGAAGTTCCCGGAGTGGCCCGCGCAATCCTGTTGAAGTCAATATCTTTACTGATTGATATTTTTCTGCAATGGATCTTTACGATCTCTTCTCTTTCGTTTATATCCGGCATATCCACCACGACCTGGCGGTCAAAACGGCCGGGGCGTAAGAGTGCCGGGTCAAGAACATCCGGCCGGTTGGTGGCGGCCAGTATGATAACTCCGGATTTTGTATCAAAACCGTCCATTTCCACCAGCATCTGATTCAATGTCTGTTCCCGTTCATCGTGTCCGCCGCCGTACCCCGCGCCGCGGGTTCTGCCGACAGCGTCAAGTTCGTCGATAAATAAAATACAGGGCGCGCTTTTCCTGCCCTGATCGAACAGATCTCGCACGCGGCTGGCACCGACTCCGACAAACATTTCTACGAAATCTGATCCCGACATGTGGAAAAAGGGAACGTCCGCCTCACCGGCTATCGCTTTTGCCAAAAGGGTTTTCCCGGTGCCGGGCATACCGACTAGCAGTACTCCTTTGGGGATCTTTGCCCCGATCTTGGCAAATTTCTGCGGATTTTTAAGGAATTCAACCACTTCTTCCAATTCATATTTTGCCTCATCCTGTCCGGCCACATCGGTGAATGTGATTTTTTCAGCGCTGTCCAGGTAGCGCTTGGCCCTGCTTTTGCCGAACGACAGCGCTTTGTTACCGGTTCCCTGGATCTGCCTGAACATGAACCAGAGAAAGAAGATCATAATTCCCCAGGGTAACAGCTGAAGTATAATGGCAAACGGTGAGCTGGAAGAACGTTTTCCCACGTGGGTCTTCACCTTTTTATCAAGCAACGGTATTAAGGTATCGTCCCAATAGGTTATGGTGGTAGTATAACGATGATTTTGATTGTCCTCAAAGGTTATATATTTATCATCGGTTATTTCTACATACTTAACATCGCCCTGTTCAACCTTTTCCTTGAACCATGAATACGGCTTTTCTTCAATAAAGCTATTATCGTTAAGGATGGAAAACAGCAGAAGAAACACTGCAACGCCAAGAATAATGAACAACATCAGGCGGTTGTTGAAACTGAATTTTGGTATCTGCGGCCCCTGATTGTCGTTCTTTTGCTGGTTATTTTTATTATTCATATTCAAATTATCGCTCCACTCGTTGTATTAAACAATGTAACACATTTTTATCTAAATTATCTTTCATTGCAACACCTATTCTAAAGAAGTTGTTTACACCAAACGGTGTTCCGATTATCACCACTACCCCCATTTCATCGACCAGTAATGGGATAAAATCCCTGTCCGCGGGAGGGATTTTCCGTTCATTAAACAGTTTCTTCAGCTTTTTATGTCCCCAACCGAAATCAATGCAGTCCCCCGGTCTGCGTGTCCTTAGAATCAATGGCTGGTTTATTTTTTCGGCTGTTAAAGAAAAATCCCGTTCCTTCTTTGCATCCGTCGTTACTACAAACCTGTAGTATTCTTCTTTAGTTTCTATAATATATTCATTGTCCGGCTTTACTTCTATAACATAATCTTTTTTTACCGGTACGACAACATCTCTTTCCAAAAAAAGCATCTGATCTTTAATATATACGATTAATCCGAAACCGCATAACTTTGTCTTTTGTGTCCCCGGACCGGCTGTTTTCAATAACGGTTGTAAAAATCGGAACGGTATCCGAGCTTTATCGTGGTCACTATTCTTTTTGCCTATCTCATCGATGCGGTTATAAAGTGAGTACAGGCGAATAATGGGCGGAGAGTGGAAAAACGCTTCTTCCGGTATGCAGAATCCGTTTTCCGTCCGCTTCCATACCAGATACTCCGCGGCCTGCTTTTGGATAAACTCATCGGCGTAATCGTTTTTTACCCTGAAACTTGAAAGCGCCCGCCCAAACCCCGGGAACACCTCTTTGATAAGCGGAATAAGACGGTGCCGTATTCTATTGCGCAGGAAACGCATGTCGGTATTGCTTGAATCATGGATAAAGACGGCCTTTCTGGCCGCAAGGTATACCAATATTTCACTACGCGAGCAGGAGAGTAACGGCCGGATAATGGTGCCTCTTATAGCCTTTATTCCGCGTAATCCCGGCGGTCCCGAACCCTGAAAAAACCGCATGATCAGGGTTTCCGCCTGGTCGTCCGCATTATGTCCGAGAGCGATGTAGTCACCTTTCCGTTGTTTGAGCAATCCGGCCAAGAACGTGTATCGTTTGCGACGGGCAACGTCCTCCAGGCTGCGTTTCCGTTTGCGTGCCTCAGCTTCCAGAAATCCGGGCGGGATATTCCCGATAAGAAGCTCCACCCGGAGAGCGGCGGTTACCTTTTTCAGTGTTGCCGTTTCCCTGTCCAATTCGGACTCACTGCGCAGTCCGTGATTAAGGTAGGCGCAGCACAGATCAAATAAAAACTCATGCTTTATACTGTGCAGACTGTAAAGCAGGGCCGTTGAGTCCGGACCGCCGGAATACGCGATGATGATTCGGCTGTTTCCCGGGATTTTCAAGTCACGAAAAAAGGCCCGTACTTTATCGGTAAATGCCTGTTCAGGATTTGCGGTTAAGGACATTCATCACCTTTTGCGGGGGTTCTCTTAAAAGCAATAAAACAGCTTCGGCCGCTTTTTCTATTGAGCTGTCAATCAGGCGACGTTCATTCTCCGGAGGCTCACTTAAGACAAAATTACTGACCTGGGATTTATACCGTGGGCGTCCTATACCAACGGCAATACACAACAGCGATGGACTTTTCAGATGCGAAAAAACCGATTCCAGTCCGTTATGTCCGGCCGTGGTCCGTTGGTTTTTCAGTTTACAGCTTCCCGGCTCAAGATCAAGATTGTCATATACCAGTACAAGGTTCTGAGGGGTTGCTTTTGTTTTTTTAAGCACGGACCTTACGATCTCTCCGGATTTATTCATAAACGTCAGGGGTTTCACCAAACAAATATCTTTCCCCTTGTGTCTTCCCCTGCCGAAAAGATAACCACTGGAGAGAAACGGTTTGCTTATTTTTATGTTAAGCAGTCCGGCGATCGTATCAACCGTACGAAAACCCGCATTATGCCGGGTATACTGATAGTTACTTCCCGGATTACCAAGTCCGATAACAACAAGCGGCAGTTATTATTCCTCCGTTGTTTCCTGTGCTTTTTCTTCTTCTGCTGCGGCTTCTTCTTCTCCGGCGACCAAGGCTTCTTCTTCTACTTCTTCCTCCACAACAGCCTTGACCTCTACCAGACAGACTACCTGATCAAGAGAACTCAACATTTTTACCCCTTCCATGGGAGGAAGGTCCTTGACGTGGATGGAATGGTGTGCCTGCAATTCCGAAACATCAATCTGAATGGAATCCGGCAGGTCTTTGGGAAGGCATTCAACCTCGACCTCATGCAGCAGATGCTCTAACATACCGCCTTCTTTTACCCCGATGGCTGTTCCATGTAAATGAATGGGGACGTGTGTCCGTAAGAGTTTGCCCTTTTCAATTTCATAAAAATCAATGTGGGTAATCTTCCCCTTTAATATGTCCTCCTGAAAATCTTTGATAAGTACATCGAACTTTTTACTGCCCATGTCCAGATTAATGATCACGTTTTCAGGCATATCTTTGAATTTTGAGACAAACTCATGCTCATCCAAAGAAATGGAAACCGGTTTGTTATGACCATAAATTATCGCGGGGATCTGACCGGTACGACGTAATTTTCGGTTCAAGCTTTTTGATTTTGCGGTTCTGTCCAGAACGGCGATTGTTTTTTTATCCATAATTAAAAACTCCTTATTATGCGAAATTGTTAGCTGGGACGGCAGGATTCGAACCTGCGTATCCCGGTACCAAAAACCGGTGGCTTACCGCTTGCCGACGTCCCAGGGTAATTTTTTTAAGCCCGTATTATATAAAAAAGCCATTACTTAATCAATAGGTGAAATCACCGGAAGTCGTGTCAGCGAAGTGACCGTAAAAACTGCCGGATAAGTTTTCCTGATGAGTTGACTGATTTCCCGTGTTTCTCTTTCCCGTGGAAACACGGCAAAAAAAGCCGAACCGCTTCCCGACAATCCCGCAAATGCTGCGCCCCTCTGTTTCAGTGTTTCCATGAGCGTGTGTGTTTCAGGGTGGTTCTGTAAAACCAGGGGAAGAAATGAGTTGGAAAAAGACCACTTGTCTACCGACTGTGTGGTATAGATATCAATCAGGTCCTCTTTCCGTATTCTGTATTCCGGTTTTTCGTGGATTTCCGTGTCATACAGTTCGTATGCGGATGCTGTGTTCACCCTGAATTCCGGTACAATAACCAGATATTTTACATCCTGTCTGGTCGCAATGGGGGAAATGTATTCACCCCTCCCTGTTACCAACGCCGTAGGCCCAACCAAAAAAAAGCCTACATCACTGCCGAGTTTCATCCCGAGTTCACGTAGTTCATCCGCAGACAGCGGCCCGCTATAAATCCGGTTCAAAGCGCGCAATATCGCCGCCGCGTTGCTTGAACCACCGGCCAAACCAGCGCCCGGCGGAATATTCTTTGTGGCGTGTACGTGTATCTCTCCCCGTATGCCGGTGGCATGTTGAAACAAGGCGGCGGCCTTGTACACAAGGTTTTCCGCCGGCGGTATCCCGCCGAATCCGTAAAGTGCTATCTTGCGCAGGCCGTCAATACAGGTCACGGCGAGCTCATCATACAGGGAAACCATTTGGAAAATGGAGACGATGTCATGATACCCGTCAGCGCGTTTTCCGGCTATTTCGAGATGGATATTAATTTTGGCCGGTGCCTTTACCGAAACGGAACCACAGGTCCTATTCAACATAATGACAACCGCGTGAGCTTTTGTTGGTTACCGCCGCGCGTACAATCAGTGTGGCGGTCAGCACGCTGTTTCGCAGCTCAATAATCCGGCGGGTGATCTTTGCCTGGCGGTAAAAGCGTTCAATGCGGTGGCTGAGATAATTCAGATCGGAAAGAGCCCTGCCGAGGCGTTTGCGGTTGCGGACAATACCAGCATAGTTCCACATGGTATTACGGATGTTCAGGATATCCTGGTGAATAAGCACCGGGTCAAACTCTTCTTCCGGAGAGGGAAACATCCAGTCCGGAATATTATCTTTCAGACCACCTGTGACGAACTGCGGCTGCGCAGAAATATCCAGACCGGCCTTGTATCCGAAAAACAAACCCTCCAGCAGGGAAACGGAGGCCAACCGGTTTGCCCCGTGGACACCGATGCAGGCGTTTTCACCTACCGCATACAGCCCCGGAATTGACGTTCTGCAGGCAAGGTCCACTTTTATGCCCCCGCAAAAATAGTGGGCCGCGGGGACCACCGGAATGGGCTCTCGTGTGATGTTGATTCCAACCTGTTTGCACTGTGTATAAATACTGGGGAAACGTTTTTTAATATTGACGTCCTTCATCAGGCGGGTGTCCAGCAGTACGTAATCACTGTCGGTTTCTTCCATTTCAATAAATATAGCCCGTGAAACCTCATCACGGGGGGCAAGGTCCTTGGCCACCGGGTTATATTTGGCCAGAAAGTACTCGCCGTACTTGTTCATTAATCGGGCGCCTTCACCCCTTAACGACTCGGAAATGAGAAAGCGTTTGACCTCACGGTGATAGAGAACGGTCGGGTGAAACTGGATGTATTCGGCGTTGATAATCTCCGCCCCGATCCTGTACGCCATGGCCACCCCGTCACCGGTCGCGCTGGTGGTATTGGAGGTGTGCAGAAACAGGTTGCCCACGCCGCCGGTGGCCAGGACCACCGCCGCGGCAAAGAAAATACAGACTTCATTGGCTGATTCGTTGAAAACATAGGCACCGATGACCCTGGTCGGCTTATAACGCTCCTGGAAGTCCAGGGAGTTGTGGCTGTTGGTAATAAGCTCCAGGACACAGTGATTTGAGAAAAAGCGGATGTTTTTATATTTTTTTGCGTGGGCAAGCAGTTCCCGTTCTATAACCAGGCCGGTCTTGTCTTTAACGTGTATAATGCGCCGTAGCGAATGCGCGGCCTCCTGCGTAAAATCAAGCGAACCGTCGCCCGCATGGCAGAAGGGCACACCGACCTCATTTATGAGGAAATCCTTGACCAGGGCCGGGCTTTCCGTTGCCAGTAATTCAACCGCCTTTTTATAGTTGATATGGTCACCGGCGGCAAGAATGTCCTTTTGTAATAGCTCGGGTGAATCCCCTGCACCTGCATACACAATCCCTCCCTGTGCGTAATGGGTGTTGCATTCATCCAGTTCGGCCTCTTTTGAAAGGACGGCAACCGAAAGCCCGTGTTTGGCGGCCGTAATGGCGGTGGTCAGGCCGCTGATGCCGCTTCCGATGATCAGTACCTGGTACTCAATTTTCCGGTGGTTATTCATGTACTGCTTCTTTGCCCTCGCTGATGTTTATCATATTCTGTAATGCCCGGTGTGCATTATTGCGGATATCCGGTATTATATCAATTTCATGAGTGGATTTTTCTGTTTCGATCTCCCGGACCGTTTGGTAAACATTCTGCAGGTTGGTTTTTGCCATATTACCGCAGAGTGATTTTTTTAATGGAAAAACCGTAATATCGCTGCGCAGATGCGCCAGGCGCTCGACAAAGTGCAATTCAGTGCCCACAAACAAAACATCTCCCGCCTCAGCGGCTTTCACCTGCTCCATAATTTGTGATGTGGAACCTGAAAAATCCGCGGCGGTCACCACTTCCGGGATACATTCGGGATGAACAAGAATCTTTGCGTATGGATAATTGGCCTTGGCTTTCATGATATCGAACAGAGAAAAGTTGGTGTGCACATGGCAATACCCGTCCCAGGTGATAAAGCGGGTCTTGTCCGGTGTATCGGGTAGAGGCTCATTCGCATGATAACTGAACAGTTCCGCAGCGCGGATTCCCAACGAGGCTGCGACATTTTTACCAAGATTCGCATCGGGAAGGAAAAATATCTTTTTCCCCTGTTTCAGAAAATAATCACAGATACGGGCCGCGTTCGATGAGGTACAGGCCGAACCATTATTGGTTCCCACGGCTGCTTTCACTTCGGCGGTGGAGTTTACATAGACAATCGGAACAAGTGAGTCTCCCATCAGTGACTTCAGATGTGAAAAATGCGTGTGAAACAGTTCTACATCGATCATATCAGCCATTGGACAGCCGGCTTGGAACACGGGCAGATAGACATGCTGGTCTCCCCTGGCTAAAATACGGGCACTTTCCGCCATAAAATAAACCCCGCACAGGACAATATATTTTGCCGATGTTCTTGCTGCCTGTACCGCCAATTTATAAGAGTCACCGACGAGATCAGCCTGTTCTACCACCTCATCCTTCTGATAATAATGGGCCATAATAAGCAGTTTTTGTCCCAGTTCTTGTTTTATCCGTTCAAGTTCTTGGGTAGTTTTCATGTTGGTTCCCGTTGTTCGTGTTCTATTTCGATCTGTAATGAAAAATCAAACGCTTTTACCGAATGGGTCAGCATACCTACCGAAATATAATCTACCCCCGTGGGGCTTATCTCCCGGATTTGCTGCAAGTCCATATTTCCTGAGGCTTCAAGCTGTAACGAACCCGCTGCGAGGGCGACGGCCTGCTTTATGAGGTCCGTATCCATGTTATCCAGCATGAGGATGTCGACCTTCTGGGTCAAAGCCTGTTTTACTTCGTCCAGATTACGGCATTCGACCTCAATTTTATAGCGTGAACCCCATTTCCGCCTTGTTAATTTTACCGCCTCGGCAATCGAACCGACAGCATCGATATGATTATCTTTGATCAGTATCATGTCATACAGCCCCATGCGGTGGTTACTCCCCCCACCCGTCTTTACGGCGTACTTGGACAGTTGACGATACCCGGGCATGGTCTTCCGTGTATCCAGGATGATTGCCCTGCCTCCTTCCATGGCGGCGCTGACCGCTTTGTGTGTCTGCGTGGCTATCCCGGAGAGAAAACTTAAGAAATTAAGCGCGGTTCGCTCCGCCCCCAGGACCGACCGGGCTTTCCCCTGAAGAGAAGCAATGTGTTCACCCACGGCGATTACTTCTCCGTCGTTGCGATGGAATCGCACTTCCGTATTCTTGTCGAAATAGCGAAACGTCTGTGCAAAGGCGCTTCGGCCTGCCAGAATCCCCGTATCCTTACTAATCAGACGGGCACTGCAGCGCTCATTGTCAAAGAGAGCGGCGGTGGTAATATCCCCATTTTCTCCGAAGTCTTCATGCACGGCAAGCTCAAGCAGTGCCTCCAGTTCATGATTTTGCATAGGCATATGATAAATAAATGTATTAGGGATGGCAAGTGGTTTACCAAAATAAGAAAATGTAAAAAATTAGCAAAAATAGTTGACAATTTAGTTCCCTACAGCTTAGATTGGAAGTGTGATAAACGCTTGTTTTCAAGGATAAAAATCTTTTGGAGGGGAAAGGGATAGGTTATGTTTTTTTCAAATCATAATGGCGAAAACACAACGGAGTTAGATGAAATATTCTTAATGAATCTTGATGATGATTATGATGATGAAGAGTACTATGATGATAATTTTGATGAGTATGAAGACGAGTTTGATGATGAATACGAAGAACTGGATGAAACGGATGATGATGATTATGAAGAGAGTTACGAAGAGATTGACAATGACATTGATGAAGATATAGAAGATGATCTGGATGAAGATTTAGATGAAGACGAATTGACGGATGATTATGAAGAGGATGATTATCTTGAAGATGAAGATTACGATGTCGATGATGATGTGGATTACGATGATTATCCTGAATGATAAACAACCGTGCTGTTGAACCAGAGTTTTTCCAGCTCATAGAACTGCCGTTGTTCCGCTCCCATTAAATGAATTATGAACACACCAAAATCAAGCAGTACCCAACCGCTTTCAAATGCGGATCGTTGGTTGTGAAATGCAGTAATACCCTTTGCGCTGACAAGTTGTGTTATCTCCCGGTAGAGTGTGGCAAGATGTCTGCTGCTTCTCACGGTGCTGATGATAAAATAATCGGTCCAACTGCACACTTCGGCCACGTCAAGGACAAGCGTCTTTTCCGCTTTATGATCTTCAAGCAGACGGGCAATCTCAAGCACTACATCGCGTAAAGTGGAATTACTTGCAGTATCGGCCATCAAAGTCCCTTCCCAGAATTATGCTGACGTCTATAGAGTTGTTTTCCGCACCATCCGTTTTGGTGATTATATTTTTACATTTAATGAGGTCGGCCACACGTTGGGCTATTTTTTTATTCCCTTTGCGGTCAATCACCACCGTATGCGCATAATCATGATTGTCGGCATTTCCAAAAGATTCGATTTGATATCCGAATTTTCGAAACAGTTTGGTGGTGTTCGTTGCCAGGTGATTAATATCGGTTCCGTTTAAAATTTCGAGGTTCACCGTAAGGTCTTCCTCGGTGATGACCTCCGCATTGGCAATAACATCAAGTGTATGTTGAATGGTGAATTTAAGGTATTCTCCTTCTTCCAACGGAAAAAGTGCCGTATCACCATTCGTGTTTGTCTGGACAATACCCCGTACACGCCTTGAAATAATATCGTTAATGCGTAAATTACGTAATTCTTCTATGAAAGCCAACAGTTCATTGGCGGTAAGATTACTTTTTATGATCTGATCAAGATAATGTTGGGGATCGGGTTTCCGGATCAGGGTATTGATTGTTTTGTCGGCAATTCTTTTAAGCAATGATTTTAAGAATTCCTGTTTCCGTTGATCCTGTTCGATATCCGATTCTTCGCTCTTTTTAACCAGCAGATAGTCTTGAGCCCTTTCACCGTCAAGAAGCATACTTCCTTTTTTGAAGATAAGATGCCTGTCGCCCACATCACTTTCAAGGGTGGCCCTGTTCTCAACGGTAATGCCGCCAAGCAGGTCTACAAGATGTGCAATATTATCAAATTTTATATCAAAATAAAACGGAATATCAAGGTTGGTAATTTTTTCGATTATTCGGATCAGTGAATCAACATCGGAAGGTTTATAAACAGTCTCGATTTTGGCATAACGATTGGGAGAGTCCCCTTTCGTCCAGAGGTTACCCGGAAAAAAAATAATGGCACCCTTATGCGTAACCGTATTATAAAGAAAAAGCTCAATCATAAACGATTTATCCTGCCTGGAAAAGGAAAAAAGCAGGGCGATATTCTTTTTATTATGGATTTTCTCCTCGATGTGATTGGAGCCGAGGAAAAAGTATGCCGCGATTACGGAAGAGGTAATAAGCAGAATAATAGAGAAAAGCAACAGAATACTTTTCGCCGATGTCTCAGATCTTTTCATGTAATTCTTCCCTCTCCTTTAACTGGTTGTATAGTTCCAATGAATCCGGAGAAATGTGATATTTTTTTTCAGTTAAAAAATCAAAAATAAGCTCAAGTACTTTCACCAGTGCCGTATCAAGCGGAAGCCGTAAGAGAACCCTGCGATAACGTTCCGCCAAAAAACCTCTTTTCGGTTCTAAAAAATCCGCCATAAAAATTATTTTTGCAAGCACACCCATGCGCGGATTTCCCGTTACATGAGAACGCACCGCTTCCAGGATTTCATTATCATTAATCCCGAGAACCTTCTGTAAAATAACGGCAGACGCCCGTCCATGCAGTAAGAGGGGATTTTGTTCTTCCAAAAGGGAAAATGGTTTTCCGTCGGCGGCTGCGTATTCTCTGATTACCCCCGGCGCAAACTCCCGTGTAATATCATGGCCCAATCCCGCGATCATTCCTTTGAACGGATCTTTATTATAGTGAACACATAATCTTTTGGCAAGCTTGGCGACCTGGATTGAATGGTTAAATCTGGAGGGCGTGAGGTGCAGCGGCAGATATTTTTTCAACCGCCGTATTGTTACCATTCTATGTATACAGTTTATGTGCCTGAATGTATTCATATACCCTGTTCGGTAATAAAAAGCGTATTGGTTTACATGAAGCAATTCTCTGCCTTATTTCCGAAGCCGAGATCGGAAGAATTTTGTTGTCAAGATAGGTATGAGGAAAAGCAAACCGGTGTTTTGTGGTGTATGTACGTTTGGCCACAATAAGGGTGGTTATTTCTGCCAGCTGCTCCGCCTTGTTCCAGATATGGAACTGATCCAGAAGATCATCCCCGATTATTAATCCGGGTTTGCCCGTTACGGGATATTTGTTCATTATTTCCTGCACGGTATCGATCATATAAGAAATACCACCGCGTTTAATCTCACAATCATCGAGCAAAAACGCACGGCTTCCCCGTAATGCCAGTTTCACCATAGCAAGGCGATGTTTGGTCGGTACATTGGCCGCAATGTTTTTATGGGCCGGTAAAAAGGCGGGAATAAAAATGATTTTTTCAAAGTCAAGGGCAATCCGTACCTCTTCGGCCAGGAACAAATGACCGTTGTGAATCGGATTGAATGTCCCTCCCATTATCGCCATGCGCATATTATATTTTCCCCGCCAACCTGAGGATTCTGTTTTTTAATTCCATGATCCCGAAACCCGTTACGGCCGATATGTGCAGTACAGGATGCGGTGCATAGGTTTGCCCAACCTTTTCCACAATATGCGGATCGTGCTGGACATCGGCTTTGGTAAGCAGCAGGAGACTCTCCTTTTGTACAAGCGTTTCCGAATAAGACTTCAACTCATTTTGTAAGAGAAAGAAATCAGACAAAACCGTGGGACTGCCGGAATCTATGAGATAGACAAGCGCTTTTGTGCGGGACATATGTTTTAAAAACTGCAGACCAAGTCCCAGTCCCCGGGCGGCACCCGCAATGATTCCGGGAATATCTGCGATAATAACCTCACTGTTTTTATACCCCATTACTCCCAGGTTAGGTATTTTGGTGGTGAAAGGATATCCGGCTATTTTGGGATGTGCGTTTGTCAATACGGAAAGCAGGGTTGATTTTCCCGCATTCGGCAGACCGATAAGACCGATATCGGCAATAATATTCAATTCACAGGTTAATTTTTTTGCGGTGCCGGGTTTTCCCGGCTGGGCGTAACGGGGGGCCCTGTTGGTGGAGGTCGCAAAATGCCAGTTGCCCTTTCCGCCTTTTCCCCCCTGTAGAAATATCCACTCTTTCTCATCCGTGGTAAAGTCCTTAAGGAGTTTATTGGTACCGGAGTCTTTTATCAGGGTTCCCGGTGGAACAGGAATATATAAATTTTTTCCGCATTTTCCGCTTTTTCGACGTGACATCCCCGCTTGTCCGTTTTCCGCATAAAAACGCGGCTGCATTTTCAGATGGGCAAGTGTTTTTAAATTTTTCTTTAGGATGAAGATAACATCCCCGCCTTTTCCGCCGTCTCCCCCGTCCGGACCACCCCTCGGAACATATTTCTCCCTGCGGAACGAGACGGCCCCGTCTCCCCCGTTACCGGAGGCCACATCTATTATAACCTCATCAACGAATTTATTCACGTAATATAAAGAAAATAGAAATCAAATTATTTAATCGGGGAAATATGTATCAGTTTTCTGCCGCGTCGGGTGTCAAACGATACCAGACCGTCGATACGGGCAAATATGGTATGATCTTTTCCGCACCCTGCGTTCTCACCGGGAAAAAACTTTGTTCCCCTTTGCCGTACGATAATAGTCCCCGCCTGTACTTTTTCACCACCAAAGCGTTTTATCCCCAGCCGTTGGGAATGTGAGTCTCTGCCGTTTTTGGAGCTTCCTCCGCCTTTTTTATGAGCCATGCTTTACCTCCAGCTTTATATCAATATTTTGCGGATAATCGGATTTTAAATCCGAAAATCCGGTAAGCAGGAAATCGCTTATTCCTTTTATCCACCCGCGCATCTGATCGGGATATGAATCAAGTCTCAGTTGGATAATCCCGGTTTCCGGTG
>Ga0315536_1000626_pt1 | contig 17769 bp, 15 predicted proteins | sample SalMarSW160230MG_FD_203093 | JGI IMG/M metagenome (GOLD analysis project Ga0315536, IMG submission 203093) | Salt marsh sediment microbial communities from the Plum Island Ecosystem LTER, Massachusetts, United States - Salt Marsh Sediment SW1602-30 ... | reverse complement strand
ATGCTTTGTGAGCTTACCGGCATGGATACGGTCAACGCCTCGGTGTACGACGGGGCCACCGCCCTGGCCGAGTCGGCCCTGATGAGCGTACGTATCAACAATAAAACCAAGGTGGTGCTGTCCAAAACCGTCCATCCCCAGTATCGCGAGGTGGTGCATACCTACTGCCGCGCTGCGGGCCTCGGTGTCCAGGAGGTCCGGACCGTAAACGGTTGTACCGATCCGGCTGCGCTGGACAAACTGGTAGACGCGGATACGGCATGTGTGCTTGTACAAAGCCCCAATTTTTTCGGCCTGGTGGAAGACCTGGCAGCGGTCTCCGCACTGGCCCATACCCATGGTGCGCTGTGTGTGGTCTGTGTGGTTGAACCCACCGCATTGGGACTACTGAAACCGCCCGGAGCGTTTGCTGTTGATATTACGGCCGCGGAAGGACAGAGTTTGGGCAATGCACAAAACTTCGGCGGACCGCATCTGGGAATTATGGGATGTAAATCAGAGTATGTACGTCGCCTGCCGGGCAGGTTGGTGGGTATGACCCGGGACAGCAAAGACCGGCGGGGTTTTGTGCTGACACTGCAGGCACGGGAGCAGCATATTCGTCGTCAGGCCGCCACTTCCAATATCTGTTCCAACCAGGCCCTCTGTGCTCTGGCCGCCGCCGTGTACCTGGCGACCTTGGGGTACAAAGGCCTGCGCCGGGTGGCCGAGTTAAGCGCTTCACATGCGGCATACCTGTATGAACGCCTGGTTGAACTGCCTGGGTTTGAGGAGGTTTTCCCCTCTCCTTTTTATAACGAGTTTGTTGTCCGCTGCCCGGACGCGCCTGCGGTCAATAAAAAGCTTGCCGGCGCCGGGATCCTGGGCGGCCTTATGCTGGAAAACTATTATCCTGAATTAAAAAACTGCCTGCTGTTCTGTGTCACTGAAATGAACACACGGCAGGATATCGATACATTACTTGAGGTGCTGGCATGAAACTGATATTTGAGAAACGTCTTCCCGGAATCACGGCGGTCAGTCTGCCCGAGCAGAACCTCCCGCAAAATACCTCACTGCCTCAGGAACTGCTGCGCCGTGACTGCGATCTGCCGGAGGTTTCCGAAGGGGAGCTTATCCGGCATTATACGGCCCTCTCCCGCAGGAACCTCGGCGTGGACAACGCCTTCTATCCCCTGGGAAGCTGCACCATGAAATATAATCCCAAGATACATGAAAAACTGGCCCGGTTGGATGATTTCTGTGAAAGTCACCCATTGGCGCCTGCCGCAGCGGTACAGGGGAACCTTGAGCTCATCTGGGAGCTTGAACAGGCCCTGTGCGAGATCACCGGGATGGACGCCTTCAGCCTGCAGCCTTCCGCCGGCGCGCACGGCGAACTGACCGGCCTGATGATTATCAAGGCATTTTTTAAGGCCGGGGGGCAGCAGCGTGACACAATAATCACCCCCGACTCCAGTCACGGCACAAATCCCGCTTCGGCCGCTATGTGCGGATTCAAGATTCTTACCCTGAAAAGCAATGCCCGGGGAGAGATCGACCCAAACGAACTGGAAGCGCTGATGAGCGAAAAGGTGGCCGCGCTGATGCTTACCAATCCCAATACCCTGGGGTTGTTCGATAAGAACATTCTGCGCATCTGCGAAATTGTGCATAACAGCGGGGGACTGGTATACGGAGACGGAGCGAACGCCAATGCGGTTCTGGGCATGGCCCGTTTTAAGGATATGGGATTTGACCTTGTTCACCTTAACCTGCATAAAACATTTTCCACACCGCACGGAGGCGGTGGTCCCGGTGCGGGCCCCCTGGGCGTTACACGGGCCCTGCGCGACTACCTTCCCGCACCCCTGGTGAGTAAAACCGAAAACGGATTCGATTATATTGATCCTCCGCATTCCATCGGACGCGTAAAAGCCTTTAACGGTAATTTTTCGATCTTTGTCCGGGCCCTGGCCTATATCCGCGGCCTGGGGGGAGAAGGCCTGAAACGGACCGGCCGGATCGCGGTGTTGAACGCCAATTACCTGCGAAAACTGCTGGAAAATGATTTCCACCTGAAATATAAAACCCTTTGCAAACACGAGTTTGTGATCGACGACAGCACCATGCCGGCTGGGGTGACCACAATGGACCTGGCCAAGCGCCTGCTTGATTACGGCTTTCATCCGCCCACCGTCTACTTCCCGCTGATTGTAAAGGGGGCCCTGATGATCGAGCCGACGGAAACGGAAAGCAAACAGACCATGGACAACTTTGCCCGCACCCTGATCACGATCAAACAGGAAGCCGCGGATAATCCGGAGCTGGTGAAGGGAGCGCCCTACTCCACCCCGGTCTCCCGCCTGGACGAGGTACGGGCGGCGCGCAATCCCGTACTGCGCTATAGCAAAGAGGAATAACACTATGCCGCGACGCCATCCCGACTGGTTGAAAGTGAATATACCGGGCGGTAAAAATTTTACCCGTGTCAATTCCTGCCTGCGCAAATATGGACTGCATACGGTCTGCGCCCAGGCACGCTGTCCCAATATGGCCGAATGTTACGGGAACGGAACCGCCACCTTTTTATTGTTGGGGAACGTTTGTACCCGCGGCTGCCGTTACTGCAATATCTCCCCCGGCAATCCCGCCGCCCTCGACCCTTATGAGCCGGATCATATCGCCGCGGCCGTGGCCGAACTCGGCCTTGAGTATGCGGTCATCACCTCCGTTACCCGCGACGACCTTGCGGACGGCGGTGCCCTGCAGTTTGCCCGCAGCGTACGAGCCATCCGGGCAAAAAGCCCTCGTACCGGGATAGAGCTTTTGGTCCCCGATTTCAACGGATCACTGTCCGCACTGCAAACCGTAACGGATGCATGCCCCAATGTGCTGGCCCATAATATTGAGGTGGTAAAACAGCTTTTTGCCCGTTTACGTCCAAAGGGCAGCTATACGCGCTCTTTGCAGTTACTGCGGCGCATCACACAACTCAACCCGGGGATTACCGTAAAATCCGGGCTTATGCTCGGGCTTGGTGAAACCACGCAACAGATAAAACTGACCCTTAAAGACCTCCGGAACCATGGGGTAGCGGCGGTCTCCCTGGGACAGTACCTGCAGCCGGCCAAAACCAACGCGCCGGTACACCGTTATTATTCCCCGGAAGAGTTTACCCGGCTGAAAGCCTATGCTCTTTCACTGGGATTTCTGCATGTGGAAGCATCCCCGCTTACCCGTTCCAGTTACCATGCGGAGCGCATACCGTGCGGGTAAGACTGATCCATTCACCGCAGACCTCCGGTGCGCGCAATATGGCCATCGATGAAGCCCTGCTCATCCATAAAACTCCCACATTACGCTTTTATTCCTGGGATCCTCCGTGTGTAAGTATTGGGTATTTTCAGAGTGCACAGCGGGAGGTTAATGAAGCGTCCTGCCGCAGCTATGGAGTGGGCATAGTGCGCAGACCCACCGGCGGAAAGGCGGTACTGCACGAACATGAGCTGACCTACAGCCTTGTACTTCCGGAAAATTCCGTGGGAGAAAATGTCATCAGCTCCTACAAAACCATCAGCCGCGCGTTTGTCAGGGCATTACGGAGCCTGGGTATACCGGTGGAGGTCAGGACCGGAGCCGAGCCGCGCGGGCATTCTCCGCTTTGCTTTCAGGCGGTCAGTTATTATGAATTGGTGCTTCACGGCAAGAAAATTATGGGCAGTGCCCAGTCACGTCAGAACGGCATGCTGCTGCAGCACGGCTCTCTCCTGCTCGATGTGGACTATACCAAACTGTTTGCCTGTCTGCGCTTCGGACACGCAGCGCGCAGGGCGTCCGACCTTGAAGGTTTTGTCACCGGTATAAACCGTGAATGCGGACGACGGCTTACCGCTGCCGGGCTGGCGCAGAAGATCACCGCCTGCGCCCGTCGTGAACTCGGCTTTTCCTTTTACCGGGCGGGGCTTTCACCGGATGAAGGGCGTACCGCACGCAGTCTGGAAAAGGAAAAATACGAGAATCCAACCTGGACCTTTAAAACCGCTTTCGCATGAAACTAAATAGATAGAGACAAAATACGCATAACCCGTAGATTTTTCTTATTACATCTGGTATAACGTGAAAAAGAAATAACTACACTGCAAGGAGCAGGCTATGAGATTTGAACATCTGAAAAAGACCGATCCCGAGGTCTATGATCTGGTAATAAAGGAAGAGGAAAAACAGCAGCACAAACTTTCACTTATCCCTTCCGAGAATTTTTCCATCCCGGCGGTGCGGGAAGCCTTGTCTTCGGTTTTTGTACATAAATACGCCGAGGGCCAGATCGGTAAACGCTATTACGAGGGCAATCAGTTTGTGGATGAGCTTGACAGCCTTTGTAAAAAACGTGCCCACAAAGCCTTCTCCCTGCCCGATGACTGGCATGTGAACATCCAGGCCCTGGCCGGCGGGAATGCCAACCTGGCGGTCTATAACGGTCTGTTGGAGCCGGGCGATACCATTCTCAGCATGTACCTCCCTGACGGCGGTCACCTTTCCCACGGCTGGTCCTTCCCCGAAAAGGACGAAGCGGGTCTTAAGGGGCAGGTGAACCAGGACGTCTACCTGGGCGGAAAAAGGAAGATCAGCATTGTTTCCAAATTTTTCAATGTGGTGCAGTACAAAGTGAATCCGGAAACCCGCTTGTTCGATTACGAACAGATAGACCGTATTGCCGCGGAGTATAAACCGCGTATTATAATTTCCGGAGGCACCGCCTATCCGCGTGAGATCGATTATGCGGCCTTGTCACGTACCGCAAAAAAGATCGGCGCTTATTACCTGGCGGATGTCTCACATGAGGCCGGATTGATTGCCGGCGGTGCCAACAAGTCCCCGGTAGGACTGGCCGATGTGGTCACCTTTACCACACACAAAACCCTGCGCGGACCGCGCGGTGCGGTCATCCTCTGTCGGGGCGATCTGTCCGACCGGATCGACTACGGGGTGTTTCCCGGCCTGCAGGGTGGTCCGTTCGAGCACACCATCGCTTCCCTGGCCGTCTGCCTGAAACAGGCCGCCGCACCGGAGTTCGCGGTGTACGCAAAACAGGTTGTGGTGAACGCAAAATGCCTGGCCCAGGCCATGGTCGACAAAGGTTATGACGTGGTATCCGGCGGCACCGACAAGCACCTTGTGCTGATTGATCTGCGCAACAAAAATATCTCCGGCAGAAACCCGGCAAAAGCGCTCGATTACGCGGGAATTATCCTCAACCGTAATTCCGTGCCGAATGAAACCGGCTCACCCATGAATCCGTCCGGTATTCGCATGGGAACGCCCATTGTTACCACCCGGGGTATGAAAGAAAAAGAGATGGAAAAAATCGCCGGTTGGATAGACCGCGTGATTACACTGGTAACACCGCACTGTTCACTCAAATCCAAAGAGTTCAGCGCCATGCTGCCCCAAATCGACGGCCTGAAGGAAATAGCGGGTGAGGTAAAAGAACTTTGTTTGCAGTATCCCCTGGACATGGGGTAAAAATATCGACGGCCTAATTACGCCGCTCGGTGAAACGACTGAAAGCGTGATTTATCATTTGCTCGATTATCCGGACGTCTACCTGTGTCAGTATTGAGGACATGAACGGCTCATCCCGCAGAACACGTGCCAGGGTAGAGAGTGCGGTGAGGTACTCGGTATTTTTTTCGGGTGGATTGGCAATCAGGAAGAGCAGATGAACCGGTTTTCCGTCGATCGAATCGAAATCTATGCCGCGTTCGGAAATACCCAAGACAATATAAAGTTTTTTTACACTGTGTGTTTTCCCGTGAGCAACCGCCACACCCCGGCCCAGACCGGTGGTATAGATTCGTTCCCGACGGATAGCGGCCTTTTCAATCTGTTCATGATTTACTTCGGAAGAAAAAATTGGAGCCCGATGAATAAGCTCACGGATGGCATCGAACTTATTTCTGCTTTCAAGACATTGCACAACTGATCCGCCTTCAAAGCAATGAATCTTTTCCATGTTAGTCCATACCTTTAGTCCAAAACTCCGACTTTGTCAATATACATTCGCAGCTTTCTCCTATTAATTAATATATCGACATTTTCCGTGTTTCTCAAAAATTTTAATGACTATTTCATCTAAATTCTGTTGCACGTAATACTGTTTTTCTGTTACCATGCCATCCATAGTATGCGCATAGAATTATGTTATAAACCGGAGTTCGGGGACGGCAGGTCTGAAAAACTGCTGCATTCCATTCAATCGTTTTTACACCTACGCCTGCGGGCAATCACCATTGTTGATGTGTTTCTGCTTAACGGCATAGAGGACTTACACGAAACCGATTATACGGAGATTTTTCAGGACCCGGTGGCCCAGGACTTGTTCATCCAAAAAGCCGCCTGCTTAATCCCCCGGCATACAGGCTGGAAGTACCTGGTGGAAATCTGCTATAAGCCCGGTGTCACCGATCCGGTTGCGCTGACGGCTCGGCAGGCGGTAAAAAACTGGACCGGGAAACCTATTCCCGCCGGTGCCGTCATAGAGAATTCTATCCAGTACCTGATTCATTGCCCGACCCTTTCCGCGGAAGATATCGAACGCCTGACCGGTTTTTTATACAACCCGCTGATTCAAAACTGTCTTGTCATAACAGATACGCAATGGCAGGAAGGTAGCAGGCCCCCGGAAATTTATGAACAAAAACTGCCGCCCGGTTCTGCGGAGGTGGCCTTCTTTGATCTGGAGGGAATGAGTGACACGCAACTGGAAGCATTCTCAAAGGATCGCTTGTTGGCCCTGACAAGAGAAGAGATGCAGGCGGTCCGCAATCATTTTAAAGGACAGCGTATTAAGAAAGAGCGCCGGTCCCGAGGTTTGCCCGCACAGGTAAGTGACGTGGAACTGGAAATGGTTGCCCAGACATGGTCCGAACATTGTAAACATAAAATATTTAATGCAACCATTCACTACCGTGAAAAAAACAAGAATGAAACCATCCGTTCCTTGTTCAAGACCTATATCAAAAAAACCACCGATGATATTGCTACGTACAAACGCTACTTGAAATCGGTATTCCATGATAATTCAGGCGTGATTGAGTTTGACGACCGTACCCTGGTCTGCTTCAAGGTGGAAACTCATAACAGCCCGTCGGCCCTGGACCCTTACGGTGGTGCCATTACCGGTATCGTAGGGGTGAACAGGGACATTCTGGGCACGGGGAAGCTGGCTAAACCCATTTTTAATACCAATGTACTGTGTTTTGCGGACCCGCGGACCCCTGCGGAACAGGTTCCGGCCGGGTTTATGCATCCCAAACAGATTATGCAGGGGGTGCATCACGGAATAATTGACGGCGGCAACCAGTCCGGTATTCCGGTCATTGCCGGCGGGTTTCTCTTTGATCAGAGTTATATCGGCAAACCGCTGGTGTTCTGCGGCACCGGTGGTATTCTTCCCTATAAAATTCAGGGTGAGGGATCATGGATCAAGCATATTGATCCGGGCGACCTGGCTGTTATGGTGGGCGGACGCGTGGGGAAGGACGGCATTCACGGGGCCACGTTTTCCTCAATGGCTTTGGATGAGGAGTCACCGACCTCGGCCGTACAAATAGGTGATCCCATTACCCAGAAAAAGATGTGGGACTTCCTGCTGGAGGCCCGCGACAAAGCTTTGTTTAAAGGTATTACGGACAATGGCGCCGGCGGCCTTTCCTCTTCCCTGGGCGAAATGGCAACCTACAGCAACGGCATCCGTATTGAGCTGGATCGCTGCCCTTTAAAATACTCCGGCCTTGCCCCGTGGGAGATACTGGTTTCCGAATCACAGGAGCGCATGAGTCTGGCCGTAAGCCCGGACACGCTTCAGGCATTTCTTGACCTGGCAAAAAAAAGAGAGGTTGAAGCCACGGTCGTCGGCGGTTTTACAGACAGCGGGTTTGCCGAAATTTTCTATAAAAACGAGTGTGCGGGCCTGCTTGAGCTGTCATTTCTGCATGACGGGCTTCCCCCCATGGAACTGGAGGCCGAATGGTCCGCGCCGTCCATTGTCACGCAGACACCCGGTGATATGCCCCTGAAAGAAATCCTGCTGGCGGCCCTGGCCGATCCGAATGTCAGCTCCAGGGAAAACCTTGTACGCCAGTATGACCATGAGGTATTGGGTTCTTCTATCATAAAACCGTTTGTAGGGGTACTTGCGGACGCCCCTTCCGACGGGGCGGTATTTAAACCGCGTTATGACTCATATCGCGGACTTACCGTTACCCACGGCATCTGTCCGCGCTATGGAGATACGGACACCTACGATATGGCCGCCTGTGCCGTGGATGAAGCGTTGCGGGCCCATGTGGCACTGGGCGGAGATCCCGATTATACCGCGGCGTTGGACAACTTCTGCTGGCCCGATCCGGTTGTATCGAAGTCCAACCCGGACGGAAGGTACAAACTTGCCCAGTTGGTAAGAAGCGCCAAAGGCCTGCACGACACGTGTATCACGTACGGAATTCCCCTTATCTCAGGAAAAGATTCCATGAAAAACGACGCTTTTTCAGGGGATAGTAAAATATCCATTCGCCCCACCCTTCTCATCTCACTAATGGGGATTATCCCGGATATACGCAGGGCGATTACCACGGATTTCAAACAGCCCGGGAACATCATCTTTGTGCTGGGCGAAACACGCGCGGAATACGGAGGCTCGATTCTTGAAAAAATAACGGGGAGGAAACTGGGCGCCTGTCCGCGGGTAATCCCCGACGCCGCCCTGCCGCTCTACCGTGTGGTTTTTCGTGCGGTCAAAGAGGGACTTATCCAGTCATGCCACGATCTTGCCGACGGCGGACTGGCTGTCAGCCTTGTCGAATCCGCCCTGGGCGGACGCCTGGGATGTACCGTCTCTCTGTCGGACATGGCGGGAACTCTTAAAAAGAACATAGACCCGCTGCTGCTGCTGTTCTCCGAAACACCGTCAAGATTTATCGTGAGTGTAAAACCCGAGGATGTCTGTAGTTTCCGTTCCTTACTATCAGGATTCTCCTTTGCCGAATTGGGCAAGGTTGAATCCCACGATTCAATTGTCATAAAACATCTGGGAAATGAACTACTTTCGCTTGGCCTGGACAAGGCACTTGCGGCGTGGAAAGGAATGTTGTGATAATGGAAAAATCGGAGGTGAAAGCCTGCATCATTACCGGATTCGGTATAAACGCCGACTATGAACTGCACCAGGCCTTCCGTATGGCCGGAGCAGAGGCGACCCTTATCCATATCACTGATATTATTGAAAAACCGAAACTGCTGGAGGATTTTCATATTTTGGCATTCCCGGGAGGATTCTCTTATGGAGATCATTTGGGTTCCGGAAAAGTTTTTGCCACCCTGTTTAAAAAACACCTGAAATCCGCACTGGAAAAGTTTATCGCGGCAGGAAAACTGGTAATCGGTATCTGCAATGGGTTCCAGGTACTGGTAAAAATGGGTATCTTACCCAATCTGGAAGGCGGCTGGAAGCAGGAGGTCTCCCTTATTCATAATGATTCCGGAAAATTCGAAGACCGATGGGTGCTGCTGAAAACAAATCCCGCCTCCCCCTGTGTCTGGACACAAGGGCTGGATGAACTTGAGTTTCCCGTTCGTCATGGTGAAGGTAAATTCGTCATTCTCTCTCCCACCATCCGCCGTCGGATCGAAAGCGACAACCTTATGGTGGTAAGGTATGCTTCAGCCTCCGGCGGTGAACCCGGTTACCCGGCCAATCCCAATGGCTCGATCATGGATATCGCCGGGATCTGCGATCCAAGCGGCAGGGTCTTCGGTCTTATGCCCCATCCCGAAGCGTTTCTGATTCCCGAAAACCATCCGCGCTGGACCTGTGAAAAAATTCTGGACAGCGACGGACTGTTGCTTTTTGAGAACGGTGTTGAATATATCAAAAATACTATAGTTTAAGACTATAGTGGGGAGTAACCATGCAGCGTATTGCGGTGTTAAGCTCGGACCGGGAGCTGAATAACAGAATACTGTCACAATGGCGGACTCTTGCAGACGGTTTCGAAATCACCCTCCTCACCCAACGGGAAAAATGTTTTGAATTCCTGATGTATGAACTGCCGGAGCTTTCTATCCTTAATTTCTCCGACCCCGAATTGAATGTTCCCTCACTGCTTTATATGATTAAACGGGACCCGTGGCTGCATTACGGAGGATTTATCGGGATATATGATCCTGCCGATGAAGAAGAGGTTTTTTCACGCAGCAAGGACATTAATATAATCGGATTAATTAATTCATCCCAGTTTGACTTCCGCTTCGGCAGGCTTATGCGTATTATCAGGCAAAACCGGCAGATCCTTTTCCAGCGTCATATTCAACGCAAGTTTCTGCCCAGCCTTTCAGGGGAATTTATCATCGATAATGATCCCTTTGATCTTACGATCTATTCTCACCTGATGAGTCATTACCTTTATACCGCGAACTTTATCACCCGTGAATCCCGGGAAATTCTCTACATGGCCCTGATGGAGCTGTTGATGAACGCGGTAGAGCACGGTAACTGCCATATCAGTTATCAGGAAAAAAGCAAATGGCTGAAGAATGAAAACGATATTTTTGATTTAATTCGTGAAAAAAACACGCTACCGGAAATAAATCGTAAAAAAGTATTTTTAAAATACCGCATTAAAGCAGAAAAGACCTACTTTGCCATCCGCGACCAGGGACAGGGCTTTGACTGGCAAAAACGCAAAGAGGAAACCGGCCGTGATGATACACTTGCGCCGCACGGCCGCGGTATCCGCATGGCCGAACATTATGTCACCAATCTGACCTATAACCCAAAAGGCACGGAGGTTTTTTTTGAGTTTGAACACCAGCCGAACACCAGCAATCCGATACCTAATGTTTTCGGGGAGGCGGAGGAGGTGGTCTTTCAAGACGGCCAGACGATCTTTCAGGAAAACGAACAGTCAAATTTCCTCTACTACATCGTGTCGGGCAGATTGGGTATTTATGCGGAGGGAAAAAAGCTTACCGTCCTGACCCCGGCCGATATCTTTCTGGGTGAAATGTCGTTTCTGCTGCATAACAAACGCAGCGCTACGGTGGCGTCGGAAGGCACCAGCACGTTGATCAAAATATCCAAGGCGGCATTTATCAAAGCCATAAAAAAGGAACCGCACCACAGTATTTTTATCGCCCGTCTTTTGGCGGAGCGCCTGCGGCGCTTGAATGTCATCCAGGCCGACCTGCTGTAATACCGTTTACGACAGTCTGACGGTGTTTTTATCGATTACGATAATGCCCTCCGCGGCAAGATCCTCTGCGATCCGGCTTACCTCGCCCCGCGGCCTGCCCAGCTGCCGTACAAGCCGCCTGATGGAGGCTTCTCCTTCGGCGAGCAGGAATTTAACGATCAGCCCCCTTGCCTGGCGCCGAGAGCCCTTAAAGGGCGGCTGTTTTTTATAATGCGCACTTATCCGGTCTACCCGCCGGTGCTTGCCCTTCAGATATACCCCGTAATCCATCAACGCATAATACCAATGACGCGGATTTTTATGATCAAGTGTTTCTTCGATCAGAGGGAATATCTCACTGTCCTTTACTCCGGTTCTATCGTTAAAAAAGAAATACAAAAACACAGTCCTGATGTTGGTTTCGATAAAGACAACAGGTTTATTATAAGCAAATACCATAATCGCTCCCGCTGTTGCCCTCCCCACACCGGGAAGACCGGTCAGCTCCGTAATTTCCGTGGGCATACTCCCGTTATACTGATCAACAATCTTTTGGGCACACAGCCACAGATAACGCGCGCGCCGGTTGTATCCCAGGCCCTGCCAGACCTTCAATACTGCAGAAAGCGGTGCATCGGCCAAAGCATACGGATCGGGAAACACCCGTAAAAACTCATCGTACTTTTTCAGCACGCGTACAACCTGCGTCTGCTGCAGCATCAGCTCCGACACCAAAATGTGATACGGCGTGCCTGTTGCCCGCCAGGACAGATCACGTCCGCGGCAACCATAATAGGAATAGACAGTGTTGATGAATGCGTGGAACCGTTCTTGTTTTTCCATATCCCGCCGTGGGTAATTGTAAACTTTTATTTGCTTGCGAACAAGAGTTTTCCCTGTTATGATGATTAACAGGAATATGTATGAACCACTTACATAAAAACCTGTCATTGACCGAATCTGATATTCTGAAAGTACATCTGACAAATCCGGCCTATGTCATGCTGATGGATGAGGAAAACTATGCGCTGTACCAGGCGGAGGATGAATATGATTATTACGGTGACCTGGCGAAGAACACCCCCTTTACTATTCGTGCACCAGGCTCCGGCAGCTGGCATCTCGTTATCGAACAGGCCGACCCGACACAGGATGTGGCGGTAAACGTACAGATAATCTCCGAAATATAATAAAAAAAGTTGTGTTGTATTCCTTTCCGGCCACCTCTATACTAGTAGAAAGAAGGACGCAGATGGCTGAAAGTAAAAGAATTGCCTTTATGGTAGATTACCTGGGCACCGCATCTTTTCAACAGGAGCTTATGTCCGGGATCATGAACGCATTACCCAAACAGGGGGTTCAGTTATACATTTTACTGGGCGGTGGTCTGTTGCGGGCGGACAATGATGAGTACGCACCATACCGTAACTGTATCTATGAACTGATCAGTAAAAAAGTATTCGACGGTATATTGGTAAGTACGACACTGGGAAATTTCGCCTCACCGGCCGAAGTGGAAGAGTATTTCAAGCGGTTCAAAGAGTTACCGGTGATATTCCTGGGACCGGGACCGAAAAAATACTACCAGATCCTGGTAAACAACAGCCAGGGGATGGAAGATATCGTCCATCATTTTATTCATGACCATCAGTACAAACGAACTGCCTTTATCACCGGATCGTCAGGCAATAAGGATGCCGAAGAAAGACTGGAAGCCTACAAGACCCAACTGGAAGAAGCGGGTATTGAGGTGGACCCGCAGCTGATCTATAACGGTAATTTTACACTTGAGTCCGGTATTGCCGCGGTAAAAACCCTTTTGGATGAACGAAAGGTCAGTTTTGATTCTTTGGTTGCTTCCAATGACAACATGGCACTGGGGGCCAAGCAGGAGATAGAACGGCGCGGTCTTTCGGTTCCCGATGATATTGCCGTCAGCGGTTTTGACGATATTGTTGAGGCCTCAAGTGTTCTTCCCGGTATCACCACCGCGAAACAGCCGTTTGACCAATTCGGGAAAAAAGTATTTGAGAATTTCGAGCGCTTGTTCCGCGGGCAAGCGGTACAAGCGATTGAATATATTCCGGCACAGCCGGTAGTTCGCCAGTCCTGCGGATGTTTTTCCGGGACAATAAAGGATACCAAACACAGTTATGATAATGCCGTGGAAGCAGATGTTCACTCCTATTATAACGAACACAAACAAGAGTATCTGATGCGGATATTGGAAAGTACCGCAGCGGCCGAATTGCAGCTTGATCGAAACGAAACCGGGTTGTTGCTTGACGCCCTGTACCAGTATATTTTTGTCGATCAGGAGAAATCGATTTTTACCGTAATCCGGAATACGATAATGAAAACATTCAGAGAAAAACGCAAGGTAGAATGCTGGCAAGATATACTGACACTGATACGGTATCTTTTCTCGCCTCTGTTTACGGAGAGAGAGATTATTGCCGGGGCCGAGAATATTTTTCATAAAACCCGACTGCTTATCAGTGAGACGCAGATTACACAAAACAAGCAACAGTTTATTAATGAGAGAAACAGCAATGACCAGATTATCTGGGTGGGAGAGGGCCTGGCTAATGCCGTTGAAAACAAGATACTGCGTGAGTTTATCTACTCCTCATTTCCCCCATTACAAATCAATAATTTCCTATTTGCCGAGTTTACGGAAACCGAGGGGAACATCGAAATGGCGCGGCTCATTGCCCTGATCCGCAATGGTCAGACCCTTGAAATAGATGAGGAGGGAATCACCTTCCCATCCAAAGATATTTTCCCGCCGAAACTGACTTTGGGCGGTTGCGGCATCTACTTTGTGATCCCGCTTATTTTCAGGGAACACAAGCTGGGATATGTTATTTTTGAAAAATCCGCTGGACAGCAAACCATGTACGGCTCACTTTCCAGCCAGTTGGGAAGAAGCCTGTATACCTCCAGATTGATCAGCCGGATACTGGCTACGGAAAAGGTTATTCAGGAACACAGCGACCGCATCGAATCCCTGATCCGCCCTATGATCGATTCAATTCAGAAAGTCCGCAAACTCTCGGAATCGCAGGCGTCCGAAGCCCTTAATCTCAACACCATAACCAGGCAAAGTGAGGAAAAAATCGGCCAATCCAAAAAAATCGCCCAGGACCTGAGTAAAATCCTCTCGGAAACCAACCTGCTGGTGGATTCCATAAATGATATCTCCGAGACGGTGGATATCCTTTCCCTTAACGCGTCTATTGAAGCCGTACACGCGGGATCGTCCGGCAGAGGATTTTCGGTTATTGCCACGGAAATTAGAAATCTTAGCGATAAAACCAAACACAACCTACAGCAGATAAATAAATTCCTGAGCGCCGTTTCCGGCGGCATAAAGAATTTTGTAACGGTTAACCAGGAGGTCGGCAGGGTCTTCGGCAATCTGCACCGGACAATCGATGATATGAGCGCGTCGCTACGGGTGGTCTCTGAAAAGATGATGCAGTTGGGAGAGACCAGCAATTCCATCCTGGCGATAATGCGTCAGAATGAAACCGAGACACCGTCCTAACCTATTCCTTCGCACACCACCACCGGGCTATATAATTATTTTTTTTGTCCTTGTAATCTTTTTTGTTTCTTTCTACAATACCAACAATAATTTAAACAGGAGGAGTTATCATGAGTGAATACGTAGCATATTGTGTAAAATGTAAAGCGAAAAAGACCATGCAAAATGTTGAGATAGTCACGGCAAAAAACGGCCGACGCCAGGCAAAAGGGGTTTGTCCGGACTGTAATACAAAAATGAATCTGTTTTTAAAGGCGGAATAGGACGGTCCTTTTCCGCTTTTTTGTGCGGGTACACTGAAGATGATAAACAAGCTGCTGTCCTCCATATTCGGTATTATTGAATATATTACCGAAGCTGAGTTAACCAATACCAGTAAACAGTTAATTAAAAACTATTATGAAGGTGCCACACAGCCGAAACATGCCGATAAGGCACGTTACACTATTCAGCGCTACACACAGACAATCATCCCCACACTTGATGAGCTCCGTGATAAAGCAAAGGCCTCTGAATTGGCTCCCCTGGATCATTTAATCCTGAAAATGGAATACCTTGCCCGCTCCCTGGATGAGTTGGAGGAATATTAATTACCGACACCCGACGAATGCCGGGCATACCTTCAAAAAATAAAAAGGAGAGGAAGTATGGAAGACAGGCATGACGCCTACTGCGGTTTATACTGCGGATCATGCACGGCCTTTTTGGCCACCAAGGAGAACCGGATCAAAGAACTGGCCGATGAATGGCAGCGCCCCGTGGAAGATGTTGAATGTCACGGCTGTAAAAGCGAAAAGCTCGCCGTTTACTGCCGCACCTGTGCCTTAAAGCAGTGTGCCCGGCAAAAGGGGCTGGAGTTCTGTTTTCAGTGCGCAGAATACCCCTGCCCGCAGCTCGATGAGTTTAAAAACAGCGCCGACTATCCATATCACAGTGAAGTCTATGATTATATGGACATGATCGCAGAACATGGTACGGACTACTGGCTGGAACAGATGAAGCGGCGCTGGTCCTGCGGTTCCTGCGGCAGGGAACACAGCTGGTTTACTCCGGCCTGCCGTGAATGCGGCGGCGATCTTGATACCTATAAAAAGACGCAATAACGCAATCGCTTTTTATACGGATTTATCTGTTCTTTTCTGCAAATAATATTTAAATTTAAAAAACCGGGTAATTTGCTCGATGAATTAAAAAAACAAGGATTAAAAAAAAGTGATGGAAACAAAAAACCTTGAGGAATTACTCAATCAAACGAAGAATCCACGCTGCCGCTTCTGTGGATTACCACTCCCTAAAACTCTGAAGGCGAATGAACAGTGTCCAAACTGTTCCACCAATGCCAGGATAGTAGCCGGTTATTTTGAACAAAAAAACCAATAAACTGTACCGTACGTTCGGCTGCACGGTAAAGAGGAAGCAAAAACAACTCATATCGAACGCAAAAACGGTTGTCATCATCCGGTAATACTTATACAGTAAGTCTATGCTCACATTCGATAAAATCATCGATATCAGTATTTCGCTGGGAACGGAAGAAATAACCTATCCCGGTGATCCCGCGTACAAACGCCGGCAGGTAACCGCCCTGAAAAACGGCAGTCCATACGAGCTTTCCAGTCTGAGTCTTTCCAGCCATTCGGGCACGCATATAGACGCTCCGGCGCATTTTATCGGGAACGGTAAAAAAATACATGAACTTCCGCTGCGACGGTTTATCCTGCCCGCCGGCGTCATCGAAATACAAGACAACAGCCTGATCACCCTGAAGGAACTGCAGGCCGCTTCCTGGGGACCGGCAAAGGCTCTCCTGTTTAAAACTGAAAACTCACGACAGGGGAAAATCACCAACGGCAGCTTCAGGGAAGACTATGTCTCCCTTGCGCCCGACGCGGCACGGTTTTGTGTGGAAAAAGGGATTTCCCTTGTGGGCATCGATTATATCACGATCGACAAGGCCGACGCAAATTTCGCGGCACACAACATCCTTCTGGGAAACGGCCTCATTATTCTGGAAAGTATCAACCTGAAGCATGTGACACCCGGTCCGTACACCCTGCTCTGCCTGCCCCTGAAGATACATAACGGGGAGGCTTCACCAGTCCGGGCCGTGCTGCTGCAGTAACTATAATAATCGAAGAGTATCATGAACTATGAAGACAACAACGAGAAGATAACAAAGGATTTCTCACAAAAACAGGCATAGAGTGAAAGGAGTAAATATGTTTAAAAATAAAATTCGCTTAATGGTTTTTTGTTTTGCGACTGTTTTCTGTATTTACAATGCAAACGCCGAAAATTTGATTAAAAACGCTGCGTTCAATAACAAAACCGAAAACTGGTTTTATTTCACCCAGGATTCGGCTAAGGCGGCGATTGATAACGTTGATAATCAGCTTCAGGCAACCATTGAACGCGCGGGCAAACATCCATGGTCGATTGGGATTGTCCAATCGGGCATCAATATAGAAGCGCATTACGTCTATAAAGTCAGTTTTGCTTCCAGGTCGGACAGCATTAAAAAGATCAGGGTAGTTGTCCAAATGAATAAAAAACCCTGGAGTATGTACAGCGGGGAGCATTTTTTCAAACTCTCCCCCGGTCTGAAAAAATATGAATTTACCTTTACCATGCGGTTCCCTTCCGATAATGACGCAAGTCTTCAATTCCATGTCGGGGGTACGGAAACAGGAGAGCTATTTTTTGATGATATCAGTATAGAAAAAATGGGGGTCGAAAAACTGAAAATCCCCACCAAATTCCCCGCACCGCTAAAAAACAAAATATCACGGGGCATTGCCTTCGGCAGCACCCTGGAAGCCCCGGCGGAAGGCGCCTGGGGGCAGGTATTGAAAGAAGAATACTTTGACATGATTAAACGTAAAGGATTCGATCATATCAGATTTCCCATCCGTTGGGAGACACATATCGGGAACAAATCCCCCTATACAATTGATCCCTTTTTCCTGAAAAGGGTCGATTGGGCGGTCAGTCACACTATAGCCCTCG
>Ga0315536_1000625_pt1 | contig 17770 bp, 16 predicted proteins | sample SalMarSW160230MG_FD_203093 | JGI IMG/M metagenome (GOLD analysis project Ga0315536, IMG submission 203093) | Salt marsh sediment microbial communities from the Plum Island Ecosystem LTER, Massachusetts, United States - Salt Marsh Sediment SW1602-30 ... | reverse complement strand
AATTTTGGCGAGCTTTAAATTAGCAACATTCATAGACGGTTCAAATATAGAGGAACCGTATCAAAAAAAAGAAACCAACCGAGTACCCCGGTTTAATAGATTAAGATGAATAATTTTTATTACACATTTTTACGGATAAATCATGTCAAAATATCATACACCGACTAAAGCATACGAGAATCAGGATTTCCTAACTTCTTCAGATGGACGAATGCTACGGATTTTATCGGAATATCTTCAGCCAAAAAGCAAATTTCGCAAACATAAAATTATGGATACAATCGTATTCTTCGGTTCCGCGAGGCTAAAATCAAAACGTGATTCGATGATAGAATATAATAAGATCAAGAAATCGAATCCCAAATCTTTAGATTTCGCACAAAAGCTTCGTCAATCACAACTAATGGTTGAGATGTCACGCTATTATGAAGATGCAGTTGCACTTTCACAAAGACTGACCGAATGGTCGTTAAACCTGGAAACAAGTGCAAACAGGTTTATTGTTTGTACCGGCGGCGGACCCGGAATTATGGAAGCAGCGAATAAGGGAGCTAAAAAAGCAGGGGGGTATTCGGTCGGGTTAAATATCAGCATTCCTTTTGAACAATTCGTAAACAAATATGTAACTCCGGATCTCAGCTTCGAGTTTCATTATTTTTTTATGAGGAAATTCTGGTTTGCATATCTTTCCAAAGCTCTCGTTATTTTCCCGGGCGGATTCGGTACAATGGATGAATTGTTCGAAGTGCTTACTTTAGTGCAGACGGAAAAGATCAAGAAGAAATTAATTCTGATTATTTATGATGAAAAATACTGGAAGAGTGTGCTTAATTTTGATGAGCTGGTTGATAGAGGAATGATAGGTGAGTCAGATTTGAAGCTGTTTAATTTTTGTAACAATATTGATGAGGCATTCAACAAAATAGTCGATCATCTTAAAAAACATTATGCGAAGGGAAAAGAACCGCAGGTTATTGAACCGATTATTGATCTGAAATAAAAAACCCCTCGCAAAGGAGGGGCAATTTTGATTAAACATATTGTATGGGTCTGTGAGCACGCCTGATGGCTTTCATTCTTTCCATTCGTTTTTTAACAGATGGCTTAACAAAGAATGTTCTCTTCTTATATTCTTTAAGAATACCCGATCTTTCGTATTTTTTTTTGAATCTTCGTAGCGCTTTATCTATCGATTCGTTATCGCCGATATTAATTCCGACCAAGTTATTTCACCTCTTTCCGTCTTTTTTAGTTATTTAATGATTCAATTAATTTTTTCAAACCTGATTTCTGGAACTCAACTGTAATAGAATTTTGTCCATTTGAAAGAGTTTCTTTTGTTACTACTTTTCCAAAATCATCCCAGCTTTGATGATAAATGGTTTCACCCAGTTCATATTTTTTCATTGGCGAATAAGTTGTGCATTCCTGGTTTTCTATTCCATCCAGAGAATATTTTTTGTCTTTAATATCACTTTCAATATCAATGATCATCGTTTGTTTACATTTTTTGCATTTTGCCCATCTTTTATTCTCATTTCCTTCACCGGAAACATCGCCTGTTAATTCCATTTTCCGAACTGCATTACAGGACGAACAAAATGCCTCAATATTTTTAACTCTTGCCATAAATAAACTTTCCATCCAATTTTATTTGTTTTTTATTAAAATCGAATGCAACAACAAATATAGGAAATTAGAAAACGAAATAATAGGTTATTTTGTTGTATTAATGCTGCTTTTATTTATTAATCCGTAATTTTTACATAGTTTTTTGATTACAGATAGCAATCAATACGTCTTTATCCAGGTTTTCTCCGGCGACACCCAAAACATTTCTTCCTAAAATTTTGAGCAAAAAGGTGATTTCTCCTTGCCGGGAAACAAAGCAATTTTCAGATTTTAGGTAGCCAAATAAGTCATTTGTTAGATTAAACGTTTTATCTTCCCCGATAATATCCAAGGGGATCTGGGAGGTAACCAGAATGGCTCCGCTTTCATTTTTATAAATAATATTGATTAGGTTCTGATCTTTAAATTTTGTGATAAAATAATTTGCAGGATTCCACCCTCTTAATATTAAAAAGATCGGTTCATTTTCTGGCGAAACCTTCTCTAAATTGTTGTTTATTGTTTCTGGATCAACCCGAATCATTAACGAATCAAAACGATCGTTAATAAAAGAGTCATAATTTTTCTCAAGCTGAATTAAAACATTGTTCTCACCCTGCTGTTCGCCAGCTAACTTCATAGGATTAATTATTTTCGGTCTGTTGAGTAAGATTAGAACAACAGCCAGAACAAACATTACAATTGTAGCAACCATAACAAGACTTTTTCGCCCGGGAGAGTTACCGTTATTCATTTCCTTTTTTAAATGTGGCGCAAACTTTTTAATAATCTTTTCTTTTATTGCCTCCCTGATTGGCTGCGTGGAAATATATTTTTCAAGTAAACCTTTTACATATTGTTGTATCTCAATTTCAATATTGAATTTTGTTTTATCAGACGTGTTTTTGTTTTTTACTCTTTGTTCATCAGATAACAAAATAATATTCTTTTTATCTTCATGGCTGATTCCAGTTTTTTTATCTATAGAAAAAATCGAAGAGTCCGAAGTTAAATTTAGAAGCAACATTTTTCTTGCGTCGTATAGTCGGGTAAGTAATGTGCCTTCAGGGATATCTATTAAGTTCGCAGTCTGATTATAATCGAACTGTAAAAGATCAATTAATACTAATGCCCGTTTCAAATTATAAGGAAGTTTCGCAATTGTATCATTAATTTTTTTAGAGATTGTGTACTGATCTTCTTTTTCGAAGATGTCTTCGTTTAATTTTGAAAGATCAGTTGTTTGTTCTGTTAAAGAAAGTTCATTAGAGTCTGTGCTATCCTGTTGATTCTGATCTTCAACAATCTTCATCATTATTCTAAGAAGCCAGATTCTCGTATCAGTCTCTGGTGAAAGATATTCGGAAAACCAGGCTGCTTTCTCGCATGATTTTATAAGTTGTTTTTCCGCAATATGATCATCGTTGTACATTAGTAATGAATAGTTGTAGACTTCGTTTACGTAGGGAAAAACTTTCTCACCAAAAAACGTTTGTGCAGATGGGATTGCTTTACTCATTATACTTCCCGAATACCAGGGCATTTCCTTCTGTTCTTCCGGTTGGATCCTCTGAAATCAGGAAACCGTTAATTACTGCATACCTGAAAACACCGTTTTTTCTAAGTATAAAATTCGGGATCGCTTCTTCCTTTATTTCTTCGCTTCTTTCAATGTTATATAAAATCAGATTAAAGATAACAGGTGAATATTTAAGTTCCGAGTTATTTGTATTTAGCTTAACATTCGTTATTCCTTCTTTAAGTAACGCTACAATGTTCAGACTTTTTACTTCTTCAATTGAGCTATAAGTTTGCTCCGATGTTTTTCCTGGTTCAAGCGTTAAGCCCTTTGCATCGAATTCTTTGAATCCTGTGAAAACTGATAAATCTCCAATATCCTCGATTTTAGCTTTGTAATAAAATTCTTTTGTTCCGGAAATATTCACCTCTTCATAATTAATCCCCACATCAACTGAATAGTCCTTTCCTTCAATTGTTATCAGTGCATTTCTTATGATGAAATCCATCATCAATTTTTTGTTTTCAGGAATTGAATGGTAAGTATCAATATCTTCTTTCAGGTAACTGTCCTCCGCAATACTTTTAAAAGCTGTAAGTAATACAACAAAATTTAGTTTTCTCAAAAATTGTTTTTCCCTATCGTGAATCCATGCACCTGATTCAATCAATACAATATTCGATCCTGTTTTTGCAAAATTGTCGCCGAATGCTCTTGGTTCGAAATCATCTTCATATCGAGCAATATGTCCCGGGATAATTTCAGATAAAACATTAAAGAGTTCGCAAATCAACAACATCGATTTTGTTCTGTTTTCATTTACAGTTTTGTCAAAATCAATTGAGGGAGCAAGAAATGATAATGCGGTATAGTTTGAAGAATTCCCAGCAGAATATTCACTACCCTGATCGTGCAAATTAAAACCGAATTCCGGCTGAATAGAATTAAAAACTTTGTTAAGCAATTTAGCTTCGGATGATTCTTGCTTTACAGCATCCCTGTTTAAATCTATCTGAATATTATTTCTTCTTTTAAATACTTCTGCTCCATCGGGATTAACCATAGGCATAAAATATAAAGTTACGCTATTTAACAAACGTTGCTTGATTTCTTTAAAATGTTCTTCTGCAAGAAAGAAATTTATTATATCGAAAATTGCTGCAGTCGCAGTTGGCTCGTTTCCATGCATTTGAGACCAGCAAAATATTTTCTTTGCTCCGTTCCCTATGGTAATAGTATAAATATCACGTCTCTGCACTGATTCTCCGACTTTATTCACCATGAAAATATTTTTATTTTTTAGCTGTTCGATGAGGCGGATTATTTCAGAATGTTTAAAACGACGGTGCGTTAAACTTTTTTCTTTGTAGTTTTCGTACCCGTGATAAAGATCCCACACGAACTGAATATTATGTGTCATCTAAGAGAATTAGTTCTGTTGTAAATAGTTGTTTTGTTATAGTCTCAATTTATTTACTTACTGATTCTCTTGCAAAAAGAAAAGGATATATATGTTAGCCCAAACTCTTTCAATAGGTTCAGGTTTACCTGATTTTGATCTTCCCGGAGTAGACGGGAATCGTTATTCACCGAAATCGTTTGCGGATAGTAAAGCGTTGATAGTGATCTTTAGCTGTAATCATTGCCCGTATGTAAAGGCATATCAGGACAGGATAAAAGAGATTCAGGAAGATTATAAAAGCAAAGGTGTTTCAGTTATCGCTATTAATTCTAATGATGAAGAAAATTACCCGGAAGATTCGTTTGAGAAAATGAAAGTAAGATCTGCTGAAGAAAATTTTAATTTTCCTTATCTAAGAGATGAGGATCAGTCTGTGGCTACTGCATTTAAAGCTACACACACACCGGAAATTTTTGTTTTTGATAGTGAAAGGAAATTAGTTTACCAGGGTAAGATCGACGACAACTGGCAGGAACCTGAAAAAGCAGTTAATCATTATTTAAGAAATGCACTTGATGAACTTCTTGAGGGAAAGGAAATCTCCGTGCCTGAAACTTTCTCGATCGGTTGTACAATAAAATGGAAAGCTTGAGAATTAATACATAAACCCGATATTAAGTGTTACGAAAAATCCCTGAAGTGATTTTTTGTATTTACCAAATAATCCTTCGACTCCCTTATCAAAGAATCCAATATAGTAGTAACGCATGTTGAGTCCTATAAGGCTAGACTGGTCTATACCGAAATTTGCACCGAGACCAATATATCCACCGGCAGATAATTTTAGATGGGCATCTCCGAATGCACTGAAATATTCTTTTCCATAAGGTGTTGTAAATACAAGTGCAGGTCCCACACCAAAATTAAGATATGGTCTCAGATTGTCAGTCAATTCGTTCTTGAACAATCTGTATTGAAGACCGAAGTTTATCGGGACCTGGAATACCCTGTTCTTTTTTCCAATAACATAAGGATTGCCAAAATAATCATAATATTCAATTTCTCTTTCATCCTTAGCTTCAGAAAAAGAAAGATCTGTAAAAAATGTAAAATCTCCTGAGAGATGATGCCTGTAAAAACCGCCAAGACCGAAACCGCTTTCCCCTATCATTATATCAAGTCCGAGTGCATTATTCGGGAAAGACATCGGGGCTTTCGGAGGAGCAATTTCGCCGATTTCCTGTGCATTTAAACTGAGCAATGGAATTAGTAATATTATGAATACGAATAAGTTTTTCATATTAATCATTTTTTCTATATCCAATATCATTCAACTATTTAACAATATCAAGCCCATCAATCATCAATGATGAATGATGTAAATGATCAATCCTTTTGCGATAATTTATATAAAAACGGAAATGTCGGATGGGATTTGAAATCTTCAACTCCAGCTTTTAAATCTTTCTTAAAAGAACAAAATTTTACGGCTTCAGGCAAGATACTTATTTTGGGTTCGGGATATGGTTATGATGCAATTGAAGCTGCAAAAGCCGGATTGGAAGTTACCGCTGTTGATTTTTCACAATTAGCAACAAATATTGCAATAAAAAATGTTGAGAAACAGAAAGTGGGAATCAATTTTTTTAATTGAGGATTTTTTCACTTTAAGGGAAGGCCCTAGTAACCATTTTGATCTTGTTTACGATTACGTTAGCTACGGTACTATTGATACTTTAAGAAGAAAAGAATATGAGAAAATGATTAGCGATTTGTTAAAATGCAACGGAATATATATTGCATTATGGTTCCCGGTTGAAAAAAGGAAAAACAGACCTCCTTTCGTGATAGATCTGGATGAAACACAAAAAATTTTTTCGAGTTTCCGTAAATTACAAATGACTTTAAACCATAAAGATACAATCAAATCCCGCAAGGGAAGGGAAGTGCTTCAAACATATCAAAAACATTGTTGAGTAAAAAATATGCCTGTTAACCTGGAATTGAAAGTTAAAGTTGCTTCGCATTCAAAATTGAAAAAATTGTTATCAGAAATTAACGCAGAACGAAGAGGAATTTTAAACCAGGAAGATATTTACTACAAAAGCAATAGCGGATTATTAAAACTAAGAATTGAAAACGGAAACGAAAGCCTGATTCATTATCAAAGAGAAGAAAATAAATCAAATCGCTGGTCTGATTACAATTACATTAAATTCAAAGATAGTGGCAACCGAAAATTTTTCGATAAGATTTTTGAACAGGAAATTAGCGTACAGAAAAAGCGTGAATTATTTTATTACGATAATACACGAATTCATCTGGATACAGTAAAATCATTAGGAAAATTCTTAGAACTGGAGACGCTGGTAATAAACGGAAAAGCCGATGCTAAGAAGAGGTTCGATACAATTGTCAAACTGCTGGAGCTTGATAGTTCCAAAGAGATAAGAAAATCATATCGGGATCTTATAATCAGGTTAAAGAGAAATAAATGATATTAACCAAGAGTAATAAAATAGAAATTAATCTTGATCTCCTGGTTGAAACCAAGGTTAAAGAAGGAAAGCTTAACGAGCTTCTTATAATTGTTCCGACCAACCGGAAAATCCGTTCTCTGAAAAGAGAGCTCATTACAGCCTCACCTGGAAACGCGACTTCAAAAATAAACCTAGAAACGATCGGCACATATTCAATTAACCTGATACTGGGTGAAAAGGGAAGAAACTCTCTTGTGAGTGAACAGGCTTCGATAGTTTTGCTAAAACAATGTTTCCAGGAAATGAAGTTAAAATATTTTTCGAATTATAGCGGTAATGTACCTTTCGGAACATTGGAGAGAATAAAGGATGTAATTTCTGAATATAAAAGGCATGGCATTACGCCGGAAAAATTGCGTGCGGAATCAGAGAATCTTTACGGTTTGGAAAAAATAAAAGCAGAAGAAATTGCAAATATCTTCGAACAATATCAAAGGAAATACAATGAATTGGGTACAAGAGATATAGGCGACGTTTATAAAGAGTTAAACCATCTTGATCAAAAATCATTTCAAACAAACTTCACGAAAAATTATCCTGATGTTTCGCTGATAATTATAAACGGTTTTGATGAATTCACTTTACCGGAAATAGAAATACTAAATTCATCTACCGATCTGAGAAACTTGGAGTTGTACATTTATTTCGACTATTATAAATATAATCCTTTTATCTTTTCGCACCTGGATAATTGCTATAAGAACCTAGAAAATAAGGGTTTCAAAGTGATAAAAGACTTATCATCTGTTGAGCTAACCAAATTTATAACAGATGTTCGAGAGAATCTTTTTGCTGGGAAAAAATCAGGAATAAAGTATTATAAGGACCAGATAAATGAAATACCGGCTTTTAATCCTGAAGATGAAATTGCCCGGATTGCAAAAGAAATAAAAAAACTGATTTTGCAGAATGACATCGATCCAAACAAAATCTGTGTTGCTTTTAATTTAATAAAACCTTACTCACCAATTGTTCGCGATCAATTTGAAGTATATGGAATTCCTTATAATCTAACTGACAGACTTTCGCTTAGCACATCATCTCCGGTTATTACAATTATTAACCTGCTGGAAATCATTGAGAACGATTTTTACTACAAAAATATTTTTCGTGCTCTCAGCAATGAATTCACCGGCAAGTTAAGTATTGATTTAAATAATCTGCTCAAAGCTTCTATAGAATTAAAAGTAATTTCAGGATTTAAAACCTGGAAGGAGAGATTAAACGATGCTGTGGAAGAGCGGGTGCTGGGAGAAGACACAGAGGACGGATACAAAAGATATAAAGTGGGTTATGAAAAAGCTTTGGACGATATTGAAAAAATCCATTCGTTCTTAAATCGATTCGAAAAAAAAATGACAATTGAAGATTTTCATCATAACTTTTTAAAGATGATTACAGATCTGAATCTTCATATTGAAGTTTTGAATGGCGTTGATGAGAATATTGAGAGAGATGTTAAAGCGATTAATGCTTTCTTAAAAAGTGTTGAAGAATTAATAAGTTTGTTACAGCTTGAATACGGCAAGCAAAAAACATTCCCTTTAAAGTTTTTTCTTAATGAATTGAAAACTATAGCTTCATTCAGTCGGTATAATGTAAAAGAGAAACCCGGTTACGGTGTGCTTGTCACAACATTAAACGAAATAAGAGGTTTGCAGTTTGATTATCTTTTTATTGCTGGATTAAATGATGGTAATCTCCCCACCCGTTTTACGCCGGAAATATTTTTCTCTGGTTCCTTTGCACGAGAAGAATTAAATCATCAAACAGAGGAGAGTTATCATTTTTACCAGGCACTTTGTTCATGGCGTAAAGGATTGTACTTAACTCATCCGCAGAATGATGAAAAAAAGGAACTTGTGGAATCTAATTTTCTAATAGAGCTTAAGAACGTATTTGGTTTGACTATTATAACATCGGCGAATTATAATAACACTATTTATTCAAAATATGATCTTCTGAAATTTATAGGAATGAATATTGAACAGGATCCTGGTTTGTATGATGTAACTGGTATTAATCTTAGTGGAATTAAGAAAGCTGTTGAAGTAAATAACATCAGACTGCAGGAACCGTTTTCTTCATCACCATATAACGGCATCTTAACAAATCAGTTGAATGATGAACTAAAAAATAAATTAAACGAGTTCAGAGAAAAAAAATTTTCAGTCACACAGTTGGAAAGTTATGCCAAATGTCCTTATCAATACTTTGCCGAATGTGTACTTCACCTGACTGCCTTAGAAGAACCTACGGAAGAGCTTGAGGCATTTGAACTGGGTACATTGTTGCATTCGATATTGTACGAATTTTATTCAACATTGAAAGAATGGGGTTTGGTTTTAGCGGAATCGAGCGACAGCAATTTTTCCAGAGCCGAAAAGCTGATATTTAAAATTGCAGAAACTAAAATTGAAAAATTAAAATTGAGTTTTGGACTGACGTTCTATGAGAAAGAAAAAATTCTTGGAATCGAAGGTAATAAAAGAAATTCAATACTTTATAAATTTTTAAATGAAGAAAGAAATTCACCAAGTGGATTTATCCCTCAATATTTTGAACTGTCTTTTGGCGATGTTAAAAATCCTAAAGGAGAGAAATTATTGGGTAACAAAGATTTTAAAACTGCCGGAGTAAATGTTAGAGGAAAAATAGATAGGGTCGATCTGAATGAAAAAGAAAAAACAATTAAAGTTATAGATTATAAACTCTCCGGCAGAAAACCGGCTAAGAATGATTTGCTGACAGGAATATCCTTACAATTACCGCTTTATCTTTATGCTGCAAGAAAAATAATTAATGCGGAGTTGAATAAAAATTATGATCCGTCAGGTTCTGAAATTTATTCACTGAAATTTAACGAGAGAGATTTTGGTCCTAAGCTGATTAGAACTGACAACTCGCGTTCGTATAATAAAGAGAGATTAATTGAAATGTCTGAGGAAATGATAAATATTTGTATAGATTCAATTAAAAAATATGTTGATCAAATTTCGAGCGGAAAATTTAATCTAACAACACTTGAAGACCGGGAAAATAAAGTATGCGGTTACTGTAACTTCAGGTCTATCTGCCGGATACAGGAAACAGACTAATGCTAATCATTAATAACCCACCATAAAAGTAGGACAATTTTATCAGGTTTATCTTTGCCTGATTCTTGCTATTTTCAATACAAAAAACATACTATTCATTACAAGGAAAACAATGTTTCACAGATTTTTTGCAGTTTTGTTTTTGATTTCATCTATTAGTTTTGCTCAAAAAGAGTATAAACCATGGATAAAAGCTGAACGGGATAACTTTAAAAAGACAAACGAACTTTCAAATACTCATTATCCCGGTGATACTAAAATCGATATTACATATTATGGTTTGGATCTGAAGATAACAACAAATCCAAACAATCTTATTGGTAATGTTACTATAGGAGTTAAGTCAGATACCGCTTCTCTGAATACTTGCTTTTTAGATTTAAGAGATATTTTAACTGTTGATTCTGTAATGTTGAATGAAACAGCTGTATCATTTAGTCATTCAAATAATAAAATCATCATTATGCTCGGTCATACCTATAATCAGGATGAAACCTTTACACTCAAAGTTTTTTATCACGGCGTACCGGGAGGAAGTGGATTTGGAGGTTTTTATTTTAGTACGCATAGCGGAACACCAATTATTTCTAGCTTAAGTGAGTCATATAGCGGACCTTACTGGTGGCCGCAGAAAGATACTCCTGCAGATAAAGCGGATTCTTCAGATGTGTGGATAACAGTTACAGAAAATTTAATTCCTGTCTCCAATGGAACACTTGAAAGCATTACAGACAACGGAAATGGTACTCACACTTATCATTGGAAAAACCATTACTCAATTGCAAATTATCTTATATCGATTGCAATAACCGATTATACACAATACAACACGTATTATCATTACGGTATAAACGATTCGATGGTCATTACTAATTTCATATACCCTGAAAATTTCGATTATGTAAAACCTTATGTTGATGAAACTGCTAATATGATCAAAGTGTTTAGTGATCGTTATGGTGAATATCCTTTTATTAAAGAAAAGTATGGTCATGCTGAGTTTCAATGGAGTGGAGCTATGGAACATCAAACCTGTACATCAATGGGTTTCTGGGGATCGGGAGTAATTTCACATGAACTCGCACATCAATGGTTTGGCGATATGATAACCTGCAAAGATTGGCATCACATCTGGCTTAATGAAGGGTTTGCAACATATTCTGAAGCGGTTTACATTGAAGCCAAGAGCGGAAGAGCGGCATATAATTCACAGATTAGGTCAGAGATGATAAATGCAAAAAATGCCCAGGGTACAATTTGGGTGCAGGATGTTTTAAATGAAGGCGAGATTTTTAACAGTGCCCGTTCTTATTCTAAAGGTGCTTGTGTACTTCATATGCTAAGGGGAATTGTTGGTGATTCAACATTCTTTGATATACTCAAATCTTATATAGCTAATCCTAAACTTGCATACGGTGTTGCTACAACTGAAGATTTTCAGGCGGTTGCTGAAAATGTATCCGGGAAATCACTTAAGTATTTTTTCCGGGAATGGATTTATGGTGAAAACTATCCAACTTACACAATTGACTGGAGCTATTCTGGTCTCTCCGGAAATGAATATAAAATAAAATTGGATATATCTCAGAAAACAAATACAAATCCGACATATTTTTCAATGCCGATTCAAATAAAAGTTAGTACATCAGAAGGTGATACTGTAGTAACAGTGTTTAACACTAAGCAAACCCAGAGTTTTATGATAGATGTTATTGGTGAACCGATTGGAATTGTATTTGACCCAAACAATTATATCTTAAAAAGTGTTTCGTCAGTTACTCTTGCCGAAGAACCCCAGGGTCCGTTTGAATTTAAACTGGAACAGAATTATCCGAACCCTTTCAATCCTACCACTAAGATTGAATACCAGGTATCGGATCGTGGACAGGTTTCACTAAAAATTTACGATGTATTAGGAAACGAAATAAAAACTTTGGTTGATGAAATAAAACCTGCAGGAGAATATGAGGTAAAATTTGCTGCGGGTAATCTTCCCAGCGGTGTGTATTACTATACCTTAAAAGCCGGGTTCTACAGCCGGACAAAGAAGATGATACTTTTAAAATGATTATTATAAAAAGAAGAAAGCTTACCAGGTTAGGAATACTAAAATATAGGCACTTTTTATAGTGTCGTGATTTGCTTTCCTTAAATTAAATCTTGACAACATAATCTTAAATTTTTATTTTTGCATTGCCACTGCTTAATAAAGCGGTGGCAATTTTTTTTAAATCATTCAACATTAAGAGAAGCAAATATGCCCGAAGAAAACTTTGTATATCTCACGAAGGATAGGTTGGTCGAGCTTGAAAAAGAGTTGAAAGAAATGAAAACAACCGGCAGAAAAGAAATTGCGGCTAAAATTGCCGAAGCACGAGCACATGGTGATCTTTCAGAAAATGCCGAGTATGAAGCTGCTAAAGAAGAACAGGGATTGTTTGAATTAAAGTTAAGCAAGCTTGAAGGTGTACTTTCCAGGGCACGAATTATTGACAAATCGAAATTTCCTCAGGACCAGGTACATATTTTATCTAAGGTGAAAATAAAAAATTTAAAAACCCAAAAAATATTCGATTATATGCTGGTATCTCCTGAAGAAGCTGACTTTCAGGAGGGTAAAATTTCCGTTACTTCTCCTGTTGGTAAAGGATTGATGGGTACAAAACCTGGTGATAAAGTAAAAGTAAAGGCACCTGCAGGCTTACTTGAATTTGAAATTCTTAATATCGATTAGATATTCCATTGTATTATTTATAGACTATTCTGGGCAACGATATTCTTCACTTATTAGCCGAACTTTATGTTAATTTAATTAACTTAAAAAATTAATTCTGAATTATAATTCAGCTCCTCATTCTAAAAATGAACAATCAGAAAACGATTGAACAAAAAGTCGTAATGTTTATCCGTGAAAAAAAACTGATAAGCAGTAAGGATAAAATCCTGGTTGCTTTTAGTGGAGGACCCGATTCGGTTTTTTTGTTGGATTTTTTAATTAAATATAGAAAAAGATTAGATATTAAATTAGGTTCTTTTCATCTTAATCATAAATTAAGAGGTGAAGAATCGGATGAGGATAATAAGTTTTGCCGGGCACTGGCATTCAAAAACAGAATTCCGTTTTTTCAAACGTCTAAAAACGTTAAACTGTATGCGAAGAAAAAAAGTCTATCACTTGAGGAAGCCGGTAGAGAAATTAGATATAAGGAACTTAAGAAAATTGCGAAGCAAAATGGATATACAAAAATTGCAACAGGACACACTTTAGATGATAACGCTGAAACTATGTTATTGAATTTTATAAAAGGAACCGGAGTGAATGGTTTGTCGGGCATTGTTGAAAAACGGGATATGATCATAAGACCTATTCTTACGCTTACTAAAAATGAGATTCTGGACTATCTTCATGAAACTAAAATGGAATACAGGATTGATAGCAGCAATCTTCAGAACGATTACCAAAGGAATTATCTTCGAAATGAAATAATTCCATTGATAAGACAAAAATTAAATCCGCAGTTTGATAGTGCTGTTTTTAAGACTTCGGAAATAGTGAAAAATGTTAATGCTTTTATAAATGATGAAATTGAGAAAAATTTAAAAAAATGTACTTCTTTCAAAGACGGAATACTGAATATCAATTGTGAAAAACTAAATGAACTCAATGAACATCTGATTGGTTCATTTTTTCATTCGGCAATTAAAAAGTATTTTAATTTTGAACCGGAGCAAAAAAACATCATCGATCTTCAAAAACTTTTGGATAAACAAACAGGAAGAAAGCTAAATCTTGTTAACGAATTAACAGTTGTGAAGGAACGAAATTCGATTATCATTTTTAACAATAAATTAAAAGATTTTGTAGATAAAGAAATAAAACTTAAAATCGGCGATAAAAGAAAAATCGGAGATAATGTTCTCAGCATTTCTGAAGTGAATGGCTCAAGGATTAAGTATAGTGGTTCTCATTATAAAGAATATGTGGATGCCGGAAAGATTAAAGGAAGCTTACTTCTAAGAAAATGGAAAGAGGGTGAACGTTTTCATCCGCTCGGAATGAAACATTCAAAAAAAGTATCAGATTTCCTAAATGAGCAAAAAATACCATCATACACTAAAAAAAGGCAGCTAGTGCTTACTGAATCAGGGAGTATTGTGTGGATTGTTGGTATCAGAATTGATGAAAGGTACAGGATTAATAAAAATACAGACAGGGTGCTGGAATTATGTCTGAGTTGATAAATGGTATAAAAGACACGATTAAAATCGGCGAGGATGTTTTCGTCCCCCTGTTAACTGAAGAGCAGATTCAGGCGAGAATAAAAGAGCTTGCTACCGAAATTTCTAAGGATTATAAAGGTAAAGTTCCTGTATTCATCGGTGTGTTGAATGGCTCGTTTATTTTTATGTCCGATTTAATTAAAAGGGTGAATTTAGACTGTGAAATTGACTTTTTTAAATTGTCCAGCTATGGCGATGCAAAAATCTCCTCAGGCAAGGTTACTATGCTTAAAGAGTTAAATTGTGATGTAACAAACAGGGATATAATAATTGTAGAAGATATTGTTGATTCCGGTCTTTCGGTAAAATATATTGAAGATCTGTTTGCAGAGAATAAACCTAAAAGTATGAGGCTGGTAACGTTGTTGACCAAGCCTAATAGTGTGAAATATAATGTAAAAATTGATTATATTGGCTTTAATATTCCAAGCAAATTCGTTATAGGTTATGGTCTCGATTATGCTCAAAAATACAGGAATTTGCGGTCAATTTATGTTTTGGATGATAGTAAGGGGATATAAAAGAAAAATTAGTATAATAATATGAAAATTCTTTATGCCCGATAATAATAGAAAGAACGAAAATATACCGGGAGGATCCAAGGGTGGAGGTTCTAAAAAACCGGATGATAATTTTGATTGGTCGAAAATAATCAGGATGGTATTTGGTTGGGGCGCTGTTATTGTAGCAGCGGTTATTGTAATGCAAATGGTTAGAACCGGTCAGGATAACTACGTCGAAATTCCATTCGATGCTTACGAAAACCTTATAAATAACACCGATAAAATAGCCGAAGCAAAGATTACAAAATCCGATGTTAACGATTATTATTTCACATCCAAGTTAACTTCGGAAGCAACAATAAACATAGACGGGAAGCCAAAAAAGGTTACTGCGATTTCAGTTTACATTCCTGAGCCAATAATTAAGGATCAAGAAGCAATCTGGCGGAAAAAAGGAATTGTTTATTCTTTTGATAAAGAATCCAGTGAATGGTTAAACATCATCATAGGTTTTCTTCCCTGGATTTTAATCATCGCTGTCTGGGTAATTATAATGAGAAGAATGCAGGGACAGGGCGGAGGCTCACGCGGAATCTTTTCGTTTGGAAAAAGTAAAGCAAAATTAATAACTCAATCCGGTCAGAAAGTTACTTTCAGAGATGTTGCCGGTGCTGACGAAGCGAAGCTCGAACTGCAGGAAGTGATAGAATTCTTAAAAGAGCCTTCAAAATTCCAGAAACTCGGTGGTAAAATTCCTAAAGGTGTATTGTTATTAGGGCCTCCCGGAACCGGTAAAACATTGCTTGCAAGAGCAGTTGCCGGTGAAGCCGGTGTTCCATTTTTCTCAATCAGCGGTGCCGATTTTGTTGAGATGTTTGTTGGTGTTGGAGCCAGCAGAGTCAGGGATTTGTTCGAGCAGGGAAAGAAGAATGCCCCCTGTATTATTTTTATTGATGAAATAGACGCAGTCGGCAGACACAGAGGTGCGGGACTCGGCGGTGGACACGATGAACGTGAACAAACGCTTAATCAGCTGCTTGTTGAGATGGATGGATTCGAACAGAATATTGGTGTGATCATTATCGCTGCGACTAACCGTCCGGATGTTCTCGATCCGGCTTTGTTAAGACCGGGAAGATTCGACAGACAAATTGTTGTGGACCGTCCGGATGTAAAAGGACGTGAAGGAATTCTTAAAGTTCATACGAGAAATATTCCTCTGAATGAAGAAGTCGATCTTGAAGTGATTGCAAAAGGCACTCCCGGATTAGCCGGTGCTGAACTGGCAAATCTTGTAAACGAAGCCGCATTGCTTGCAGCACGAAAGAATAAAAAGAAAGTTGAAAAGATCGATTTTGAAGAAGCAAAAGATAAGGTGATGATGGGTATGGAAAGAAAGAGCCTCATCATTTCCGAAGAAGAAAAGAAAACAACCGCATATCATGAAATCGGGCATGTACTTGTTGCAAGAATGATTCCCGAAGCTGACCCTGTACACAAGGTTACAATTATTCCGAGAGGCAGGGCACTTGGTGTTACAAGTTATCTTCCTATCGATGAAAAACATACTTACTCAAAAGAGTATCTTGAAGCTGTGATAACTTACGCACTTGGAGGAAGAGCTGCAGAAAAAATTGTCTTTAATCATTATACTACCGGTGCAGGCAACGATATAGAAAAAGCAACAAGCATCGCGAGAAAAATGGTTTGCGAATGGGGAATGAGCGATAAAATGGGTCCGTTAAGTTACGGCGCAAAAGAAGAAGAGATATTTCTTGGTCGTGAAATACAAAAGCACAGAGATTACAGTGAAGAAACGGCAATCGAGATCGATAAGGAAGTTCAGAGAATTGTGAACGAAGCCATGAACCGAGCAGAAAAAATTCTTAAGGATAATATCGATTTGCTCCATAGCTTGTCAAAAGAATTGCTTGAAAGAGAAATACTAGACTCTGAAGAAATTAATGCTTTGATAAAAGGAGAGAAACTTCCACCTACAAAGGTGCCGGACAACGGTAAAGAAAAATCTGATAAGGAAAAAGAAGATAAGAACGAAATTCCCGAACACGTAAAAAAAATGATGGAACAGAGAACGAATAAGGATACTGCTTCCAAAAATGAATCAAACTGATCGCAGTACTATTGACTATAAAGATGAATTAGTCAGAAAATTAATCCATCTTATTTCTTTATCAATTCCAATCGTTTATTATTTCATTTCCAAAACGTCTGCCGCGATAATTCTGGGAAGTTTATCGTTCATTGCCGTCACGTTAGATCTTGCAAGATACTTCTCGCCAAAGATCGGCAAAATATTTTATATGATTTTCGGATTCCTGTTGCGCCGCCACGAGGTTGATGAAAAAAGGAAAAACCTGAATGGCGCTACTTATGTTTTGCTTTCCGGGTTAATCGGGGTGCTCATCTTTCCCAAAGTTATCTTTATTACTGCCTTTGCTATATTGATCATAGGTGATATTATGGCAGCTCTTATTGGCAGAAAATTCGGAAAGCACAAGTTTCTGGCAAAAAGTCTTGAGGGAACTTTAGCATTTTTTATTAGTTCATGTATTGTGGTTTTATTTACACCGAAGATTGGATATTTTCAGGGAGAATTTATTATTGGTTTTGTAGCTGCCTTTACAGGTGCGATTACGGAGAATATTTCTTTAGGATTTGTTGATGATAATTTATCTATTCCTTTAATTGTTGGTTTTTCTATGTGGATTCTTTACCTGATCATATTTCCAAACATCGATTTAACATTATCAAATGTTCCGGGTTAGTTTATGAAATTAATCATTTTATCCTTTTTT
>Ga0315536_1000624_pt1 | contig 17773 bp, 13 predicted proteins | sample SalMarSW160230MG_FD_203093 | JGI IMG/M metagenome (GOLD analysis project Ga0315536, IMG submission 203093) | Salt marsh sediment microbial communities from the Plum Island Ecosystem LTER, Massachusetts, United States - Salt Marsh Sediment SW1602-30 ... | reverse complement strand
ATAATGCCAACACTTCATCGAGATTAATAAAGGGTATCCAAGCCTTAATAAACTCATGTTTTTATAATTCTATCTTAAAGAATAATAGTATTTCAAAAATAAATTACTTTTGCTAATGTTAAATTAGAAAAATGAGTTTATTTTAAATGATCTGGAATGATTTGACGTGCAATTAAATCATCAAAACTTTCTGCTTCCCTGATAGTATAAGTTTTTCCTTTATTTATCAGAATTTCAGCTGCACGCGTGCGTGAATTATAATTTGAGCTCATCATGAATCCATATGCTCCCGTGTCAAGAATAGCAAGATAATGGTTTTCCTTTAATTTAAAAAATTCACGATCTTTTCCAAGAACGTCCCCTGATTCACAAATTGGACCAACTATATCATAAGTCAATATTTCATTTTCATTTTGATTTTCACATTTTATTATATGATGATATGAACCATATAATATTGGTCTAATGAGCGTATTAAATCCCGCATTTAACCCTGCGAACCATTTGTAGCCGTTATATTTAATTGTATTAATCTGTGCTAAAATAATGCTTGCTTCTGCTATTAAATACCTACCCGGTTCTATTTTAAATTGAGGGATTCCTAAATTCTTTTTTTCTACTACATTTTTAAACTTTTTTACTACCAGATTGACATAAACTTTTAGATTTAGTGGATCGTCTTTAGGATCATATGGAATTCCCAAACCTCCTCCAAAATCAATGAATTCGAATTTTAAGTCAAGATTATCCTTTATTTCCATAATAATTGCGAGAAATTTATCGACCGCTTTTTCAAAATCAAGAGGATTGATTATTCCAGAACCAATGTGAATGTGAATTCCAAATTTCATAAAACCAAGATTTTTTGCCTTGCTGTAAGCTTCGATAACTTGATTATCTAAAATCCCAAATTTTATGTTTTTACCAGCCGTAATTGTATGAGAATGATGTCCTGCTCCAAATTCAGGATTTATTCGAAAGGAAATTAATTCTTTTTCTTTTCCTAATTCATCAGCGATTTTCACAAAGCGATCTAATTGGCTTAAACTATCCAAATTCACTGAAATATTATGTTCAAGGGCAAATTTAAAATCCTCGTCAGTGAACATGTTGCCAGTGAACAATATTTTATCAGGAGATATTCCCACTTTTAGACAAGTTCTTACTTCTCCTAAAGAGGTGCAATCAAAACTAGCGCCTTCGGATTTTAAAATCCTTATAATAGCTAGGTTTGAATTAGCTTTTACCGCATAATGAATTTCATTGTTCTCGTATTCAGAATTAATTGCATTCTTCAATTTATTATATCTATTTCTAATCATTTGTTCATTATAGACATAAAGTGGAGTTCCATACTGGTTTGCTAAGTTTATTGTATTAACATCAGCAAAATATAAAATTCCATCTCGATATTCTAAATCTTTATTTTTTAGCCACTCTTCGTAATTCATTTTTTACCAGCTTATAATAAAATATTAAAATTCAATTTGAGAAATCATACCTTCAAACACTTTCTCAGCAGGACCTTCCATGTAAGTATTTTGCCCATCATAAGTAATAATTAAATCACCTCCATCATTATGGACGGTGACGGCATTATTTTTTTTAAAAACGCCTAATATCGTTCCTGCTACAACAGCAGCACAAGTTCCAGTCCCACAAGATTTTGTTATCCCAGCTCCTCGTTCAAACACTCTTAAATTAGCTTCATTTTCAGAAATAACTTTCACAAATTCCACATTAGTTCTTTTAGGAAAGCGTTCATTGGATTCGATTAAGGCTCCATATGTATTTAATTGCTCATCATTTAATAAATCATTAGTGAAAATGATAGCATGTGGATTTCCCATCGAAATTGCAGTGAATTCGAATATTCTATCTAATACTACTAACGATTCATTCACACATCGATTATTCAAACCACTTGCGACTACTGGAATGCTATCGCAGTCTAAAATGGGAGGTCCCATATTAATCTTCACAGATCTTACCTTTTCTTCTATTATAGTCAGTCTTGCAGTAATTATACCTTTTAGCGTCTCGATTTCTATATACTCTTTTTTGATGATCTCATTTTCATAAATGTACTTAGCAAAACATCGAATACCATTGCCACACATTTCGGCTTCCGTACCATCAGGATTAAACATTTTCATGCGAATGTCTGTTTTATTTGAGTCGCATACAAATAATACACCATCAGCACCTATTGAAAAATGAGAAACGCATAAAATTTTAGCCAGATCCTTCTTTTTATCATCGTCAATTCCCCAACGTAGATTATTAATAATTATATAGTCATTGCCTAACCCATGATGTTTTTCAAAATCGAGATTTTCTAATTTCATGATGCACCTTTTTTAATTCTATCTTATTGAAACATTAAATAGTCTATAACCATTATAATAATATATATTTCATTAAAAATTGTGATTGTACCATAATGAAACAGAAATTACTACTCTTATCAGTGTTGGTATTATTTGTATTTATTCCAACTAAAACTTATGCATTTACTCACATAGATGATATTAATAATGGAATCTCTGTTTTTTTTCTCGTTGATCTAAATGCCTCTGATACCATTGAAATCAATGTAACTCATACCGGAAGCGGAAATTTCGAGTTATTTTTATTTGATGCCCGACCTGTGGATTCCTATGTAAAAATAGATAATACACTTAATCCAGAAATTTATAATCAAGCAATAAACTATAGCACTGGCGATAATCCATACATTAATTATACGGTAACCTCACTGCAAATCTATTACATACAACTCGTTTTATTAGACAATGGTCCAGACACGTTCTTCCTATATTGCAATTATGATTTAGTCCGATATTATCTGCCTACAATACCCGGCTATAACATGGAATTCATATTGCTTACTCTTGCCGCAACTTTAATGATTTTCTTAATTTTTCGAAAGAAACTCACGAAATCAATAATGTATAAATAGTTATTCAACTAATTTTAAACCAATTTAATGAATTAATTTAAGTGAAACATCCATGAAAATGTATGAAAGAATTCATCCTAGTTATTTTTCTTATGTCGGATTGATCATTTTTGTTGTTGGATTAATTCCTGCGATGATTGTGCAAACAGATTTTAGTTTCTTAGTCACTCATATCAGCGATCTTGGGACCCCCTCTAATGAAATGTATCTCTTCTTTAATTTTTGCTGGTTCTTAACTGGATTATTAATGATCTGCTTTTTATTGGGGTTTACTTATTATTTAAAAGATAAAGGAGCAAGTGGAAAGAGTGCGTGGCTCTCTTTTATTTTCAGTTGCCTTTCAGCAGTGGGAATTTTAGGCTTATCCATATTCAATAGTGAACAGGCACCAGACATGCATTTATTAGCGGAATACTTGTTTTTCTTTGCTGGCATTTTATATTTATTTGCTTATGCAATTATTGAAAGCAAGATTTCAAGTTTTTCCAAGTTTCAGGTGTTTTTTAATCTAATAGTGGCAGTCTTCTTCTTTCTCTATCTGGTGATGATCATATTAGATAAAATCAATCCGGGATTCGCACCCGAATTTCAATCCTTGGCTGAATGGTTATTCTTGTTTTCGAACCTATTCTGGTTTCTGGAAAATGGGATTTACATCCAAAAACACAAATAATTTATTTTATTTTTTTTTAAATTTTGTTTTCTGAACAAAAATATTGTCATCTTGATCGATTTTCAGCATAATTCAATTTAAATGATCAATTTGAATATCTACCTTTCAAAAAACCAATTTAAATGATTACTCAAATCGAAAAACCCAGTTGGGAATATTTATATTTTTTTCAATAATCCCCTTATTATTAAAAACAATTTAACATCAAAAGTGATTATATATTTCATTTGAAGAAATTAGCAAAAAACTTGCTCAATTGATGAAAGATACCGAAGAAATTGAGCTTAGAGATGTCGATTTATTTGCAGATTACCTTGAGTTTCAAATGTTACCCCAGATGGTAGTTTCTGCTGCTCAAGCTACGTTACCCGGCATCGGAAAGGCTGAATGGAAAGACGTGAAGTTTAAACTTGACTTGAATTATCCCGGTAAAATTGAAACCATTGAATTTGTTCGCTCTAAAGGTAAGAAGGTTACGATTGGTGGTGAAGTGGTGCCTCCTTTTTATAACTTCCTCGGACTTGATAAACGCAACCCCAATCCTCCACTGGTTACGTATGATGTGTTCGATATGGGTTCTAAAATGATGCTTCCAAAACCCATTAAGCAAGAGTATGGAGAAGTATTACAACATCCTGCTGAATGGGCTAAATTCGCAGTTGATAAATTCGGTGCTCAATGCATTACATTCCACTCTCTTGAAATTGATCCTGCCATGGGTGATGCACCAATAAGTCAATCCGTGAAATACTTAGAAGATATTTTGCAAGCAGTTGATGTACCCGTCATCATTGGATGTTCGGGTAATAAAAAGAAAGATATTGAATTATTCGAAGCCACAGCTCCGATAACAGAAAGCGAAGTATTGATGCTATCTGCCGCAGACAAAGCCACATGGGAGGAAGTAATCCCCTTAGCAGTTAAATATGACCATAATTGCTTGTTATGGACGAGTTTAGACCTCAACAATCAAATTAAAATGAATAAAGACGCTTTAGAGCTTGGACTCCCCCGTAATCGGATCGTAATGGATCCTACCTGCGCAACAGCATAATTTAAAAATCTTAAATTGCTGCGATTTTAGGCTACGGGATGGAGTACAGTTTTAGCATCTACCAAAGAATGCGAGTCGCGGGTCTTTTGGGTGAAGAAGATTTAGCGTACCCAATTAGTGGTGGAACTACTAACGCATGGGGCGCTCGTGAAGCGTGGATGAGCGAAAAACAAGTTCCTGAATGGGGTTTACGACAGTATAGAGGACCTATTTGGGAAATCATAAATGCTCTTTCATTAAGCTTGGTTGGTTTAGATTTAGCCATGATGTTCCATCCCGTTTCAGCTAGCTATGTCAAGGAGATTACGGGACAATTCTTTGCCGAAATACCTAAAGTAATGGACAACTTGGGTTATTACGACTGGGTTTCCGCTCGTATAAAGAAATAATCTATTTTTTCATGCTTTTATAATTCTTATTTTCTATTCCTTTTTTTAATATACTAATCTTCATTTGATTGCATTCACCGTTTTAAATTCCTTTTAAAAAGCTTCTTTTTTTAAGAGTCATTTTAAGAATTAGAGATTCTATTCGTCGTAATGTAAGAACATCTTTTTTTGGAATGAGCTCATATATTTCCTCAAGGTCATCCTGACTAAGGAGCTTGAAGAAATCCTTTTGCAATAAATATTGATAAGATTCAGAATCATCCTTTTTTAAGTATGAAATTATTTCTTTCTTGATAACATCTTTGGCTTTTGGAATATCTCTTTCAATTAATTCTTTAAGTAGCGGGTACCACACTCTTCTCTTCTCCATAAAGGCGAAATCCACTCTTTTTTCAAGCCAATCTTCAAATAACACTTCCAATTCTTCATTTGAAAAGAGATTTAGATATTTTTCATTAAGGTAAAATACAATCGTATTATGATTTTTGGACGCAATCCTAAATGCGATGCTTTCCTTCAATCGAAAAATCGCTTTTTGATCTCCTAAGAACGCAATTTTCTTAAGTAAGGGGATCGATAGGCTACTGTGTAGAATTCGGAGATCATAATCATGTTCATACCATGCTTGTAGATTAGAACAATGACCAAAGAATTCAGATTCTGGATCAATGATTTCATGCACATTTTCATGAATCTTGTCCATATTATTGTAAATCTCAAAAGCTTGGTCAATCGAATCAATATGATCAAAATTAACAAAATCCTTTTGGGTGAGGTTCAGGAGGAGATACTTGCATTGGTTGAACGGTTTTTCGCCAACAAAGATTATCGTTCGTCCCTTTATTAATTTTAACGCGAGATACTCATTGATCCTATATTCTTTCTCCTCAGGAAATATATCTTTTTCAACGATCTCTGCCCTCTCACTATTTCGAATATATCTCATATCCGCTAATCTTTCTTTGACTTCCATTGATTCAAGATTAAATGCATCAAGAAATTCTTGAGCTTCATCTCCTTGGTCAACAGAAATAATTTTACATTGATGATATTGAGCAGCATTCATTAATTCCATTTGAATATCTCGTGCTGCCTTGTAACTGACAAATCTTTTTTTTACTGGAGATTTTGCTCCCTTCCAAATAAAGATTCTCTTTAGATCTTCTCTAACAAGCACTAAAACCCGTTCAGGATTAAGATTTTGGCTTAAATCCTTCTCCGTGAATTCAAGTTCTTTTCGTTCTCCGTTATCTAACAGTTCAAAAGCAAAAAAAAATCTTAATTCATCCATTTTAATTAAAAAATCTTATATTTTTGTATCAACTCGTCGTTGAGTTCATCAAGCAAGATGTTCATGCTTTCTGCAATAATTAGATTTATTTCTGATTTATAGACTTATTTTCTATTTTTAATTTGTTTTTTGAAAGGGTTGGTTAATTTTGCATATCCGTATATTTTATATTTTTAACTTAGCAATACGAATTACTGTATAAGATCATCAAGATTACATAATTTCTTTCATAAGTTTTAAATATTCTATTTTACCTAGAAAATTAGTTAGGAAATTAATAACGAGGGGGAAAATATTATGAAAATTATGGATCTTTATACAGTTTTTCTTACAATTATAGGATTTTCCACTTTGTTTGCTTTAGGGTATTTAATAATTTTCTTTGCAAGTATCATTTTCTAATGAAATATTGTTAATTAACATCTCTTCATACTTCACATTATCTATCATTAATAGTCAAGAAGCTTCACTTTTCTAAGTATTTTTTCAATCGATCAGTACCAAAAAATCGAACCTCTAATAGGATTTTTCTGAAAAGATCTTGAGCTACATCATATTCATTAAATTTCTTTTCTAGTAATCGGAATTGTTTAGAGTGATTTGGGTATTTAATGTGTAAAATTTCATGATATAATAGAAATTTAATTAAAAATTTTGGAGTATTCTTAAAACTACTCGATATCAATACCTCATTTCGTATTTCACGTTTTCTATCGGTTCTAAAATACTTTCCCCCTAATTGATAGGTGACACGGGAATTCCACTTTACTTTAACAGAATTCAACAATGATTTTTGTTCTGTAGAAAAGGTATCATATACGTTAGAATATTCTTTCTTGAGTTCTTCAATGAGAAGATAAAAATCTTCGTCTGAATCATAGGATGAACGTTTAAAAGAAGGGAAAGGGGCATTAATTTTATTTTCCTTGAACAATATACCGTACGATACCCTGTATTTTTTATTATTTACCTGTAGTAAGGCCGTTTTAGGATTTTTTTTTAGGACAATGGCTTTGTTAAGCTTTCCATTAAAATGAAAAAAAACTTCATTTCCAATTTCCACATTTTTTTTTTCGATCATCAATACTCAGTATAATGTTTCTACTTTTTACTAAACTCTCTTTTTCATTCTAAAATAAGAAAATGCATATAAATTCTTTGAGTCAACAAGTTTTTTAGGGCAAGGATCTAAACAAGAGATCTTGAATTTTGTTGCTAAGTTCTTTTGCTAAATCATATACTATTTCATCAGGAGCATTTTCTAAGTATTCAGTCAGTTCAGTTTGAATTACTGGTTGAATATCTTTCATTACGTTTTCAATTACTCCATGTTTTCTTAGATAATCACTTTTATAGTATTGAATAAAGTTAGTATTTAACTTTTTTAACCATTTTTTTCCTTTTAATTCAAGACTCCTAAAAAGCTCTCTGCTACGAGTAGCATTAAAATTTTGAAACTCATAATCGTGAGTAGCTAAGTGTTCTTTTATGTAAGAAAGAATCTGGGTTTTTTCATTTGAATTTAAATTTGTATGAGAATTAAGTAAAACAATAATCATGTATTTTTCAAACAAAAAATATATCTGTACTTTAATATTTGAGCCATAAACTTCAAAATGAGATAAATTTTGGATGTTTATTTGACCTGCAATATTTGTGATTGAACTAAAGTACATGGAGATTAATTCTAAGAGGTTTTCATCGTCTTTAGACAGATAAGATTTAATTGGACCATAATTAGATCCTTCCTCGGAATTATATTCAATAACCATTAAGGTATATCCGTCAAAATTTGAGACAATTAAACCAATTATAGGAGGTGTATCATTAAAGTTACAACTACGATAGGCTATTTCACTTAATGTCTTATCTATTTGATTATTGTTTTTATAATAATCTTCCTTCAATTTTGTATTAGATAGTGGTTTATTCATTTGAAATATCTTGCTCATTTAATGTTGTTAAGGAATTGTAAAATACATTTAATTCCATTAATAAGAAAGGACGGTATTTGATTTGTGAGTCTAATATTATCTAAGTGATATGTTTTGATTTAATGAGATATTATAAAATGAATAAAAATTTTAGATTTCGTAGACTTGAGAACTTGCGACAAAAATAAATTAAAAAAAAAAAAGTAAATATCTATTTTACAATCATTCCAGCCTTATCAAAGTTCAGAAAATAACTGATCTTTTCTTTTAGAGGATAAAGACCTTCCTTGAATAGGGTATAAAGAAATAATCCAATGAATATTATGGAACCTAAGCCAGGTGCAAAATTAGTGACTACATCGACAGCCGTAGATGAAGGATCGATTGAAAAGAGGGTATAAATCAAGGAAGCTGCAGCAATGATAATTGATATGAAAGAAATTATCATCGCTGTCTTTTTACTTACATCTAAATGGAACGGACCTACATCAACGTGAAAAGTTTTAGGCTGTACGATGATCGAAAGAACTGAATGATTTATCGTTTTCTCTTCAAATTCGACGTAAACATGTAAATGTCTCCTTTCACTTTCTTTCTTTTCTTTTCTCGTTCTCTTTTCCTTCTTTTTTATAGGCAATACAGAAAATATCATGACTGGAGGATTAATTGCATCCTTTTTAACTTCCACTCTTCCCAATAATGGATGAACCTCAAAACCTACACCTTCTACCTTAATAGTTAACACGGGGGGTTCTTTTTTAATAGTCTTTATCGTAAAAGAGGTTTCAAAAATAGTTTTCCCTTCTTCATCCATTATTTTTAGTTCTTTATGCGATAAATAAATGTAAAATAAATAACTTGTCTTTTCCATCATGACTGAATAATACTGAAGCCCCATATTTATTTCATAGACTGTTGGTTTAACTTCTTCGCTTTTCACTTCCTTCTTGAAAAAATCGGCGTCTGATATGCTAGAAAAAGTTGGCTCAGCAGCCTTCTTTGGTAGAGGTGCACCAGCTCCAGGCGGTGCTTTAGGTGGAGGACCACCAGGTGCAGGTGGAGCTGATTGTGGTGGAGGGGTAGGCAAATATTCCATGGATTTAGCTCTATCCATTTTTCTATCAGCTTCTCCAATCTCATCATCATAATCAAGTGCATCTTCATGCCTAGTATCTAATTCACTGAGTAACTCTTCCTCCTCTTCTTTTTCTTCTTGATGTTTTATTGGTGCCTCGTCATGTGCCACTTTCTTCTCTTTCTTTTTAGCACTTGTTGTAGGTTTAACCATTTCTATAAAAAAAACATCAGAAGGTTTTTTCTCCTTTTTTCCACCAGATTTTCCTTTTTTTCCTTTTTTGGGTTTTTCAGCTTCTTTTTTGGATATTAAAGCTAATTTTTTTATTTTAGTCTTTTCAGCTATAGGAGTGAGGGTAACAAAATCTACGATTTTTAAATTCTCTCTTTTCAATGAGGTTTGACCAAAAGAATCGTAAATATCGTCGAGTATTTTTGAAAGATTAGTATTTTTTGTATAATTACCAATGAACACGCGATCCATCAAATACACTGACAGAACCTCAGATTTCTTGTTATAAAATACCTTATTGGTCGGAATGTTTAATTCTTGAATGGTTTGTAATGATTCCATGTGATTCTCCTAATTGTGATTCTTAAAATGATAATAGAATTAAAAATAATTATTTTTTGTATAACTTAAAGTTTTAGAGGAGGTTTAATAAAATTAATCAAAAATTAAAAAATGGAATGTGACACTTATTTGATTAAATCTCTGAAATAAGCTTTAATTTCGAACAGGTACCCTCTCAGATCCTTTAATTTCTTTATATTTTTATCAGAACCAATGATTCTTTCTATTACTTCATTTACGATTTGAAGGTCTTTGTATGATTTGAAATCATCGAATTCTTGAGTTTCAAGTTTACCGAGCCATGGTTTTAATTTGGGCGTCTCGTTGATTGGTTGCAAATCCCAATTCAAGGTGAGTTTATATTTGTCAGTTAATGGTTTTAAATTCTGATGATCCCATCGATGTAGAATCCAAGGAGCATAATCGTTAAGCTTATCATAGTCTAATTCCAGATCATTTCGCCACTCATACTGATGATCCCAATTAGCTGTTGCTAGATAATTGTCATTTTGAGATTTTTCAATAGGAAAAAATTTCCATGTATTTCTATTGATTTCTTCACTTTTATAAGGAATACCTTCGCCATATTGAAAAAAATAACCTATTGGAATGAATTCTTTTGGCTGGGAACTTGATACTTTAAAATACACTTCCACTTGGGTAACATCTAACTTATTTTTAAGCAACTCATTTTGATATAATTTATATATAATGTTTTTTGCTTTATTTGGGAGGCATTTACCACTAAAAATAGGATAGTACGAAAAACAAAAATAAGCGGTATTATCATCTAATAAGTCTTGATAAATTTCAAACCAGCATTCGATCAATTTAATGTATACATTGGTATGAATAAAATTATATAGCAAGATCCCTGAAATGCTTCCAGATACCAATAATATTGGATAGAAGATATAAGGATTAAAATAAATTGGTAATACCATAATGGAGATTGCAATATATATGAATGTGAAACCGATGATGAAAATGAGTGTGACTAATGATTTAAAAGCTTCATGTTCTTTATCCTTTTTAGAATGAAGAATAATGGGCGCATTTATGATAACCGCTTGATCTCCAAATTGATTTATAAATTCTTGAAAATCTACCTTTTTCCAATCAGAATTCGACATGCTAAATAAAGGTTGTATGTGGTTTATAATCTAAAAAATAATATGGTAGAATTATAATAAATCTTGTCTATAAATTTATTTGATTTCACAATTTTCCAAAACAAATGATTAAATCATATCTCCATGCTATTTTTAATTTTGATCCATCATTTTATTTAATGACATAATTTATGATTGATTTCGAAGCCTTTCTGAAATACATCAAGTCTCAAGATTATTATACGGGGCAAATCTCTCATATTGAGACCTTTCCTGAATTAAGAGCGCGATATGATGATTTGGAAAAACCTTTACGTAAGAGACTTCAAAGATGGTTAGATGATAATGACATCAAACTATGGCGTCACCAAACAGAAGCCATAAATAATATTCGCAATGGTAAAAACACAATAACAGTGACTTCTACATCTTCGGGTAAATCTCTCATTTACAATTTGTCAGTCATAGATTCTCTTTTTAAAGATCCTGAAACGACCGCATTATATTTATTTCCTACAAAAGCATTAGCAAGGGATCAATATGCAATTTTGTCGAAACTATTTGATGAAACACATATCAAACAGGATAGAATTGGAGTATATGACGGGGATGTTGAAGCAAATGAAAAGCGACTGATCTTAGCAAATGCAAACATAATTATTTCTAATCCATATGGTCTACATTTTTATTTACCTTGGTTCACGCAAAAGTGGAGGAGATTTTGCTCCCATCTAAAATATATTGTTTTAGATGAAATTCATATTTACCGAGGAATCTTTGGATCCAATTTTGCTCTCCTGATAAGACGGTTAAAGCGAATTCTTGATACTTATGGAGTTAAACCAATATGGATTTTATCTAGTGCTACAATACACAATCCAAAAATATTTTGCGAGAAATTGATTGGAGAAGAATTTGTGATTGTAGATAAAGACGATTCTCCCTCAGGAGCAAAGAAAGTAATTTTATGGGATTTACCTTATGATGAGACGAGTGGAAAATATCGATCTGCTCATCAAGAAACGAAAAATCTTTTTATCAGTCATTTAACATATAAAAACGGAATTCAAACTTTATTATTCACACTTTCTCGAAAAATGGCTGAATTACAAGCAATATGGACAAGAAAGTCATTACCAGTGATAAAAAATAAGATTCAGAGTTATCGAGCGGGGATCTCTAAATCAAAACGGCGTGAAATTGAACAGAAGTTCAAGCAAAGAAAATTAATTGGGATATCTTCCACTAACGCTTTAGAATTAGGCATTGATATCGGTTCTTTAGATGCCACAATTAGTTCGGGATTTCCCGGTACTATTGCTAGCTTTAAACAACAAATTGGCAGATCCGGACGAGGAACTGATCTCTCAATATCAACTTACATTCCAATGCCTAATCCTCTTGATTTGTTTTATATTCATAATCCAGACAAGTTATTTGGACCAATAAAAGAAGAAGTATTAATCACCTTGCAAAATAAGTATATCCTTAAAAATCACCTTTGTTGTGCTTCTAAAGAAATACCACTAAAAATTGACGAAAATTTAAAATTTGGAATCGAGGATCAGAAACTATTTGAAGAAATAATAAGCGAATTATTAGAGGATTCACTTCTCATGAAGAGAGGGTCCCAATATTATTGGAAAGGAGTTTTTTTCCCAAATGAACGTTATACATTGAATGATTTATCAAACGATAGCTATAAAGTCATTCTTCGAACGAAATTGGGAAATGAAATTCTCACTACCGAGGATCAAAGCTTTGTATTTCGAGATTTACATCCTGGAGCAGTCTATCTCTTTGAAACCGAGACATATACCGTTCAAGAACTTGATATTCAAGAAAAACTAGTTTTTATTAAGAAATCTGATGTAGATTATTATACCCAATCTTTAAAACATACTGAAATCACTCCCTTAGAAGTAGTATATAATAAAAATATTGGTAAAATGAACAATATCGAGAGCTTTTATGGAAAAGTCAAGGTTCAACATGATTATTATGGATATAAAGTCTTAGATACGTATACTCAAGAAATTCGCTCACGTCATCCTCTTGAAGATATACCGATTGTTAATTTTGAATCGTATTCATTATGGTTCAATGTTCCATTTGATTATCAAAAAGAATTAGAGCTCAACGGTTACGATTTGGGAGGAACAATTCATGCAATTGAACACGCCATGATTGCTATGGCACCCGCTTTAGCTCAGATATCTCGTTGGGATCTTGGAGGCGTTTCCATCGATTTTGATCCCGTAAAACAGCAACCAGTAATCTATATATATGATGCATATCGGGGAGGAATAGGCATATCAGAGTTATTATACTTCAATTTACACGAATTACTTAAAATGGCTTATACATTAATAAATACTTGCACGTGTAAACAACCAGATGGTTGTCCTGGTTGTATTATGTCAAGTCGTTGTGGAAATCTAAATGATCCCCTAGATAAAAAAGGAGCACAATTCCTTCTTGAAAAATTAATAGGTATATAGGTCTTAAAGCCACCTAAGTAATGTATTCTTTTCTTTTATTTTATTAAATTTATCTGTGCTATATAAATTAATTTTAAGAGTTTTTTCAAGAGAATTATACAAATCCTTTAATTCATCAATATCTTCATTTTTATTGTTTAAAATAATTTCATTTAGATACTCTTTGTATTTACCTTTAATTCCCAATAGAATTCCCAATAATTCTGGACTAATTAAAACTACATTAGTAGTATTATAGTACGTCTCCTTATATTTTACTGAGACAGGTAACCTTTTTATCAATCTCAAATGGCTCCAATTTGTTCCAATTAAAACTAAAAATGAGCTAGGATAGTCTAGATACTTCTTTATCTTACGAGCAATAACTTCTGAATTTGTTTTATTTCTCTTAAAAAAAGCATTTGAGAAATCAAATAATAAATGTTGTTTCCCTTCTAATTTTCTTAATAACAATAAAATTTCTTCGCTCTCCTGTTTATTTTTAATATTTGGATATAAATTCTTTACTTGCTCCTTGAAAAATGAAATAAGCGATATCGATACAAATAAGAACCCATCAATCCTGTGTTTAGAAGAAGAAAACAACTCTACTTCGGAATAATAAGTAGATGGAAAATTGCAATTATTTATACAATAAGATAATAATATATTCATCAAAGAATGAGTAATAACTCCTAAATTTGAAAATTTTCTTGGAATATATCCTGCATCGTTAATAACATCTGAAAGCTTCTTTCCGTGACGATTTAGTGCCTCAATAAAGCCACGATAATTGATTTCAACCTCCTCATAAGAAGGAGCTTCATTTTCAGAAAAATCATAAATATCAAGCAATGTAGGTTGTATTATATCTTTAAAAAAAATTAGAAGTTCTTTATAAGATTTCTTGTCGTATAGCTGCCAAAATTTTTGTTTAAAATTGAGTGTTATGTAAATATCAGATAATTTATAACCCAATCTCCTTATCGCGGTACGGAATCCGCTATAATCCTTAGCTACTTGCTCTTTTAGAGGAGCTTGTTTATCACTTAAATTGTATTTCTTCTTTAAATCAGGATATATAATTTTGACAAATATATCTATTAATTCCAAGAAACTTTTAGACTTGTAGTGAAATTCTTTTAGTGGTTCAAAACCATTTTTCTTTAAAAAATTTGCCCATATATTGTCGGTAGATCCTTCATTACTCGCTAATTTATATAGCCTGTCAATAAATCCCCGATAATCTCGACTTACTAAACCTTGTTTCAGGTAAGACCTCCGATCTACAGGATAATTTAATTCATAATGCGGTATAATTTCTTTATGATAAAACTCGATAAGCATATCATAACTCATACCTGCATATTTTTCTTCGAAATAGGGCTCTAAACCCGCTGCTTTAGTAAGATTATTAACGCCTATTCCCAACTTCTTAATCGAGCTTCTAAATCCTCTATATCCAATTTTATCAAGGTCATGTGCTTTTGGTGTATTGTCAAATTTGGGTATAACCACTTCCTTGTAAAAATCTATTGCTAACTGTTTATCATTTACCCATGCCCATCGAGTTTTTAATTTCGAAACGTCTATTCCTCTTTTTTCTAAAAACTCTACTTCTTCCTCAGTAAAAGAGATTGAAGAGATTTCATTTATATTAGTAGTATCAAGTAAAGCCATTATATCAGATTTCTTAAACTTTTCAGTAATTTTTTCTACCCAAAATTCAAAATATGCTGAGAACCTGTCAAATGCAGAAATATTCTCTTTTTTCTTACTGGGTTCAATTGGTTGGAGTCCAAGTAAGCACCTACAAGTACCTAGATTTAATATCTTATCATAATAATCCTTGACTTGAATTAATGATAGATTTTGTTTATCTTCTATTTTCATTAAATTCATTTTTTCTTGTGTAGAATTATCTAACCATGTTTTTAATTCATTTCTTAAACTTGTAGAGAAGGTCTTGATTTCTTCTGTATTAACAAACACTTCATAATGAATCCGAAGATGTTTTAATAATCTCTCAAACTGTAGTGTAATTTCATCCATACCTTCCTTTATTGTTTCAAACGTGCTATTTATATCGTTCTTAATAGCCTTTAATTGTTTCTTGGTAATTTGTTTTAAATAAGAGGTCGTAAGTGTATTCATATAACCTGAGATGATTTTAGCACCTCTTCCTATCGTAACACTATATATCCAACTATTAATAAAAGTGTTTAATTCATCAGGGAACTTATCTTTAATAATCGAAATTAAATTTTCAGGGGGTAGTCCACTTTTATCAAATAGACATGCTATTGAAGCATCAATTATTTCTCCAATTCTTTCATCAACATATACTAAAGGAAGATGATGTTGTTTGCATTTTGGATATTTACCAAATCCTAAAAATCCAAGTTTTAGGGGTTTTACTCTTTTTATTGTTTCACATCCAAATTGAGGACAAATAGCAATCCTGTCCTCATTTATAGATTTCCGACTCACTGTAGTATGTTCTACCATCCCTTTAACGCCTTCTCCAAGATTCGATCTTTTTTAACAATCTTCTTTTCCGGTTGTAGTTCTGGAATTAATTTAGTAAGTTCATCATTTAATTGCATATAATTAATTCTCAATTCATCATAGAACCTTGAAGACCAATGGTTAAGTATTTTACACACTGTGCAAGCTTCTCGAGTAAGATTTACGATGAACTTCATAAGTTTTGGGTGCAAATGAATTTCTTGCTCTGATAGTATATGAATAGAAGTAAACAGATTATTTGTCAAACACTTTATATCTCTAAGGAGCTCTTTGTGTTTATCATCTAGATTGAAGTTATTCATAATTCTTTCAAGTTCAACTTCATATGAAATACCATTTCCTCTAATTTGGGATAGTAATTTAATGAATTTCGAAGCTAAATGTTTAAAATTCACTTCAATCTCTTTATATTTTATATCTACTCTATCAAAACAAGGAGTTCTTTTAGGTCTAAATCTATATTGAATCGTAGCAGCTTTATAATTGAGAAAAGTTTGGAGTTGTCGTGAAAGCTCCTTAATCTTATTTAATCCATGTGTTTCATAAAAGTTATAAGGTATATCATCTGAGTCATATTCTATATAAGGACTCTCAAAATTAAAATCCATTTTCTGTTCCACACTTCTTTTTTAATTTCATTATAAATTCTTTATATTTAAATAAAAAAACTCTGGAGAAAATTACAATATCATTTCAAACATATAGATCCTTTGGATAAAGAAGGGGCATTGTTTCTTCTAAGAATACTACTTTCGGAAGAACCCATTAATGCAATCTAATTTAACAGTCGCTACAAGTTATCTAATCCCAACAATTTAAGCTTAGCTTTACTGGGTTTTCCAGTTTTTTTCTCCCAATCGCGATATTTATAAAAATATTCTTTTAATTTACCAAAATCAGGACTTCTTCCTGCAGAACCTCCAATAGAAAAAGATCTGGTTAAAATTTCAGGTAATCGATCATCTTTTGGGGTTAAACCCATTTTAATATTAAAAAGTCGTTTCATGGTTAAAATTCTTTCCCCAAATAACTTAACTTCCTCAATATCGAATTTGATTCCTATAGCATGTTTTAGCAGCTCAGCATTATGAGACGGTAAAGGGTTGCAAAAAGAACACATAATCATTGAACTATATAACGCTCGATAATCCATATCAAGGCTACAATATTTAGCCATATCCTCCCCATCATTATATTTATCAACAAGATCCATACCTATCTCTTCTAGAGCAACACCTAATAGGGTATAATATGGATCACATGCATTATGAGACGGTCCTCTATATGCACCTCCCATTCCATAAGCTATTGCCATGCCATAATTTGAGCGAAGATCATGATAGGTGACTTCTAGACCTACAACAGTTGCTATTTCTTCTCTTGAGATCTTAAACTTATCAGCAAGTGCATTTGAACCATCAGCAAGGATATTTCCAATTCCTTTCCTGTAAACAATTTTTTCTAAAATCTCTTCTACAAAAGAAATGTCTCCCCATTTTGGTGCCATCCCATCAATATCATCTGCATCAATATATCCCTTCTCATAATGGTGAATTAAACACGCAATTGACCCTCCACAACTTATAGTATCTATTCCATAGTCAAAACATTTGGTGTTTAAATGAGTAATTGCTTCAAGATTGTCATTTAAAATTAAACTACCAAAACTCACGATTGTTTCGTATTCAGGTCCTTCGACTT
>Ga0315536_1000623_pt1 | contig 17776 bp, 10 predicted proteins | sample SalMarSW160230MG_FD_203093 | JGI IMG/M metagenome (GOLD analysis project Ga0315536, IMG submission 203093) | Salt marsh sediment microbial communities from the Plum Island Ecosystem LTER, Massachusetts, United States - Salt Marsh Sediment SW1602-30 ... | reverse complement strand
CCGCGCGCTGCTCGACGCCTACCGGGCCGCGGATTATTTTCGCGTGACGGCGGAAGTGGAATCCGAACAGGAACTGCGGTCGATGATCGAAGGGGGGAAAGCCCGGGCGGCCGTGATCATTCCGGCCGGGTACGGGGAAAAAATCAGCGGCGGCGGCCAGGCTCAGATTGCCTTCATCCTTGACGGGTCGGATCCGTCCGCGGCATCCACCGCGCTTTCGGCCGCCCAGATGATCGGGCAGTCGTTCGCCACCACCGTCCTGGCGGAGCGGCTGGCGCGGCGGGGAGTCTCCTTCGCGGCGCAAGCGCCGCTCGAAGTGCTCACCCAGGTCTGGTACAACCCTGATCTGATCAGCGCGTATTTCATGATCCCGGGCGTGATCGGAATGATCCTGCAGGCTTTGACCTCGATCCTTACCGCCTCGGCCATCGTCCGCGAACGGGAGCGCGGGACAATCGAGCAGCTGATCGTCACCCCCATCCGCCCCCTGGAACTGATCATCGGCAAACTTCTGCCGTACGTCCTGCTTTCCTTCCTCAACACCTTCGAAGTCATCGCCCTCGGGCATTGGTGGTTCGGGGTCCCGGTCCGCGGCGACCTCGTGCTGATCGCGCTCCTATCAGGCCTGTTCCTGCTGTCCAGCCTTGGGATCGGGATCCTCGCCTCCACAATTGCCAACACCCAGCAGGAGGCCATGCTGACCGTGTGGATGACGCTGCTTCCGAGCCTGTTCCTTTCGGGGTTCTTCTTCCCGCTGGAAGCGATGCCGCCGGCCCTGCAATTTTTTTCCTATTTCACGCCGCTGCGCTATTACCTGGTCATCATCCGTTCGTTGATGCTCAAGGGGGTCGGGGTGGAATCGCTTTCCCAGGAAATCATCGCTCTGGCGGTATTCGGCGTGGTGATCATGGGAATCGCCGCGCTTCGGTTCCGCAAACGCCTGGATTAACACCTCCCCTGCCCTTCCCAAAAAACGGGAGGGGGAAAAGCTGGGGTCGGTCGGTTTGAAAATAAGTTAACACGTGAAGAGGTGAAACCATGAAAGCAAAGCTTCGCCGAATTCTTCCGGTCATTGTCGTCTTCGTGTTGGCCGGCACCGCCCTCGGCTGGTACTTCATCGCCCGGACCGATTCCGGTGTCAACGGTGTCATCACCGCTTCCGGGACGGTCGAAGCGGTCACGGTGATCATCTCCCCGGAAATTTCGGGCCGCGTGATGGAAGTCCTCGTGGCGCAGGGTGAGACCGTCGCCGCAGGGCAGCCGCTGATCACGCTGGATGGCACGCTCCTGCAAGCCCAGCGGAAATTGGCGGAAGCCGGCCTGGCCGCGGCGCAATCCGGATGGGAAACCGCGGGCGCCGCGCTGGAGACGGCGCGCCTGCAATACCAGCAGGTTCTGGAAACCGCCCGCCTGGCGGAATCCCCGGCCCGCTCCGCCGCGCTGGGATTCACACAACCGGCGGATTTCGACCAGCCGGTCTGGTATTTCACCAAGGAAGAACAGCTGGCCGCGATGGAATCGGAGTTGGACGCCGCCCGCAAAGCGCTGGATGATGCACTGCAAAAACTGGATGCGCTCCTGAAGGACCCGGCGTACGCGGGCATCCTCGCAGCCGAAAAACGCCTGGCGCTGGCTCGCGCGGCTTACCTCACAGCCCAGGATGCGTTGAACCAAGCGAAAGCAAGCGGTGATTCCGAATTGAAAGAGGCGGCGCAAGCCACATTCGACACCGCCGAGTCGGCGCTGGACGATGCCCAGCAGGCCTATGCGAATTTATTGACAAGCGATGAGGGGAAGGAATTGCTGAAAGCGCGGGCCCGGGTCCGTTCAGCGGAGGATCGGTACCATGCCGCGCTCGACCGCCTGGCACGGCTGCACTCCGGCGAGGATTCGTATCCGGTCAAGCTGGCGGCGGCGGCCGTACGTCAGGCCGAGGCGGGCGCGGCCCAGGCGCAAAAAGCCGTGGACCAGGCCCAGGCCCAGCTCGATGCGATTGATGCCCAGATCGGCAAGCTGACGTTGTTCGCGCCCTCCGACGGGACGGTTATCGAACGCAACATACAACCGGGCGAGATAGCCATCGCCGGCTCCACCGCGCTGGTGATCGGGCAGCTCGGCCGGCTGACCATCACCGTCTACATTCCGGAAGACCGTTACGGGGAAATTCGATTGGGGCAAACCGTCGCCATCACCGTCGATTCCTTCCCCGGTCAGACTTTTTCCGGATCGGTCACACGGATCGCGGACCGTGCGCAGTTCACCCCGCGCAACGTCCAGACCGAAGAAGGCCGCCGGACGACGGTCTTTGCCGTGGAGATCTCGGTCCGCGATCCGGACTCCGGATTGAAGCCCGGCATGCCGGCGGATGTGTCGTTCGATTGAGAATTTTTTCCACGAAGGGCACGAATCCACACACCGGCTTCGCCGGGCGAGGCCGGGGGAAGACCTGAAACACACGAAGTGTTCCGACACCTTCCCTTTGTGATCTTCAGATCTCACTTCGTGTTCTTCGCGGAAAAATGGATAGACTGCAGGATTTTTTTATGGAAGATAACTTCCGCGGGATGAAAAACGCGATTGAAGCCGACCAGGTGGTGAAGGCGTTCGGCGCGGTCCACGCCGTCGATTCGCTGACTCTGCAGGTGCGGGAGGGGGAAATTTACGGCTTGGTCGGTCCGGACGGCGCCGGAAAAACCACCACCATGCGCCTGCTGTGCGGCGCGCTGGCGCCCACCTCCGGCCGGATCGCCGTCGCCGGATGGGAGGTGCCGCGCCAGGTCGAGCAGGCGCGGGCGCAGATTGGGTATCTGCCGCAGCGATTCTCGCTGTATGAGGAACTGACGGTCCTGGAAAATCTGCGCTTCTTCGCGGAAATCCGTTCCCTGACTGGGACCGACTGGCTGCCGCGCAGCAGGGAAATTCTGGATTTTGTCGGCCTGGGGGAATTTGCCGGCCGCCGCGCCGGCCAGCTGTCCGGCGGGATGAAACAGAAACTTGGGCTGGCGGCCGCGCTGGTGCACCGCCCGCGGGTGCTGCTGCTGGACGAACCCACGACCGGCGTGGATCCCGCGACGCGTCAATCCTTCTGGCAGTTGATCATCCGGTTGGTATCCGAGGGACGCCTCTCGGTCCTCGTCAGCACGCCGTACATGGACGAGGCCGGCCGGTGCAACCGGGTTGGGTTCATGCAAACCGGCCGCTTGGTAGTCGAAGGTCCGCCCGGCGTTCTGCGGGATATACTTGCGGACCGAATCCTCGAGGTGATCGGCCGGCCGCTGAGGCCGCTGCGCGACGCCGTGCGCACCGATCCGGATGTGGAGGACGCGCAGATGTTCGGCGACCGGCTGCACCTGCGCACGCGCGCAGGCACGCGCGCCACAGTCTGCGACCGGGTCCGGGAAATCGCCATGGAAAAACAGTTCACCGTCGAACGGATCCGCCCGATCCCGGCCGGGCTGGAGGATGTCTTCATTTCGCTCCTGGAGGCGAAACCGTGAACCCGGTCGTCCGCACCGATACCCTGACCAAGCGGTTCGGGGACTTCACCGCCGTTGACGGGGTGAGTTTCGCGGTCCCTCCGGGCGAGGTGATGGGATTTCTCGGTCCCAACGGATCGGGAAAGACCACCACCATCCGCATGCTGCTGGGGCTGCTGCAACCGACGTCCGGCAGCGCCGAAGTTCTCGGGTTCGACATCCGGAAAAATCCCGAGCAGATCCGCGAACGCGTTGGATATGTCAGCCAGAAATTCGCGCTGTATGCCGACCTGACCGTGGAAGAGAATCTGCAATTTTACGCGGGGGTGTACGGTGTCGCCGACCGCGGGCGAATCCGTGAAATGCTGGATCTGGTCGGGCTGGAACCGTTCAGCCGCGAATTGGTGGGCGGGCTGTCCACCGGCTGGCGTCAGCGGCTGGCCCTGGCCACCGCGATCGTTCACGACCCGAAATTGTTTTTTCTGGACGAACCCACCTCGGGCGTGGATCCCACCGCGCGCCGCGCTTTCTGGGACCTGATTTACCGCCTGGTGGAGCACGGCACCACCGCGCTGGTCACCACCCATTACATGGATGAAGCCGAATACTGCGGCCGGGTGGGGATCATGAGCGGCGGGCGCCTGCTGGCGCTAGATTCACCCGGCGCGCTGAAGCGCGATGCGCTTCCGGGGCGCGCCTGGGATGTGCTTGCCGAACCCCTCCTGCCCGCGCTGGCCGCACTCGGCGCCTGCCCCGGCATCGTGCGCGTCGGCCTGGCCGGAGATCATCTGCGCGCCATCACCCCCCCGGGCATGGAAGCAGGAGTTCTGCTTGGCTGCCTGGAGCGGGAAGGGGTCGCCGTCGACCGGGTGGAACCGGCGGAGCCGACGCTGGAAGACGTGTTCCTCTCTTTAACCGCGCAGCCATCCCCCAATCCCTGACCTCCACCCGCCGCAACGACGGGTAATAATCTCCGAAATCAACCGTCCGGCTGAGCGCCTGCCCCGGCCAAGCGGGGAAGCGAGGCATCGGATTATCCGTTTGTAAAATTCTTCGCTGCCCACGCAACGCACCCATCCCCGCCCATGAAACAGCCCCACGCAGGGATGGCCGCGAGAGTTAAAGCGCAAGGTGATATTTTCAGAAGGCCCGTCCGTTGCGTTTCATGCTATTATGGAATGGCGTTTCCCTTTCGGATGCAGCGGAGGGGAATCCCGTTCATTCCCATAAGCTCATCGGCATTTTTACATCCCCTTGCGAAGGTCTTTATGAAATCCCGCAAACCACTCGCCCGGAAACCCCGTAAAAAGACTCCCGCCCGCCCTCTGCCGTCTCACAGGCGGAAAACCAGCCCGTCGGTGGATTTAGAACGCTTCTTCGATTCCGCACTCGACCTGCTGTGCATCGGAGATTATGACGGTAATTTTTTTAAGTTGAATCCGGCGTGGGAAAACACCCTGGGATTTCCGCTTTCCGAATTGGTGGGAAAACCGTACATCAGTTTTATCCATCCGGAGGATCAGCCGGCCACCCTGGAAAGCATCCAAAAACTGGATCGGCAAAAAGATGCGGTGACCATCGCCAACCGGGTCCGCTGCAAAGATGGAACGTATCGCTGGCTGGAATGGAAAGCCTTCCTCCGGGATAAATTCGTATATGCCGCCGCGCGTGACATAACCGACCGGATCCGGACCGAGAACGATCTTCGAGAATCGCAACGGATGCTGGAGACGATTCTCGATACGATACCCGTCCGGGTGTTTTGGAAGGACCGCCATTCTGTTTTTCAGGGATGCAACCGACCGTTCGCCCGCGACGCCGGTTTTTCCTCACCGGCGGATATCATCGGACGGGATGACTATCACATGGGCTGGGCCGAACAGGCGGAGTTATACCGAACCGACGACTGCACGGTCATCAATACCGGCCGGGAGAAGATCGGTTACGAAGAACCGCAAACCCGGACCGACGGCAGGCGTATCTGGCTGCGGACTAGCAAAATCCCCCTTCGGAATTTTGACGGCGGCATCCGCGGCGTACTGGGAACATACGAAGATATCACCACACAAAAATTGGCAGAGAAGGCGCTGCGCGAAAGCGAGGAACGGTACCAACGGATCTCCCGGACGATTACGGATTATATCTTCCATGTGCGCGTGGAAAACGGAAAGGCCGTGGGAACGGTTCACGGACCGCGTTGCCTGGCGGTTACGGGGTATACCGTGGAGGAATTCGATGCGGATCCGGAGCTTTGGATCCGCATGGTCGAGCCGGAAGATCGGCCGCGGGTGATTCAACAGATGCAGGATATTCTTTCCGGCGGTGATACCCCGGGTATCGAATACCGGCTGACCCGCAAAGACGGAAGCCGGCGCTGGGTCCGGAATACCTCCGTGCTTCATTCCGATCCGGACGGCCGGTTGCTGGGTTACGACGGACTGATCCAGGACATCACCGAACGCATGGAAGCCGAGCTGCTGCTTCATGCTCAGCACGGGCTTGCTCTGGCATTGAATGCCACCACTAATTTGGAGGAAGGCCTGCGTTTGTGCGTGGAAACCGCCATACGCGTATCCGGAATGGAAGCCGGAGGCGTGTACCTGCTGGACGACCGCACCGGCGCGATGGATCTCGTCGTTCATCAGGGGCTGTCGCCCGATTTTATTTCCGCGATAGGGCATCTTGCGCCCGATGACCCGCAAACCCTATTACTGAAAAGCGGGGAACCCGTGTTTACCAACGCTCAGCTACTGCAGGAACTCATCGGTCCCCATCCCCTCTATGGTCAATTCCGCTCCTTGCTGGGCATTCCCATCCGGCATGAGCATCGGGTCATCGGCAGCCTGAACCTGGCATCCACCACCAAACCTTCGATTCCCAAGCCGATCCAGGAAGCGTTGGAAACCCTGGTTGCCCAAATCAACAATTCCATCGCCCGGTTGCGCAGCGAAGGAGCGCTGGGTGAAAGCGAAGAACGCTACCGGCAGCTGTTTGAATCGGTGTCCGACGCCATCATCCTCGTGGAAAACAGGAGCGGCCGGATCCTGGAAGCCAACAGCGCGACCAGCATCCTGTACGGATACAACCGGGAAGAACTGCTGGCCATGAAGAACATCGACCTCTCGGCGGAACCCCATGCGACCCGCAAGGCGACCCAAACCACCCCGCTTATTCCGGAGAATGTCGTCACCATTCCGCTGCGGCTGCACCGCCGGAAAGACGGCGCGGTGTTTCCGGTGGAGATTACCAGCCGCTACTTTTCCCGGCATGGGATTCCCGTGCACATTTCCGCCATCCGCGACATCAGCCAGCGGCAGAAAACGGAGGAAGCGCTGCGCGAATCACGCCAAATGCTGGAGACGGTACTGAACACCATTCCCGTCCGTGTATTCTGGAAGGATCGCGATCTCGTATATATGGGGTGCAATCGCGCCTTCGCGCTGGATGCGGGGTTTAAAACTCCGGAGGAGATCGTCGGCATCGACGATTTTAAAATCGGCTGGGGAGACCATACGGAAGCGTACCGGCGCGATGATCAGTCGGTGATCGCGACCGGGACGGCGAAGAGAAACTACGAAGAGCCTATGATCAATCAGGAAGGCAGGAAATTCTGGGTCAGCACGAGCAAAATCCCACTGCGTGATCCGGAAGGGAACATCCGCGGCGTGCTGGGAACATACGAAGATATCACTGAGCGCAAGCAGGCCGAGGAGGAAATCCGCGCCCTGAATGTGGAACTCGAACAGCGGGTGGCACAGCGCACAGCGCAATTGGAAGCCGCCAATAAGGAGCTGGAGGCGTTCAGCTATTCGGTTTCCCACGACCTGCGCGCGCCGCTGCGCGCCATCGACGGGTTTACCCGTGTCTTGGAGGAAGATTACGGGAAAACCTTCGATCCGGAAGGCCGGCGCCTGTGCGCGGTCATCCGGCGTAATACCCGCAGCATGAACGGTTTGATCGACGATCTGCTCGCGCTTTCCCGCCTGAGCCGCACGGAAATGGATTACATGCCCACGGACATGGAGGCGATGGTCCAATCGGTCTTTCAGGAATTAACCCCTCCGGAAAGCCGCGCGCGGATTGATTTTCAAACCGGGTGCCTTCCGAAGGTGCTGTGCGACCCGATCCTCCTCCGGCAAGTGTGGATCAACCTGATCTCCAACGCGGTTAAATTCAGCCAAAACCGGGACTGGGCGCGCATCCGGGTGGAATGCCGGAGTACACCGGAAGAAGATATCTTCTCGATCCGCGACAACGGCGCCGGATTCGACATGCAATACGCGGACCGGGTGTTCAGCATTTTCCAACGTCTGCACAACGAATCGGATTTTGAGGGAACCGGCGTGGGGCTGGCCATCGTGCAGCGCGCGATTCACCGCCACGCCGGCCGGGTCTGGGCCGAAGGCGAAGTGGATAAGGGGGCGGTGTTCTTCTTCTCTCTGCCGAAAAAATAAAGGCCGCGCGGCAATCCGCAGCGGATTCTTCATCCCGCGAAAGCGGTATACATTAACCCCTCATTCTGTTCCAATGGTCGCCTGTTCACGTCCGCTGGCTGGGAATCGCGCGAAGATCGTACGGTGTATTCTCATAGACATGGTAGTTCAGCCAGTTCGCGATAAACATCGACGCATGACTCCTCCAGCGGACCACGGGAGTACGGGAGGGATCGTCGTCCGGGAAGTAATTTACGGGAACACGGATGGGCAATCCCTTGGCGATGTCGCGGTCGTATTCCTGCTTGAGAGTCTCCGCGTCGTATTCCGAATGCCCGGTGACGAACGTCTTCCGCCCGTCGCGCGAAGCGAGCATGTGGACTCCCGCCTCATCAGATTCCGCCAAAATGATCAATTCCGGCACGCGATCGATATCCGCGCGGCGGATCTCGGTATGGCGCGAATGCGGCGCGAAGAACACATCGTCGAAGCCGCGCATAAGTTCGTGCTTCGGCTCGAGTGTCCGATGCGGAAAAACTCCGAACAGCTTCTCGGGCAGCGGATACTTCGGGATTCCATAAAAATGATGAAGCCCGGCCTGCGCCCCCCAGCAGATATACAGCGACGTAAACACGTTCGTTTCCGCCCAGTCCATGACCTGCACCAACTCCGGCCAGTAATCGACGGTCTCGAACGGAAGCTCCTCCACCGGCGCGCCGGTGATGATCAGCCCGTCGAACTTCTGGCGCCGCACCTGCGCGAAGGATTGGTAATGGTTGATCAGATGCTCCTCGGAAACGTTTTTGGCGCGGTGCGAGGCCATGTGCAGCAGCGTCACCTCGACCTGCACCGGGGAATTCCCCAGCAGCCGGAGGAATTGGGTTTCGGTGACGATCTTGGTCGGCATCAGATTAAGCATGGCCACCCGTAGCGGGCGGATATCCTGGTGGCGGGCGCGCTCCTCCCCCATGACGAAAATATTCTCGCTCTCCAGGATGGCGCGGGCGGGTAGGGTTTCCGGAATTCGAACGGGCATCTTGCCTCCATCGTGCAGACATCGGCCGCCGGCGGATTGCCGCCAGCCCATGGGCAGGCGCTTCCGATCACTTAATGGGTCGATGCGGGAACGGGTTGAACCGGACTATCCCGCCGGGCATGCTTTGGTGCGACATTGCGCATGGGCCGTGTCGTGACGGCAGGATACAAGCCGCGGCTCCGCATGATAAAAAAAAACCTCTTCCGGTAGAGAAGAGGCGAATGGAAAAGACATCATTTAGCCTCTCATCTTCCAGAAAAATCTGCCGGAATTGGCACCTTGGTTTCCACCAGGTTGCCGAGGTCTCAACGGGCCGGTCCCTCCACCTCTCTGGATAAGAGCATGCGCTCGATCGGGTTGTTAATAGCCGGTTTTATACTACCGCGGGACGGTCATGTCAAGCTGGACCGCGGAATTTTGGAGTGCGTTGGAGGTGTCATCCTGAGGCTGCGATTTGCGCAGCCGAAGGATCTGTTTTTCTGCTCGTGGAGATCCTTCGGACGCAAATCCCACACCCACGGCGAAAACCACCGCCGAGGGCAGGCTTGCGAATTCTCATCGCTCCCATCGCAGCGTAATCATCCCCGCTCGGAAAACAGGATCGAGCGGGAATGCTTCCCCCACTCGCGAATACTTCGCAACGAAAGATCACCGATGCTCATCGCTCGGGGGGCAGGCTCAGGGTGACAGCAGTAGGTTTCGCCTGTTACTCGTCGGGCGTCTGGGCGACGAACTCGTCCAGCTTGAGGCTGATCACCGTCGAGGCGGAGTCGGAACCCATAGAAATGCCGTAGATCACTTGGGCCGCCTGCACGGTGTTGCGGTTATGGGTGACGATCACGAACTGCGTTTGCCGGCTGAGCTCAAGCAGCAGGTCGCGGAAACGCCCGACGTTGGATTCGTCAAGCATGGCATCCACTTCGTCCAGGACGCAAAATGGGGTCGGGGCAACCTTGAGCAGCGAGAAGATCAGCGCCACGGCGGTCAGGCTGCGTTCGCCGCCGGAAAGCAGCGCCAGCCCCTGCGACCGCCGTCCCGGAAGCTTGGCGGTGATGTCGATGCCCTGGCCGCCGGCCTGGTCGGCATCGACCAGCGTGAGCTTGGCGGATCCGCCGCCGAATAGACGCACGAAAATTTTCGGAAATTCCTCCGCCACGGAGGAAAACGTGCGTGTGAAAGCCTCGCGCATCATCGTATCCAGCTCGGTGATGACTTCGCGCAGCTGCACTTCCGCCTTCTGCAGATCCTGAACCTGGGCGGTCAGGAATTCGAAGCGCTCTTTCACTTCCGCGTATTCGCGGACGGCTTCCGGGTTGATCGCCCCCATTCGCCGCAATTGTCCGCGCCGCCGGTTGACCAGATCCTCGATTTCCGGCGTGATCTCCGCCACATGCGGCAGCCGCTCGACCAGGTCCGCCAGCGGAAGCGGATTGGGGCCGGTCACATCGGTGGCATATTCGAATTCCACCAGGCCAAAATCGTCCTCGATCCGGCGGCGCAAACCTTCCAGTTCCTCCTGCCGCCGGGCCAGGTCCACCTGCGCCTGGGTGTATTGCCGCTCGGCGGTATGCAGCTTCTGCCGGTCTTCGGATTCGGATTCCTCGAGTGCGCCCTGCTCGGCTTCGGTTTCGGCCAGTTGTTTTTCCGCCGGTTCAATCTGGACCTGGGTCTCGTGGATTGATTCAGAAAGCCGGGCTTCCTCCTCGCGCAGGGAACGCAGCGAGGCCTCCAGGGCGGACCGTTCTTCTTCCAGCGCCCGGATGCGTTCCTTCCGTTCTTCAACGCTGTGGTCCGCCCGCCCGAGCGTTTCCTGCACATCGGCACGCCGCGCTTCCAGCGAGTGCATGGCCTGATCGGTAAGGGCGAGTTTGGTCTGCCAGTGGGGGATGTCGCTCCCCGCATCGGCCGATTCCTCGGGTTCGGAAAGCACCGACCCGCCGCGGAGCGTTTCGCGCGCGTCGGCGATCTTCCCGGACAGCGCCTCCATCTCCCCGGCCAGGCGCGTTTCTTCATCGGCGATGGTGCGGCGCTCGGTTTCAATCTCCGCCTTGCGGACTTCCTGCCAGCGGACTTCTTCTTCCTTGGCCGCCTGCGTTTTGCGCGCCTCTTCAAGGCGCAGCCGTGAATCCTGTTCGGCTTGCTGCGCATCGGATAAGGCACTGGCGTTTTCCTCGGCGCGCCCGACCGCGGCGCGGTAGTTCTCTTCGGCTTCGGTCAGCTCGGATTCGGCGCGTGCGGAAACAGCGTGCGCGGCAGTCAGTGCTTGTTCGAGCTCGCGGATTTCACGCGCCCGGGAAAGGGTCGACGAGCCTTCGCCGCGTCCGGCCAATACCGGTCCCGCGGGATGGAACACCTCGCCGGCCAGGGTGACCACTTTGGCCTGCGGGGGCAGCTGTGAGGCAAGGATCCGGGCCGCGCTGCGGGAGCGGACGACCACCACGTTCGCCAGCAGGGAATCCACGGCCGGGCGCAAGGCGGCGGGCGCGCGCACCAGATCGCCGGCCCGTCCGATGATCTCCGCATCCGCCGGAAGGGAAATGGGCTCGGGCGGGATAAGGCCGGGCAGCGCCAGCAAGCCGGTGCGGCCGGCCGCGGCCCCCGCGAGGCTTTCGAGCGCCCCGTCAAGCGACTCCAGTTCCTGCAACAGGACGGAATCCTGAAATTCACCGAGTGCGGCGGCGATGGCCGCTTCGTAATCCGCCTTTACCTCAAGCTGCGCGGCGAGGGCGCCGAGCACGCCTGGTAATGCGCCCTGTTGCGAGCGGCCGACCAGGTGCCGCAACCCGCCGCCGTAGCCCAGCAGTTCCTTTTCGGCCTGGGCCAGCACGTCACTGCGGGTGCGCAGGCGGATCTCTTCTTCGCGCTTTTGGGAAAGCGCCTGGCGCAGGCGCTCGGCTTTCGTCTGCAGGGCGGAGACGGCTTCCGCGGCGCGGGTTTGTTCGGCGCGCGCCCGCTCGAGTTTTTCCCGTTCCCCCTCCCAGGCGTTCGCCAACGCATCGCTTTCCGCGGCCAAGCCTTCGGCTTCCATGCGAGCGGCGCTGTGTGCTTGCGCCACACCCGCTTCACGCTGCACCAGTTCTTCCCGGCGCTGGGCCAACTGCGCGGCTTGCGCATCTCCGCGCATCCGCCGGGAATCCAATTCCTGCACTTCCGCCTGAAGGGCTTGCTGCTGCTGCTCGCGCGACCGGCGTTCGGCTTCGAGGGTTTCCCGGGCGCTTTCCGCGCGCGCCAATTGCGCCAGGATCTCTTCACGCTCGGCGCGGATCCGTTCCAGCTCGCGGCCGTGTTCCGCGGTACGCTCTTCGAGCGCGGCCTTTTCCGCTTCCGCGCCGGTCAGTGCGGCGGCGGCTTCCGTTTGCGACCGCTCGAGCTGCCGCAGCCGTTCCTCGTTCACCGCCAGCTCCCGGCTGAGCGTTTCGCGCGTGCGGTGCAATTCGGAAGCCTGCCGGTGCCAGGAGTTCAGCTGGGCGCGCAGCGCGCCGAGCGTGGTGCGCACGCTGGCGAAGCGGCTGTCGGATTTTTCCTGCGCCTCCTGCAGCGCGGCGAGCGATTTTTCGGCCGCCTCGGCCGCGGTGCGGGCGATCCCCGCTTCCTCCTGGGACAGACGCCAGTGGTACCCGTGCCATTGCAGGAGAACATCCTTCAGTTCGCTGCGGACGGTGTCGAATTCCGAGGCGCGTTTGGCCTGGCGGCGAAGGCTTTCCACCCGCGGCTGCAGTTCGGCGAGGATGTCAAGGACGCGTTCGAGATTCCGTTTGGTGGTATCCAGCCGGCGGAGGGATTCCTCGCGCCGCGTGCGGAAGAGCCCGATCCCCGCCGCTTCCTCGAACAGGCGCCGGCGTTCCTCCGGCTTGAGCGAGAGGGCGCTGTCCACCAGCCCCTGCCCGATGATCGTGTAGGTGCGTTCGGAAAGTCCGCAGCGCGCCAGCAATTCATCGATATCCTTGAGGCGCACGCGCGCATCGTTGAGGAAATATTCGTTCGATCCGTCGCGGTAGGCGCTGCGGCCGATCGACACTTCCGTAAATTCGATCGGCAGCCCGCCGTCGGCGTTGTCGAAGGTGATCAGCGCCGAAGCCATGCCCGCCCGCGGCCGCTGTTCGCTCCCGGAAAAGATCATGTCCTCGGTCTTTTTGCCGCGTAACAGGCCGTAGGCCTGCTCTCCCAGCACCCAGCGGATGGAATCCGCGATGTTGGATTTACCGCTTCCATTGGGGCCGACAATCGCGGTGATACCCTCCGCGAATTCAAACCGGGTTTTGGAGGCGAATGTTTTATATCCGTGGAGTTCGAGATATTTCAGATGAGACATGGGGAAGATGTACCGCACGTTACAAGTTGCCCCGTCCTTTGCGGCCGGGGCATTGGGATTATAGCATATCTCTCAGCGCGCCGGGTCAGGGTTGGCAAAGGCGGGGAGAGAGGATATGATTATTCCATGAGGACCCCGGAGGCGTCGGAATCGCTGGAACGCACCACCATCACCCTGCGCTGGGCGATGCTGCTGGCCTTGGCGATCCTCGCGCCGCTTTCGACCCCCCTGCCCCTGACCTCGCTCTTCGCGCTGATCTGTCTGTTCCTCCTGCAGCTCGGATTCAGCATCTCCAGTTATATTAATTTACGCCTCCCGAAGATCGCCTGGGCCGGGATTGCGATGCTGGATTCGCTGCTGATCCTTCCGATCTACCTTCAAAACGGCGGATCGATGGGCGGAATCTTTTGGATCGGTCTGTTGCCGACGGCGACCTTCTCGATCTTCTTCGGCGCGATCTGGGGCGTACTGACCGGGTGTCTGCTCGCGGTCATTCAAATCATCCTGCTCCTGCCCGACCCCAGCCCCAACCCGGCGATCCTCGCGCTGGTGTGGAGCATCCCCCTGATGATCATCGCCGGCGGCGCGGGGAATCTCGCCGGCCGGCTGGATTACCGGATGATGCTGGCACGCCGTAAGACCGACGAGGCCTTCAATCAGGAACGGGACCGGCTGAAAACGCTGGTGCGTTCGGTATACCGCATGGCCAGCGCTATCACCGGCAGCCTTGAACCGCTGCGCATCCTCGACACCGCGCTCGACCTGGCAAGCGAGGGCGGCGGCGAAAAGGGCAGCACCGGACGGCTGATCAGCATAGCCCTCCTGCGCGATCAAACCGGGTTCTTCATCGCCACCGCCCGCCGGCTGACCCGCGCCGATCTGCGCGCCACCTTTCCCGGCGAGGGCGGCGGACTCTCCCGCATTCTGCGTTCGCGGATGCCCACCCGCGTGGACAGCCCCGGGCAGGATCCCGAACTCTCGCAGGTGGTCACGCTGCACGCCTGCCATGCGGGAGTCCTGCTGCCGATGGTGGTTGAGGACGAAGTCCGCGGCGCGCTGCTGTTTGGTCATCCAAACCCGCACTTCATCGAAGGCGACTTCCTCGAACTGGTGGAAGGCCTGACCAAGCAAACGGCCTCCACGTTGCGCAACGCGGAGCTCTTCCAGGCGCTGCGCGAAGAACGCGATAAGCTGGTGGAAGTGGAGGAAACGGCGCGCAAGAAGCTGGCCCGCGATTTGCACGACGGGCCGATCCAATCCACCGCGGCGATCGCCATGCGGGTGAATTACGCCCGCCGCCTGTTGCAGCGGAAGCCGGAAACCACCAGCGAAGAATTATTTGAAATCGAAGAACTGGCCCGCCGCGCCACGAAGGAAATGCGGCACATGCTGTTCACCCTCCGCCCGCTGGTGCTGGAAACCCAGGGCCTGGCCAGCGCGCTGCGCCAGCTGGCCGAAAAGACCCGCGACACCTTCAACCAGGACATCCTCCTCGACATCGAACCCACTGCCGCCGATACGCTGGACATCAACCGCCAGGGGGTACTCTTCAACCTGGTCGACGAGGCGATCGGCAACGCCCGCAAGCATGCCAAGGCATCCCACATCTGGATTCGCATGCACCGTGAGATCGATATCCTTGCGCTGGAAGTCGCCGACGACGGCGTCGGATTCGACCTGGCCGAGGTCGAAAAACATTACACCGAACGCTCAAGCCTCGGGTTGGTCAATCTGCGCGAACGCGCCGAACTGGCCGGCGGGAATCTGCAGATCGTCTCCGCCGCCGGGAAGGGAACGCGGGTCCAGGTCCGCGTCCCACTGCAGCTCTCTTCATCCGACGAAAAATCCGCCTGACGCCCGATGTTCCTGAACCCCTTTCTTCCCGGCCTGATCCTTGCCCTGGCGGTATGGATCCTGCCGCTGGCCGTTCGCCTGATCCCGGCGCGGATCCTTTCCATTATGTCATCCCGACTTCCGCGGCTTTCCGGATGGGTGCCGTGGTTAAGAGGCGCCGCGCTGCCGTATCTCGCCTTGCTGCTCGGATGGATCTCCTCCCGGGATTTCGGACTGACCGGTCACACCCCGGCGGAGTGGCTCCTCGGCACCGCGGCGGCGGTCATCCTGGGGATTTTTCTGGGAAGGGTTTCGGCCCGGTATTCCATCCTGTTGGGATGGGGAGTCGTTTGCGACGAGGTACGCTGGACGCTTTACCGCGCGGCGGCCTGGCCGTGGGTGACGCATCTACCGCTGGCGGTCGCGTCGGCGCTGGTTGCCGCGTGGGCGGAATTTGCGGTTGGGCGCAAACTCGGCGGGGAAAAGGTATTCGATGCGGTGGGAATGCTATTCCTGATGCATGCCGCGGGTTCGGCGGCCCTATTCCTTCTGGCGCATAATTTTTTCCTGGCGATGCTGTTTTATTTGACCGCCGTAATTGCTTCCACGCCGGATATTCGGTCGCGTTTGTTCGAGATATTGCATCCATTTACTAATGAATAATGGATAGAGTTTGCAGGATAATAAATTAAAGGGCGGACGCCGTTCGCCACTGCCTGCCATTCGCAAATCCTCTCTTTCCTGATCCTCCCGGCCTCCGGCCACCCTCCCCCGATTGGAGAGGGGTTTTGAAGGGTCTTTTTTCAAAAATAATCCTGACGATCCTGTCTATTTTTTTCCTTCGCCGGATAGAATTTCCCGCAATATCGGAACCGCCGCCCGTGCGGCGCGGGCCCTCCCCACCCCAACCCCTCCCCAAATCTGTGGAGAGGAGTTTTTAGTGATTTCAAATCATGCTGTACAGATTTGGGGAGGGAAGGGAGGGGTAATCTTGTCCTTTATTTTCCCCCGCCCGACAGTAGGCCTCGCAGTATCGGTACCGCCGCATGCGCGGCGCGCGCCCGATGGCTGATTCGGTTCTTTTCCTCGGGAGCAATCTCCGCCATGGTTTCCGCCCGGTCCTCCACTTGGAAGATCGGGTCGTATCCGAATCCGTTCGTCCCGCGTTCGGCGAGGGTTATCTCCCCGCGGCATTCGCCTTCGGCGTAGATGACTTCGCCTTCGGACGGAGCAATCGCGATCACGCACACGAAGCGGGCGCGGCGCGGGGAAGGGACATCCCGCAGCTTCCCGAGCAGGAAGGCCCTGCGCTTCGGATCGTCGGCGTCCTCGCCCGCGTAGCGCGCGGAGCGCACGCCCGGCTCGCCGCCGAGCGCATCCACTTCCAGGCCGGAATCATCCGCCACGGCAAGCACTCCCGACGCCTGCGCCAGCGCAACCGCCTTCTTGGCCGCGTTCTCGCGGAAGGTCGCACCGTCCTCTTCGACTTCGAGTGTAATACCCAACTCGTCGGGGAAGACGATCTCGGCCGGCACCTCGCGCAGCAGGTCGCGGTACTCGCGCTGCTTGCCGGGATTGGTCGTGGCAATCAGTAAACGGGGTTTGTTGGCCATGTGTTTCTCAATCTCCGATGGTACAATCCAAATCACATTCTACTCTGGAGAGCGTACATGAAGCGCTGGCAGTTCTGGGTCGGGCTTGCCATCAGCCTTTTCTTTTTGATCTTCGTTGTATTCCCCCAGCAGGATTGGACAAAGCTCTGGAATTCCCTGCGCAGCGCGCAATATCTCTGGCTAATCCCGGCTCTCGCTTCCTATTTTATCGGAGTTTGGGTCCGCGCATGGCGGTTGCACTACATGATGCGGCCGATCAAGAAGGTCCCCGTCTCCACTTTATTCCCGATCGTCTGCATCGGCTACATGGGCAATAATATTTACCCGGCCCGGTTGGGAGAAGTTCTTCGCGCTTATGTGATTAAACAAAAGGAGAGCGTCGCAATCAGCGCCTCGCTCGCGATCGTACTGATCGAACGGATCTTCGACGCGGTAGTGATGATGCTTTTCATCTTCGTCAACCTGCCGGAACTCGCGAAGATCGGCGGCGTCGAATCCGGCATAGGCGGCACGATCCAGCAGGTCGCCATCATCGGAACATTTATTTTCTTCGGAGCGTTGGTGGTCTTTATGCTGGCAGCGATGTTTCCCGCGGTCACCACAAGGGCCGTCGCCTGGTCGATTGCGCATCTGATCCCGGCCCGCTTCCGCCCGAAAACCGAAGGCATCTCCGGAAAGTTCCTCGAAGGGCTTTCCTGCCTGCGCTCCCCGCGCGATGCGCTGATGATCCTGGTGACCTCGATTGTGGTCTGGCTGTTCGAAACCGGCAAATACTGGTTCCTGATGCATGGTTTTGCCTTCATCGTTTCCTTCTTCGCGCTGATGCTGATGAACGGCATCGCCAACATTATCACCAGCATCCCTTCTGCACCGGGATACATCGGCACCTTCGAAGCGGCGGGAGTGGCCGCGTTGCAGGCCTACGGGGTGGGCAAGGAAATTGCCACGGCCTACACTGTCGTACTGCATGCCGCGTTGTGGCTGCCGATTACGGTCCTGGGGGCGATCTTCTGGATTCACGAAGGATTGTCAATGTCGAAGGTACGCGAGGAAACGAACGCGGAATAACCAAC